>Ga0207655_1001210_pt1 | contig 24889 bp, 29 predicted proteins | sample KBSM44metaG_FD_184398 | JGI IMG/M metagenome (GOLD analysis project Ga0207655, IMG submission 184398) | Miscanthus rhizosphere microbial communities from Kellogg Biological Station, Michigan, USA - KBS M4-4 metaG (SPAdes) (version 2) | ecosystem: Host-associated > Plants > Roots > Rhizosphere >... | reverse complement strand
CCCAAGCTCAGTCGGACCGCGAGAAGCGCCGCGCGCCTCTGATTCAGGCAGCTATCAAACTGGCCGGTGCAGTTCACTATGCCGATGTTCAGATCAACGTTGTTCGCTAAGGGGATATAGATGAGTACCTACAGCTTTATGGACATTACGGCGTCCATGACCGGACCGACCGGCTCAATCGACCTTGGCTATGGCTCTGCGAACTCCGAAGAGGGGATCACGGTAACGATGACCGAGGCTAAAAACACCATGACGATTGGTGCTGACGGCGAAACAATGCATAGCCTGCATGCAGGTAAGAGCGGAACCGTCACCATCAACCTTCAGAAAACCTCGCCGGTTAATAAGAAGCTTTCCCTGATGTACAACGCGCAAAGCCAGTCTTCTGCGCTGTGGGGGAATAACGTGTTTTTGCTTCGAAATAAAGCATCAGGCGACATCGTTACCATCCGTTCAGCGGCTTTCCAGCGCCAGCCTGACTGGAACAACCCAAAGGTTGCCGGAATGGTCGCGTGGGTGTTTGACGGCGGCAAAATCGACGAAGTGCTCGGGGAGTTTTAATCGATGGAATTTGAAATCAAAGGCGTGAACTACCGCGCATCAAAGCTCAGCGTTTTCGACCAGCTGAAAGTGTCCCGCAAGCTACTCCCGGTTCTGGCCGGGATGCTAGGCGACTTTCAGGGCATCAAGGCTGCCGCACAGGGTGGCGATGTCTATAAAGCCCTCGAAACCGCGCTGCCGAAAATCGCAGATTCCCTGGCAGAGATGAGTGAAGCCGATACGAATGCGATCATCTTCCCCTGCCTGTCCGTGGTGGCACGGCAGAACGGCAAGGTATGGGCGCCGGTAATGGTTCAGGGTTCGCTGATGTTCGACGACATCGATCTGATGAGCATGCTGCAGATCGTTGGTCGGGTGGTAGGCGACAGCCTGGGAAATTTTTTGCCCGCAGCCCCCGACAAAGAGATTGCGGACAACTCAGCGGCCTGACACTCGAATCTCTGGCGGATGGTGAAGATTTTCTGATGCGCCCGGTTGACGCCGGGTACATCAGCTACACCGCGCTTAAAGACGGCTCAGTAGACCTCGCTGATGTGGCAAGAATGAATGACTGGCTCGACCTGAAAGCAGACAACAACAACCGCATTGAGCGCTGGAGACAGGATAATGAACGCTGAGACTATCAAGGATTTTCTGGTAAGCCTCGGCTTTCAAGTTGATGATGCCGGAGCGCGAAAGTTTGAGTCTGTGGTGCTGGGTACAACTCTGCAGGTGATCAAGCTCGGTGTGGCAGTGGAAGCTACCGCCCTCTCAGTGGTGGCTTTCACAGCCAAAATCGCCAGCGGACTTGATAACCTCTACTGGATGTCTCAGCGAACAGGCGCAACAGTTGAGGGTATTCAACGCATAGGCTATGCAGTAAGCCAGATGGGAGGTTCGGTTGATGCTGCCCGCAACTCAATGGAGGGGCTGGCGCACTTCATGCGCAACAACCCAGGCTCTGAAGGCTTCCTGAATCGCCTGGGAGTACTAACCCGTGACGCCAGTGGCAACATGCGCGATATGGCGAGCATCTTTACCGGCGTGGGGCAGAAGCTCAGCAATATGCCGTACTACCGAGCTAATCAATATGCTCAGATGCTCGGCATTGATGAAAACACATTGATGGCGATGCGTCGCGGACTGGGTCAGTTCAATCAGCAATACACGCAGATGGCTAAGGCTATCGGCTTCAATGCAGACCAGGCCGCTATCAGCTCCAACAAATTCATGACATCGCTGCGCGCCTTCGGGCAAATGGCGGGAATGGCACGCGATAAAATCGGCTCCAGCCTGGCAGAAGGTTTGTCGGGTTCTATCGACACATTGCGTAGGCAGATCGTTGATAACTTCCCGAAGATAGAGCAGACGATCACCAGTGGCGTGAAGGGCATTCTCTGGATGGCTGAGGTAATTGGCCGGGCAGTTTATCGCCTCATTCAGGCTGCCGGAGATATACGGGAATGGTGGAATACGCTCGATAAGAGCACTCAGCAACTGATTGAAACGCTCGGCGCTCTTGTTCTTGCGTGGAAGCTGGTTAACAGCGCATTTCTTACCTCTCCGATTGGTCGGATCATCGCGCTAGGTCTCGCCATTCTCAGCCTGTATGACGACTACAAGACGTGGCAGGCTGGCGGAAAATCACTTATCGACTGGGAGAAATGGCAGCCAGGCATCGACTCCGCTAAAAAGGCACTGGACTGGTTCACTGATAAGCTGAATAAGCTCAACGATGGCACCCTGACATGGAAAGGCACGCTTCAGTCTCTTTCAGATTTCATGAAAGGGGACTGGTCGAAATCGATTAATGATGCGATCGCCTCTGTAAATCGGGCCTTTGGTGGATTCCTCACTCAGATTGGGGAGAAATTCGCTAATAGTCCTTTCTGGAAAACACTGCAGCGCCTCCATGTCTTCAATGAGAAAGACACTCAGGATATGCTGAATTTCTTCAGCGGCGAGGGTAGCAAGCCAGTTGCACCAGTTGCCCCAGCTAGCGCTGAAAGAATGCCCGGCGAAGATGACGGACCAGAAGCAATTTATCCTGTCGACGGTCCTGCCTCACAATATGCCCAGTCACTGAAGCGCGGGGAGCGCAACAACAACCCAGGCAACCTGAACTTTGCAGGACAGGCTGGCGCAATGCTGGAAGGCAGTGGCGGGCGATTCGCTAAGTTCCAGTCCGCTTATGATGGTTTACGCGCCATGGCCCGCCAGCTGATGCTCTATGCAAAGCGCGGAATAAACTCCGTAGAAGGCATTATTTCCACGTGGGCTCCATCTTCCGAGAACAACACTGGTGCTTATGTTAACTCCATATCATCGCGTCTGGGCGTTGACCCAAAAGCCGCGCTTAACCTGCAGAACCCACAGGTACTGTCTCAATTGATGAACGGCATCATTCATCATGAGAATGGTCGCAACATCTACTCAAGCGAGCTTGTAAACCGTGCTGCATCAGGCGCCGCCTCGCCTACCGTCACTCAGGAAACAAACATCCATATTCACGGGGTGAGTGATCCGGAGCGCGCCGCTAGCAGTGTGGCAGAGCGGCAGATGGGCGTTAACTCACGGCTAACCCAGCAACTTACTCCGGCGGTCAGATAATGGATATTCTCTCTACGCTATTTTCACAGCAAAGCAGGAAGATAGGCCTGATTATCCCGGACGTGGTTATCTCTGAGAAGCACAGCGATGTGCTGGAAATTACAGAGCATCCTACGGAGAATGGCGCGCCGGTTGCAGACCATGCATACAAGCGTCCATCTGAGCTGACAATGGACGTCGGCTTTTCAGGTGGAGGCTCGTTGCTGGATTTTGCGAGTTCGTTCACTGGCACTAGCTTGCTGGGGCTTAGTCCAAAAGAGACCTATCAGCAGCTATTAGATTTACAGGCCAGTCGCGTGCCGTTTGATGTAGTCACAGGAAAACGCATCTACAGCAACATGCTGATCCGCGTGCTGGATGTCACTACGGACCGCACCTCAGAGAACGTCCTTATGGCCTCACTGACTCTCAAAGAGGTCATTATCTCCCAGACGCAGACGATCAGCGTGGCAAGCAAATCAGACATGGCGGATGGTGTAAGCACATCACCAGTGCAGAACACCGGCACCAAGTCAGTGAAGAGCGCCAATGAGTCCGTACTTTCTAAACTCTCAAGTTACTTTTCGGGGTAAGCATGCAGGGATATGAAATCCCGCTATCTCCGGACAATCAGGCATTCAATATCAACCTGAGCAACACCACATACCGGCTGCAGGTAGAATGGCGTGACTTCGCGTGGGTGCTTGATTTAATGGATAGCGGCGGCAATGAAATCGTGAGCGGAATCCCCATGGTGACAGGCGGCAACCTGCTTTCGCAGTGGGGCTACCTTAATCTGGGATTCGCGCTCGAGGTGGCCTGCGATGACGCTTCGCAGGATTACCCAACCAAAACTGACCTTGGCATTCGCAGCCATCTCTACGCAATCACGGGGTCAGCATGAGCCAGAACTGGATGCGTCACTTTGAACTGTTGCTAGTCGATGAGTCTGGCGCCGGCATCAGCCTTTCAGATTTCAAAGTCGTATTTAATATCGAGTGGACGAATGCGCTATGGCCGCGCGTTGCGACGGTGAAAATCTATAACCTGAAGAAAGACACTGTCAGCCGGATTCAGGGCAAGGAGTTCTCCAGGCTGAAGATGATCGCCGGTTACGATGGCCTGGCTGCGCCGGTCGATGCCAGTCAGGTTGGTATTGTGCGCAATGTTGATGCTACGCAGGTCGGGCAGACTGACGGTCAGAACTTCGGCCAGATATTCGATGGCGAGATTCGCTTTACGATAACCGGACGCGATAACCCGACCGATACATACATCCTGATTCAGGCCATCGACGGTCATCAGGCGTTTGTGGCTGCGAAGGTCAACACCACCCTGGCAGCCGGTTACACGGTGGCAGATTTGCATACAGCCACAATGCAGAGCTTCCAGCCTTTTGGCGTCACGCAGGGCATTACCGCGCCAATGCCGGATACGGTTTTCCCTCGCGGGCGTGTGATGTATGGCATGGCGCGCGACGTGATGAGCAACGTGGCTGACCAGTGCAATGCCAACTGGCAGATCGTGGATGGTCAGGCGCAGATGGTCAGCACTGACAAGTACATACATGAGGCGATCGTGCTTAACAGCCGCACCGGACTCATCGGCATGCCACAGCAGACTATGGGCGCTGGGGTGAACGTTCGTTGCCTGATCAACCCTAATATTCGGGTTGGCGGACTGATAGAGCTCGACCAGGCATCTGTGTATCGCTCAGCGCTCTCCAGCGACGAAGTCCAGCGTTCCGGAGTTCGCATATTTGAGACCGAAAATAACGGGAATCTGAACGTTAACGGAACACTGCAACAGCCCGCAAGTATTGCGACCGATGGCGTTTATATCGTGCGTGGCATTATGTACACTGGTGATACACGCGGCCAGGCGTGGTATATGGACATGATGTGCGAAGCGCGTGGCGCAGTTGACCTCTTGGCTGCAACTGCGATGAATAGATATTTAGGATGAATGAAAAGTGAAAACAATAAGAGTTTTTTCAGTACTGCTACCAATATTACTAACCGCATGTGCTTGGGATCCTGGTGGATTCAAGGCTCAGGGAAAATGGCTGGCTCAAAAAAAAGAAGAGCAAATAAATAACAAGCGCAAGGCTGCAGAGACAAAGGCCATTCGAGAGGCAAATGAAGATAAAATTGAAGCGCAATTCAAAGCGTCTCATCCTGAGGTTCCCATCGGGGATATGAACATTTCAAAATTTAATAATGTACAAGGAAAATTTGGCACTGCATTAAATAATTTAGGGTTCGTAACCCGTTATCCGAATAAGCAAACCTCTGATAATGTATACTTAAAAGTCGGATCCAATGATTTGACCCTTAGACGCTTTCAAATAGCTTTAGAAGAATACGCAAAGGAATGCAGGCGAGTGTCCGCATATAACAACACTGACTATACGAATTTATGTATTTCAAACTTAACAAAAGCGCTCAATGATTTTTCAACAGTGCTAAAAAATAGGCGCATACCCAATAAAACTAAAGCAGTTGCTCTAGACGAAGCGACGTTTGGAAACTTTATTGATTTCGAGCATGCGGCGAAACTGGCCATCATGCATACCAAACTTTGCCAGCAGCAAGGTAGTCAAGGCTATGTCGGAATGCTTAGTGTTGCCGCTCCTTGTAATGGGCGGGGCGATGTTTACAGTATCGTTGCAGCTGAAAAGATGGGTTTATTGTAAATCTAACTCTTGTTTATCAACCCGCTTCGGCGGGTTTTTTATTGGAGCTAATATGCCAGTTTCACCACAATCACAGGCTGGCGGTGAATCGCAGGCCTATAAGGCCTTGTCAGATTCCATCTTCTCCATGCTCCGCGTCTCCATGCCAGGCATCATCCAGTCTTTCGATCCGGTTGCAGTAACCTGCACGGTGCAGCCAGCGATTAGCGGGCAAACAGCCGACGAGTTAGGCAACTTCAAGTCTCAGCCACTGCCGTTGCTTCTGGATGTTCCGGTGATATTTCCCCGCGGTGGAGGGTGCACCCTTACGTTCCCGGTAAAAGCGGGTGATGAGTGTCTGGTTATCTTCAGTGACCGATGCATTGATTTTTGGTGGCAAAACGGAGGTGTTCAGGAGCCGGTTGACCCGCGGCAGCATGACCTTTCTGATGCTTTCGCCTTGGTGGGCCCGATGTCTCAGGCGCAGAAAATAAGCGCCATAAACACCAGTTCCGTAGAACTTCGCAGTGACGATGCCGACACAAAGATAAGCCTCAACCCATCGACAGGGAAAATAACCGGGACTGCACCGGGCGGCTTTGATTTAAACGGGCTGCAAATACTATCGGATGGGCGCCTGCAGCTTGTCGACGGAACGATAGTGGATAAGCATACTCACGGCGGAATCCAGCGTGGCGGCAGCAACACCAACCCTCTTGGATCATAAAGATGCGATACAGACGCGAAGATGAAAACGGTGATTACACCTTCGGGAAAGGGGATGACACATGGCTGATTAACTCGCCGGAGTGTGTCGCCCAAGCGATCAAGACGAGATTCCTGCTCTGGTACGGTCAGTGGTTCCTCGACACGACAGAAGGCACACCATGGGTGCAATCGGTCCTCGGGAAGCAGAAACCAGAAACGTACAACTTGGCTATCCGTAAAAGGATACTTGAGACGCCCGGTGTAAACTCGATTAAGTCATTCGATACCAACCTGAACACCTCCTCCCGACGTGTGATTTTCACCGCAACCATCGACACCATTTACGGAACGACGACCGTCACAAGCGAGGCATAATGGCTCTCAATCTCGATACGCTGGGGCTCTCCGCTACGGTGACCGCCTCAGGGATAAGTGCGCCCGATTACCAGACCATCCTGAGCACCATCACCAGTTATTTTCAGCAGATTTACGGCACTGACGCCTACTTAGATCCAGACAGTAAAGATGGTCAGATGGTTGCTCTTTTGGCGCTGGCAGTGCATGACGCCAACAATACCGCCATTCAGGTTTATACGTCCTTCTCTCCATCCTCCGCGCTGACGGATGCCCTCACGCGCAACGTTAAAATTAACGGCATCACGCGTAAGCCTTCAACTAACTCGACGGTTGACCTGACGCTAAATGGCACCGCCGGCACCACGATCACCAACGGCTCCGTTAAGGATGCGAACGGTATTATCTGGAACCTACCCGCCAGCGTTACGATTGGCGTGGGTGGCTCAGTGACTGTGACAGCAACCTGCGCGGTGCCGGGTGCCGTAGCAGCGGTGATTGGCTCAATTACGCAGATCAACACCCCAACTCGCAACTGGACAGGCGTTACCAACTCAGTGGCAGCAGCAGTTGGCTCAGATGCGGAAAAGGACTCGGCACTGCGCATCAGGCAAGGCCAGAGCGTTGCTATCCCATCCCTTACACCATTTGAAGCCGTCGATGGCGCACTGGCTAATGTCGCTGGCGTTACCCGGCACAAACTCTATGAGAACGATACCGGCGCGACTGATGCCAATGGCATTCCCGGTCACTCTATCGCTGCCATTGTGGAAGGCGGAGATGTCACCCTGATTGCACAAACTATCCGGGGAAAAAAAGGCCAGGGCGTGGGAACGTTCGGCAGTACAACCACTCAGGTGCCTGACAAATACGGCAACCCCCACAACATCAGTTTTTCACGACCGACTAATGTCCCGATTTATGTGGATCTGGTGTTGAAGGTATTCACCGGTTACACCACGCAAATCGGTGAGCAGATAAAGCAGGCAATAGCTGACTACATCAACTCCCTGACGATCGGGGATGATGTATTACTCAGCCGCCTGTATTCACCTGCAAACCTCGGCGTAGTCAGTGACGGTAATGCTCGTTATTACGACATTAACAGCCTGCAGATAGGCAAGTCAGCAGGTTCCGTGTCCGCATCAAACATTGTCATCGCCTATAACGAATCCGCCACCTGCAGCGCAGCGAACATCTCCATTACGGTGTCGCCATGAGCAAATACACAGACCGCATAACCAACTATCACCGGCGGAAGCCCCTGTTTGTTGAGCACGTTGATTTGTCGACCCGCCCACTCTCAGACGTATCTTCTGCGATGTATGGGCTGATTTCAGCGTTTGATATCGATGACGCGGTTGGCATTCAACTTGATGCGCTGGGTGAGTGGATAGGCAGAAGCCGGATTGTCAGCCAGCCAATAGCAGGCGTGTATTTCTCTTTTAATACCGATGGCCTGGGTTGGGATCAGGGCGTGTGGCAGGGGCCATATGATCCCGACTCAGGATTTACCAGCCTAAGCGACGACACGTACAGAATCGTTCTGAAAGCAAAAATAGCTATCAATAACTGGGATGGGCAGAACGATAGCCTTCCTCCAATTCTTGAAGCTGCACTCGAAGGCTCAGGCCTGAAAATGCAGATCGTCGATAACCAGGATATGACGATTTCGGTATGGGTATTTCCTGAGACGGATATCTCCCTGGTGTCGCAAGAGCTTATTGCTGCAATTAAACAAGGATATCTGACGGTAAAAGCTGCAGGTGTATGGGCTGGAGATATTCAGACACCTTCAATACTGACACCATCGGTCGGAACGAAATTCTTCGGATTCGACATGGATAATGAATTTATAGCCGGATTTGATGATGGCGCATGGGGAGTAACACTTTAATGGCAACTAATAACTTTAAACCGTTTGCAACAGGCAATGGCGCTAATGTCACCACACAGTCAGACTATGAAGCCCTCACAGCATTGCTTAGTGGCTTCCAGGCTGGCAAGGCTAGCTCAGCCCAAATAAACAAAGCCCTTCGTCAGGGGACGGTCATGGCTGCAATGCTGGGTGCATTTATGAATGACAGAGGCATAGATGCTAAAGATGATGGAAATCTCATCACGCTGCTGGCCAACTTCAAATCAGCACTGACTAGCCTATCGGACACAAGATATCTGGGCACTGCAAACAAGCTTGTTGAATTTCTTAATGCCGGATCTCAGGCACAAGCTGATGCCAGATTTAATATAGGGTGCGGCGCAGCCGCCACAAGAAACGTGGGGACTGCAACCGGAAATATTCCCGACATGGCAAGCTTTGCAAGCCTACAGTCATCAAGCGGCTATCAGCAATTGCCTGGCGGGCTAGTTTTGCAGTGGATCAATAGCACCGCACCTGACGGCACAACGAGTGGATCAGTAGCTCTGCCTGTCGCTTTTAGCAATCAAACGCTTGTTGCCTTTATCTGCGATTCTATTACGACTGGATCACCCAGCAGCTTCAACTTAGCCTGGAGCATTAACACGACAACCAGGAGTTCAATCTCTTGGGTTGCAACTTCCGCAGGCGTCGGAGCCTTTACAGTTTTAGCAATAGGTAGATAAAAATGACTAAATTTTATTCGGTTTCAACAAACGGTTTCTACTCCGAGGAAATGAACGGCGATACCATTCCTGAGGATGCGATTGAAATAACCGATGAGGAGTGGGGCGCTTTACTTGATGGTCAATCTAAGGGCAAGCTAATCTCCTCAGACAAAAAAGGCCGTCCGGTCCTTAAGGACTACCCAGCGCCTACGGCAGAGCAACTCGCTGTAATGGCTGCGTCTGAAAAAGCAAAGCTTCTCGCCCTTGCTACCATCGCAATCGATCCATTACAAGACGCCGCAGACCTTGAAATTGCAACAGACAAAGAAGCGGCAAGCCTCAAGGCGTGGAAGACTTACCGCGTGATGGTTAATCGGATTGATACGTCAAAGGCACCCAATATAGATTGGCCTAAGGCGCCTGAGTAACAGCTTTCCGCCTTACCTTGTCTCTGATCTTCCTGATGTTCTCATCAATCAGATAAATGCAAACCAACGACATTGCGATTGATATGATGTATCCAATTATGAATATCTCCCATCCGCGATTCTGCTCATTAAAACCTACGATATACCAAGCTACATACCCGCCAAAATACTGACATAGAAAAACCGGGTAAGACAGGTCACCCATTAATCTGGCTACCTTACCCGGCCTTCCTTCTGGATTTAAATCACATACAGATATAACTATCAACATCGATATTATGTTGTTTAAATAGTAATTAAATGGATGCCAACTTCCATTCTGGCTTATGTTGAACAACTCCCAGTTCGCGAAAAAGAGAAACACTGAAGCAGAAAGTAATGCCCACTGGTAACGTTTAAATGCATTCATGATCGCACTCATGGATTTCACTTTTGAGTATATAAAGTATCCAAGCGACCCTAAACTAAAGGGCAATATAGCTGCTAAGAAAGGGAAGTAAGCCATTGTTGGCTCACCAGTGCTGCGGTAAATAAATATGTGATATGCAACCGATGCTGCAATGCTGAGCAAGGTACAGGCAAGATTGCGCGCTATAAATAACCAGAGGAGGAAGTAACAGACCAGCTCTACCGCAACAGACCAGCTAGATGTGATTATCCTGAACCTGTATGAGTCAGCGAAAAAAGGATACGAGTCCGTAAATGCCCCAAATGTATTCGGCACTGCATAATCTGACAAGAAAGCCCATGGGAATATTAGAGCATTACCCAGCCAATCTAATGGGAGGTGATTACGTGGCCATGAAGGATGGAAATTAATCGTATTCGGCATTAGGTAAATTATAAGTATGCCAACGGCCAAGAAAAAAAAGTAAGTGGGATATAGACGAAGGAACCTGTTTACAGAAAAGCTAATAACGTTGAATTTATATGTTTTATTAAGTATCAGCGTGATAAGAAAACCACTAATGACATAGAAGAAGTTGACTGCGAATTGACCAAGAAAAGGCAATTTACCGGTAAGATGAAACGCCACCACGCAGCTCGCAAGTAAAAATCTGATTATCCCTAACATGCGCTAAGGCTCCGTAAAGAATTTGTAAGGCGTAAAGATACCATTCAAACCAGATGGCATCCATGCAGACATGGATCATAAAAAAGCCCCGGCGACGGGGCAGCTGCAGACCGCGCCAATCTCAGCAGGCTGCGGGGTGGGTGATTTGAGATTGGTCACTCACCACGTCCAGCGCCAATTAAAAACCCTGCACCATCAACCCCTTTACAAATCTGTCCACCGCTCCGCCTTGATCAAATCTACCGATCGATATTACTGTTTATTCATACAGTATTTATCAGAGGAGGATTTATCATGGCGAGAGAGAGTGACATACACGCGGCGTTCACTGGAGCGATAACGAAGGACGGCAGAGGCCGGCAGATTGTCACCACTGCGGCATTCCAGAAGCGGCTGGATGACGTTAATCATGTGTGGACGCTGGCAGAGTGCAATCGGTGGATTCGGCGTTACCAGAACTTCTTCTTCGAGCTCGTTACCGAGGAAAGCGAGAATAAGACCTGGTCGTTACGCAACATGGGATACGTGAGGTAATTATGGGATTTCCATCACCAGCGTCCGATTACATCGAGCGGCGCATCGACCTTAACGATGTCCTGATGCCTCACCGCAACAACATGATCCTGATTGAGACGCCCGACGGGTTCGTGCTGGCGGACAAATCTCTGAAGCCAGTACCGGGCGACAAGGTAGCATTCCAGATGGGAGAGTTCCCGCAATTAGGCAAATTGTTCAGTACAGGGATTATCACCTCAGACGGTGAGACGATCGACGGAGAGGGCATGGAAGGGATTATCGTGCTGGGGAAGGTGACGGCAGAGGTAGTTTCCGTACATGAGCCTAGCAGGCCGATAATCTAAATTTTTCTATGTGATATTTCTTTAGATTCAACAGGTTGGCAGATTGAAATTAAAGTGCGCTCTGATGAAGACTATTTTGTGGTTGAGATTTTTCGTAGTTGGATGTAAATATCTTATAAACAATGCTGATGTATTGAAGGTTGCGCCAACACTAAATTATATTGTTTTAGCGTTGCTCAAATTATTAAATCAAGGATTGAAAAATTTATGGCTAACAGGAAAAATAATTATAAGTCTGTATATAGTGAATATTTATTAGCAACTGTAATTGGATTATTTGTTTTGGTTTGCTATAAATTGATGTTGCATTATATGTATATCAATAAATCTATTTTTTTTGGCGTAACCATTCAAGATACCAAAGCAGTAGATAATTTTAAAGAATTTCAGTGGTATTACATTGGGGTTTTAGTCTCGGTCTTTCTGCTTCCATCAGTTGTTTATTTTATTGAAAAATTTGAACTTGAAAAAGGTAGAGTGAAAACATGGTGGGTTTATAGTTGTGATCGAAATTTATGGCCTAATTTCATGGGGCATATTGGGAAGGGCGCATCAGTGCTTTTTCAGGTTTTTTACGGAGTAACCTTCTGCTTTATATCAGACTCAATTGAAGTTCCTTCTGAGTTAACAATGGGGTTTATTATCTTGTCAAATACTGCTGCTGTATTGTTTATTTTGATAAGGTCTGTGAACTCAAGGAGGCATGTAGTGCCTGTTCCTTATAGCCCTGATGAAAAAGATGAGGTTGATAAGTGAAAACTTATTCGGCTTAGAACCGTTTGTGAATCGAAAATTTCCCGAAACTGATACGAAATTACTCGCAAGTGTTTGATCTTGAACGAGTGCATTAGTAAGTATTGCAACCATAAAAAGGGGTGTTTTTGTTATTCAACCTACTGTTAAATAAAAGAAAAACCCCTATATATCGAAAACAGGAATCGTATTCGGTCTTTTTTTGGTTGGCATTTAAGAACAGCAACTTACAATATAATCAATCAGTTAAACCCGATACTGTTACCTTCTGTTCTACTCTGCTGGACTCTGTGCCGCCACTTTGTCGCCATTTTTCTTCGCCATCAACGCCAGCGGATTGCAGCGAATTGCATCTTCAAGATGGTCGGGCGCGAAGTGCGCATAACGCATAGTCACCCTGATGTCGGAATGCCCGAGAATTCTTTGCAGCACGATGATATTTCCCCCGGCCATCATAAAGTGACTGGCAAAGCTATGGCGCAGTACATGGCTCATCTGACCTTCAGGTAATTCAATACCGGCCAGGCGAATGACCCGATAAAACTGGCGATAGCACTCTGCAAAAAAACGTCCCTCTTTGTCTTTTAATTCGTTATACAGGGCGTTGTCGATGGGTACCGAGCGGTTCTTTTTGCCTTTGGTATTGATGAAAGTGATTTTGTTTGGAGCCAATTGTGAGGCTTTAAGATTCGCGGCTTCACTCCACCGGCACCCGGTTGAAAGGCAGATTTTGATAATCAACGTCAGATCAGGGTTATCGTGAACTTTGCAGGCGGCAAAAAGCTTTTGTATCTGGTTTTCAGTCAACCATGCCATTTCTTTCTCTGGCTGATCAAACTCCCGTATATTTTTAAGTGGGTTGGGGTAGCTGATTTCGCCAAGCCGTTCCAGCTCATTGAAAAGAGCGCGAAGGAATGCATGTTCACAGTTAATGGTACCCGGTGAGACCTTTAACGATTTATCACTGGTTTTGTATCCGTTCTGTATGAGGCCCTGTAAACGCCGATCCCGATAATGTGCCCAATCCTTCGAAGTGATAGAGGCAGCAACGGGGTTTCCCATGCCATTACAGATAATGTTGAGTTTGCCGAGCCGGCCTTTTCTGTCACTTAGCGAGCAACCGTGCAGTTTGTACCATAGCTCGATAAGTTCGCTAAGCTTGCGGTTATCCTCTTTTTCAGCCAGCCAGGGTTTAGCCTTCATTTCGTCCTGAGTGTATTGCTCAAAGGCAATGGCTTCAGCTCGGGTCCTGAACTGCCGCCTCACTCGTTTACCATCCCTTCCATTGAGATAGCACTCGCAGAGCCACTTACCTGTATTTAATTTCCTTATTGCCATGCAGCCCCCTTGATAAAAGGGGACTAAATTACTGTATATAAAAACAGTATTCAATGTTTGATTATGGATTTTCAAACATGAAAAAGCCCGCTGAGCGGGCTAAATTAATGCAGCAGGGAAGGTTGCTGTTGGCTGGTGTAGAGTGGCACCTTATTGATTTGCCCAGGCGAGACAATCATTCCAGTCACGGTCTCGTGCGTTTTGAATGTGCAGCTGCAATTAATATTCTGGCACTGGTGATAACGTTCTTTTGTTTCTTTTGAAACATAGCGGCTGCTTTTTGCGTGGGCTGCGGTCTGGCATAAAGGGCAGTGCATCATCATCAATATCCTAAAAAAGGGCAGGGGAGAGCCACTTAGTTTGAATATGCAAATCGTGTTTTGCAAATTACACCCGAATTAAGCAGTTTCCGTTTCACCCTCTGTTTCTGACTGATATTCAATATCTGAAAGCAGCACTTCAAACTCAAGCGTGGTTGTATACCCGCTGCCGCTCAGACTATGCATCACCTTACTGATAATCCACGGCTGCGCATCAATCACCGACTTAAAGCCGCTTACCCTGACCGGCGTCTCCGGGTAAAGGTCGGCACGTCCCATCGCGAGCGCAAGCGAGAACTCAGCAACGCCGCGCTGCAGCTTATCCCACTTTGCTTTAGCCGCCCGCATCGCGGCCGCTTTCGTCGCATACACGGTCGTCAGCGTAAAAATGTTGTCTTCAGTTCCTGCGAGATAATCGCCCTCTCTGGCCTCCGGTGTTTTGGTCGCAGTCGTCTTTTTCTTTTTAGCCGCCGGGTGCTCCAGCGCGCGCAGGTGCTTTACCTTCGGCTTGCGCTTCACCTTAACTTTCTTTGGCTTCGGGTCTTTGGTATGCAGCCAGCTCGCAGAGACGCCGGTGTATGCGCCACGGTCGGCAATGCTGAAGCTGTGCCGGTCGCCATCCTGCCGCGTGATAGTCATCTGCGGAATAGGCTTGCCGCTGGCAGTGACGCCGTTACCGGGCTTTATAAACAGAAGCCGCCCGGCCTTTACTGCCGCAACAGCACCGTACAGCGTGGCGAGGCGCGTCAGGAATTTAGCGTCAGTTTCCTGCGTCTGGTCGATGTGAGCCACGGCAATTCCGGCGAAGCCATCGGCCAGCATGGGCTTTAGGTTATTGCGCCCGGCTATCTGCGTCACGACTTCCCCCAGGGTTGTGTCGTGATAGGACACTTCCCGGCGGGAATTGAGCGAGCCACGGAAATCAGCACTTCGGGCGCGGATTGTCATGGTGTCCGGCGCGCCGTGGTGCTCAACCTCATCAACGGTGAAATTACCTTTGCCGAAAAGCGTCTGGCCTTTCCAGCCGAGAAACAGCGTAATCACTGCGCCGCGAACCGGCATTGCCAGCTGACCGTCGGCGTCGTCCAGCTCAATGTCCAGCTGGTCAGCCTCAAAGCCGCGATTATCGGTCAGCGTCATCGAGATAAGGCGATCCCGGATATTGGTTGTGACGTCTTTAGAGTTAACCTTGAGCATGAAATCCGGCGTCAGCTGCGCCCCGGCCTGCACCGGCAGGCTGCTTATCCCGATCATCCGAGCAGCCCCCCTGCAGAAGAAATCAGGCTACCGGCCGCCGACTTCACGCCGTCGATTGCTGACGTGAGCTGCCCTGGCAGATTCGCGGAACCACTGATAAGCCCGTCAGCCTGTTTCTTCAGATCGCCAAACATAGAGGTAAGCGACTCATCAACGCGCTTCAGACTCAGGGTAAACATGATTTTGCTGGCCGTTCCGTTAGGGTAAAACTCACTGAAGGTGTTAGAAATACTCTCGATCACGTACATGCCGTAAATCATACCGCTGCCGCCAATCAGCGGCCATGCCATTCCCTCGTCGGCCATCAGGCGAACGGTCATCAGCGACACCGAGCCGCCTGTGATTTCCGGGCGCAGCTCCCCGGAAAGCGTAATTTTTTCATCGCCCGGACCGATAAACTGCGCCGACGGACGCTGCCCGAACCGGCTGTTAGTGGGCCAGCGATAGTCGATATTCTGCTGCATATCCCCGTAAGGCAGGGTCTGTCGCATAAAGGGCATCATGCCGTAAATCATCATCATCGTTTAATCCTCCCAGCCCATTTTGCTGCGGTTCTGTGCCTGCCGATTGCGCTGCTCTTTAGCCTGGTGCTGCGCCATCAGCGCCATTGCGTCGTCTTTGGTCATACCCTCATGCATGTTGATTTCATACTGATAAGTATTCTGGCTGCGGTCGGTGAATCCGCCCCCGGCTGACGGGGCTGAAACCGGGCGATAAGGCGCGCCACCATAGGCGATGTTGTATTGCAGCCCGCCGGTATCTGCGCCCGCGCCGCCGGTTGCTACCGGATCCGGGGACGGGACTTTGTCTTTGAGGCCATCGGATTTCGTGTCGATAATGCCGAGCTTATCCAGCACCCAGTTGATGCCGCCCATAAGCTGATCGAGCGCGTGGCTCGGGATTTTCAGCGCCTCGGCCAGCATATTGCCGAACTTCTTACCCATGTCTCCGGCGGCGGCAAGTTCGGTCTGCGTGGATTTAACCGGCTCCAGCAGTTTGCCGAACCAGTCCCAAAGCTCTTTGACCTTGCCACCTACCCAATCAAACACCGGCTTCAGCGAACCGAACGAATCACTGTTCGGCCCCATCGCCGCGGTAAAGCCTTCGGCCATGCCTGCTATAAAGGCGCTGATGGGTTCCCAGTATTTGCGCACCAGTAGTGCCCCGGCCACGATTGCCGCCGCGACGGCCACCACCGGCAGCGTGATAGCGCCGAGCGCGGCCGTAATCGCTCCGCCAGCGATGCTGAATGCCGTGCCGAGAAACCCCGCACCGGCAATCAGGGTATTCACGCCCGCAATTACCGGCCAGGCTACCAGCCCGATAGCGCCCAGCGCCCCGGCCAGCATCAGCCCGCCCATTACCACTTTTGCTATACCGCCTGCCAGCGCAGGGTTTGCTTTAATCCAGTTATCAACCGTCAGCAGCAGTGCTGCCGTATCCTGGGTAAGTGTGCGCAGGCTGCCGTCGTTCTGATCAAACAGGTCGGTGCCGATAGCCTCATACGCAGACTGTAGCTCTTTCAGATCGCCGCCGAGGTTATCCTGCATGACCTGGACCAGCTCGGCCGTTTTACCGTCAGAGGCTTTAAACTCAGCGGTCAGCTGGTCGAGCTTGCCGGTTGAGGCAGCAGTCATCAGCAGGGCGGCCGATGAGCTGGCCTCCTCGCCGAAGATGGTTTTCATGTACTCGGCGCGCTGGCCTGTTCCCAGCTTGTGACGATCAAAACTTGCCTGCATTTCTTTCAGGATGGTGAAGATCGGCCGGGTATTCCCTTTGCCGTCTGCGGTTTTAATCCCCAGCTCTTTGATAGCCTTGAATGATTCGCCGGTAGGAGCCTGCAGCCTGCTCAGCACGGCGCGGCTTCCGGTACCGGCCATTGAGCCGGTGATTTTCCCGTCATGCAGAGCGCCGATCATTGCTGCCGCCTGCTCGATGCTGACGCCTGCATTTTTCGCTACCGGGGCGACGTAGGTCAGCGCATCACTCAGCCCGTCAAAGTCAGAAGCCGTTTTATTCAGCGTCATAGAAAGCACGTCGCCGATGTGTGCAACTTTATCGTTTGAGAGCTGGAAAGCTGATTTCATCCCCATCAGCAGCCCGGCGTTTTCCTCCATCGTGCGCTTGTTTGCCAGTGCCATATTGAGCGTGACCGGCGTAACCGCCTCAACGGCAGCGGCATCGCCGCCGCCTTTGGCGATAACGATTTGCGCGCCTGCCGCATCATCGGCAGAGGCAGCGGTTGTATCACCGAGCTGGCGAGCCTGCGCAGACAGGGCTTTCATTTCCTTTGAGTCTTTTGCTACACCGAGCACGGCCTGCAGCTCGGAGTTCTTCTGTGCGAAATCAAATCCCGGCATCAGCAGCGACGTAGCCGCCATGCCGCCGACCGTAGCGGCACCGATACCGGCCGCGCCCATGTTGCGCACCTTACCCGACAGCTCCTGCCCTTTGCGGTAGCGCTCACTGGTCTGGTTCAGTCGCTCCTGCTGTGCATTCAGTCGCTGCAGCTCCATTTTCTGGCGGCTCAGGCTGACCGTAGCCTGCGCCGAGGCGGATTTCAGGCGCTGCTGCTCGCTGCTCAGGGTTTTAGTGGAAATTCCCGCCGCGTTAAGTGCCTCGCGCTGCTGCTGCACCGAAAGGCGCAGGCTGTTGGACTTCGTCTGCAGCTCCGACGCTGCCTGGCGTGCCTTTTCCAGTGCGCGGACCTGCTGTGTTGTCGGGCGCTCCGTGTTTTTGAACTGCACGGCCAGCGCTGCTACCTCCTGCTTTGCGTCTTTGAGGCTCTGCTGCGTGACGGCCAGCTGCGCACTGGCCTTGCGGAAGCCATCAATTTTCCCCGCCTGCGCGTCCAGTTCCTTAATCGTTGTCTGCGTCTGGCGTATATCAGACGAAAGATTTTTGGCTGCGGTCTGTACGGCTTTGATGGGGCGCGAGGCTTTGTCTACAGCATTCAGCAGCACCTGAACCTTGAGGTTATTGCTCATCCGGGGTTGCTCCGCTGCGGATAAAGGCTTTATGCCGCCAGCCCATCAGCTCGGCCAGCGGCATGTCGTACATCTCGGAAGGTTGCCAGTGAAATATCGTGGCAATGTCGGCCATCAGGTCATTGACCGTCAGGCCGTGCGGCCAGTCTATTCGTCCGACTTCGACTGCAAAAAACCAATCACCTTGCCGCCCAGCGCAATCAGGTCAACCGGATCGAGGGCGTTACATTCGGCCTTTGTCAGTGCTGGCAGGGTAATGCGGGGCAGCACGGTCAGCAGGGAATCAACATCCGACTGGCATAGATCAGCCAGGCGCACGCCGCGCAGACTACCGGCATTCGGCTTAATCAGCTCCACGCTTTTGATTTCGGTTTCGCCGCGCATCAGCGGGGTTTCAAACTCAACAACGTTATCTTTCTTTTCCATGATTATTCTCTGTTCACTGTAGTCAGTTAAAGCCAGCGACTTGCGCTGGCGTCAGGGTTTATACCAGGCCGAGGTTTTTACGGCGCTGTTCAAGACGGTCAACGCCGTTGACCTTCTCCACCATGTTGATGGTGTCAATTTCGATCAGCTCTTTGCCGTTAAAGGTCAGCTTGTAATAGGTGTTTTTTGAGGTGATTTTGGTTTCGGTATCTTCACCCTGTTTGGCTTCGCCGAAATCAAACGACTGATGCTTACCGCGTACCTCAATCTCTACCGCGATTTCCTCGCCGGTATCGTCGCGCTGGTAAGAGCCGGTAAAGCGCAGGGGAATGTCAGACGCGCCCCACTGCGTGAGTACCAGCTCATCGATGCCGCCGATGCTCCATTCAACATCGAGCGCGTCATCTTCCAGACCGTTATCGATAAAGGCCGCGCCGCTCATACCGCCCGCGCGGAACGGATCGAGCTTGCGCGCCAGCTTCGGCAGGGTCACGGCGGTGACGACACCCTGATAGCTGTTGGCGTTGTTAAAAAGGTTCATGCCTTTCAGTTTGCGTGGCAGTGCCATTTACCCGGCTCCTCAGCTGTTTACGGATGCGGCGAAGTTCGCCAGATAGGTGTCGGTGATGCGCTGGCGCAGGGTTAAATCTTCCAGCGGCGGAACCGGCGTATAGTCGTAATCGATAAAGAGCTTGCCCGCCTTCAGGGTGTCTTTATCGTTGGCGCTTTCGTCATACCAGGCAGATGCACCCAGCAGATAACCGGCGTTAACCAGCTCGCGGAACTTGGCATTAATGCCCGCAATAATTTCCTTAACGAGAACTGGCGTTAGCGGTTTATCAACCGCCCACATATGCGCCTCGGCCATCGTGTCAGCCAGCACCTGCGCGGTGCGGGTGTAGTTCTCAAACTGGAACAGCGGATCGTCACTGCAGGTGCGGTTGCCCCAGAAGCGGAAACCGTCTTTACGGATCAGCGTGGTGACGTCGGCCTCATTGAGCAGGTCGGCGTCGGTGCCGGTCTGCTGCAAATCCCAGAACACTGATGCGGAAATGCCGTTCACGCCGTTAACGCCGACGTTAGACAGGGTTTTATGCCAGCCCGTGTCGTTGTCGATTTTGGCGCGCAGGCCCAGCGCACGGGCAGTGGCATAGGCCGTGTCGGATTTACTGGTCGCGGTGTTCCACGCAAGGAAATCAGGCCAGATAACCATCAGCTCACGCTGGCTGAAGTTCTGGCGATACAGGCGGGCTTCGGAAATGGTTTTGCATTCCCACGCTGAAACGTAGGCGAAGGCGCGCAGCTGCTGCGCAATGCTGGCAAGCGCGGTTGCCACTGCCAGCGAGTCCAGCCCCGGCACGCCGAGAATACGCGGCTTGACGTCGAGCTGTGTCTGCGCGGCGAGCAGCGCTTTCATGCCGGTATACTGGCCGTTTTCATCCGTGCCGCCGATGATATTGGACGTGGTTTCGGCTTCGTCGGCACCTTCAGCCACGCGCACGACGACGGTCACGGGTTTGGACTGGTCTGCAATGGCCTGCAGCGCAGCCGCAAGCGTGCCTTTTTTACCGGCCCTGCCGACAGCGGCCTGCACGTTGGTGATAAGTACCGGCGTATTGAGCGGGAAGGTTGCCGCATCCGCATCCTGCGCGGTGCAGACCATGCCGACGATTGCAGTTGATACGGTTGTAATGGTGCGCGTGCCGTCGTTAACTTCGACGACGCGAACACCATGATGATAATCAGACATCTGATGCACTCCGTTTTGAGGGTGTGCTCAGATTGCCTTTTATAGCAGGCCACAGCATTTATTTTGATTTTGCTGACAGATGAACAGACAACGTTTAATCTATCTACCCACCAAAATTAAATCCAACCTTTAAAAGGAAATGTATGAGTGCAAGAAAAGACCTAAAACCAATATGGTTCTTGATTATATTATCAATAATTCTTTTGGCCTTGATAGCATTTTACCTTAAAGCTCACGCAAAATTATCTTCAGGCAAAATTGGCGCATATGGAACGCTTGGTGATTACTTTGGTGGGATTAGCAACCCAATACTGGCATTCATCACTTTCACCGCAGTTCTTTTTACTGTTTATTTGCAGCTGAAACAATCCCATGAGTCTCAGAAGCTTAACTTTGAAGGGACTTTCTTTAATATGCTTACACTATTCGTAACCACAAGGAGCAAGCTAAAGTATAAAGAATTTGAAGGGGAGGAATGCTTTGAAAAAATTATTGAGGATCACTTTTTAACCAAAAAAATATTTGAAAATTCATCACCTCTTACTGCTCCAGATGAAAGAAAATTCAAAGCAATAAGTTCATCGCTCGATAGTGCGAAAACGAGATATACAAACTTCAATAAGAATAACAATCAATATTTAGGGCACTATTTCCGAACTTTGTATAGGGTATTAAAGATCATTGATTGTTCCAACCTCGACCTAGAAGATAAAATATCTTATTCAAGAATATTGAGGGCGCAGTTGTCAACTGATGAACTGTCATTACTCTTCCTTAATGGTTTGAAAAATGTCTGCGATCAAGGAAGCTTTCAGCTATTACTCTATCGGTACTCTATGTTAGAACATCTTTCTATTGGAGACTCGCAGCACCCGTCTTCAGAAATCAATCGGGACAATTACACGGACGTTAAATTCTTCATTGGCGAGAAAATATTAGTTAATGGAATCGATATAAAATCATATCTTCTAAAAGATGGTCTGCATTATTATAATAACAAATCACTTGGAGCATTTGGGAAAAACCCATCGCCCCTTTTAAGAAAATTGTCAGGCTATTTAAAGAAAAAAAATCAAGTTCCCATTTAAATTTTTAAGATCCGCCTTAACTGTAAACATCAGTAAGGCGGTTTGATATAAATGGGATATCAGATGTATACCCTAAATTTTAAAGAGGTTTTTCCGGCCATATAATATTTATCTTATCCGTTTCAATGGCCTGTAGAATCTGTACATACTTCATCCACTCGGTCAGCGAAGCCTTATCCTCATCGGTTATCATATTAAGTCTGAGTTGCGTCTGCCATGCCTGCGTGGTGTTGTTGGCTTCGCTGATTCGCGCTATTTTTTCTCTCTCTGCCACCTGTATCAATCCAGCGCGCTGGGTCTCGGTATCCGTCACCCACTTGTTACCGTCCCATTTATCAAAGCCTGTTGCCGGGGCGAGCTTCGTCGTCCCGGCGGGATAGTCCCCTAATGTGGTAACCAACTGCGCCATACCGTCAGCGGTGGAATAAACCGTTTCCCCGCGATGATCGGCAACGATCTGCCAGCTACCATCAATATAAAGTGCTGCATGAGTTCCTTCAGTTACTGGCGGCACAGCTGTGCAAGCATTAGCGGGCAGGCCAACACCCTGCGCCAGATACTCATCGCTGGATCCGGTAAACTCGCCGCTTACTGCATCAAAATTATAAACCGTCAATGTGCCGGCCGATTTTGCCAGGCCATTCTTATCAAGCGTTACCCTAGCCATTATGCAGCCCTCACGATGTAGTTAAATGCGACGTTGCGCGGACGTGTTGTAATCCATGCGGAACCGCCCTGAATGCCAGCCTGCAATTGAGTAGCCTGGATTGAATTGTCGCTGAGTACCGCGCCCAAAGCACCGTTATCAGGTGCTTTCGCATCGCCGGGCTGCACCTTTGTGACTGAGTCAGGCTGGTTAAATGCCGTGCCTACAGTTGCGCCTGATGTTGTTGCATCAATACCGGGGTAATCCACCGCTGCCGTTCGCAGGCCAGTTGAAACCTGCGTGGAACCTAAAGCGCGGCCTGTATCAACGCCACGCCCATCATCCCAGCCCCTGATAAATTCGCCGCGTAAATCAGTCAGTTTCAGTCCCGGATAAGCCAGCGCCAGCTTTGGATATAACGTGCTGCTGAATGTCGCTCCGTTACTTTTCAGAAAGACCATGCCAGCCATTGAATCAAATAACTCATTTGGCATCTTCGCGTGCGGCCAAGGGAACGGTGAACCAATAACGGGCGCACCTTCGCTTAAACCGAGGTTTTTGAGAACGTCAGCAACCAGCCCGGCGTCTTTGATTTCTGCCAGGGCACTTGCGATCTGCAGGTACTGGCTGTGTGGATTTTTAGCATCGGTATGACTTTTCATTACGTTGTCAGCATAAGCCTTCACCTCGATCACCGCGTCATCAACGTACTTGCGCGTTGCCAGCACGACTGATGGATCAATTTTCAGCGTGACGGCCGCTGTGCTGTTCACGATTAAAATCATGCGCACGGTCTGCGTCCGGCCGCTGCCTTCAGCCAGTTGCGGCTTATAGGTTTCCGGGCAGTTAGCAACGGCAATCAGCACGCCGTCGGCGTCATACAGTCCGATTTCGCGGATCCAGAAACCGCCCTCGCTTTCCGGAATAATCTGCTCGGCGATAATCTGGCTGCTGTTTGCCGCGTCAACGGTCAGGGAATTAAGCTGCGCGCGACGCTTCTCGCCGATGAGCTTTGTCTGTGCCGCGTCAGGCGTCGGCAGCGTGCCGCCACCATCGCCGACACCCATAGAGGCGATGTTCACTTTCGACCCGAGTGCAGCGGCGTTCGCCAGCTTAGCCGCGCCCTGATTGGTCAGCAGGGCAAAATATTTTGTCGTCATGCGCTCACTTCCGTCAGGTCAATAAGATGCACCGCCGCGCCGGAATAGACCGGCCCGCCGACGCTGATAAGTTCAGGGGTATAAGGGTAAACAGTCAGCTCGTCGCCGCTGTAGCTGGCAACGGCGACCGGCAGAGTGCCGTTAGCATCGAGATTAATAGACAGGCCGATAAGGTGACGGCTGCAGGGCTTGGCGTCAGCTATCAGGCGCTCCAGCTCGTTATACATTTCCTCGGTAATGCCGGTATCAAGTACGCCTACATCCAGCCGGAATGTGCCAGGCGCTTCGCCGGTTTTCCACCACTCGATTATTTTGATGAGATAGCCCAGCGGCTCAACGACGCGGCGGATAGCGCCTATCGTGCCCTTGTGTCGGTGCACGTACTGCGAGGCAGCAACCACGGCGCGCTTTGTCGATTCAGGCCAGGCTGAATCCCAGCGGTCAACTGACCACGCCCACGCCAGATAGGGCAGAAGCTCCACCGGGCAAGTGTATGGATTCCACAACTGGCGCAGCGGCACGCTCATCGCGCCGGGGCTTGCCAGCGCCTCGGCGGCAGCAATCTCAAGCGCTGAAGAGCCGGTCGGCAGCAGGCGATCACTCATCCGATCCTCCAACTGTCAGCGTGTAGCCTGTGCAGTAAGCTGCCTGCGTTTTGTCGAGCACCACATCAGCCGATGGCTTAATCAGGTTGACGCGCTGCACGCCCTCAACGTGCATGGCGGCATACAACGCAGACAGGCGAATGTCTCGGCCGAGGCGCTTCTGCGCGGTAACGTAGGCGGCGAGCTTTGCCTCAGAGGCGGCGCGGATCGGCTCCGCTTCCGGCCCCGGATAGAGGTACAGCTCTGCCACGATTTCATAATTCACAATGTGTGCTGACTGCACCGTCACCCGGTCGGCAACCGGGCGCACGTCTTCGTCATTGAGCGCAGCGCTAACCACGGCCAGCAGCTCATCACTCGCCATGCCGCTGCCCTCACGCGCGAGCACTGTCACCGTGACCACTGAAGGCGACGGGCTGATGGCTGAGGCATCGGCTACGCGGCCGTCAGCACTTTTGGCATGGTACTCATAAGCGCCGGTCGGCCCGGCCACGCTCAGCCCTTCAAAGGCGGAGGCGATGCGCAGCCGGAAATCATCGTTACTTTCCATCACTGCGGGGGTTGGCGGAATGGTTGTATCGTCGGCCGGGGTAATGGTCAGGCGGGGTACGCCATTATTCACGCCGAGCTGGTCAAGGTCGCCATCCAGCGCATACGCAACCATGACGGCTTTTGCCGCCTCGTTGATGCGCTGGCGCAGGATCAGCTCACGGTAGGCATTTTCCTGCAGCAGCTTAACGATGGG
>Ga0207655_1001209_pt1 | contig 24909 bp, 20 predicted proteins | sample KBSM44metaG_FD_184398 | JGI IMG/M metagenome (GOLD analysis project Ga0207655, IMG submission 184398) | Miscanthus rhizosphere microbial communities from Kellogg Biological Station, Michigan, USA - KBS M4-4 metaG (SPAdes) (version 2) | ecosystem: Host-associated > Plants > Roots > Rhizosphere >... | reverse complement strand
ATCAGCAGTTTCAGGGCTTCACCGGCGTCAGACACAATGCCTAAATCAGGACAAAGTACGCGGCCGATTTGTGTCGGTTCGATATCAACGTGGATGATTTTGCGGCCTGCGGTGTATTTCTCTACCGAGCCGGTATGACGGTTGGCAAAACGGTTACCGATGCCAAATACCAGATCCGACGCCAGCAGTGAGGCGTTACCGTAGCGGTGCGCGGTCTGCAATCCGACCATGCCAGCCATCAGGCGGTGATCGTCCGGGATTACGCCCCAGCCCATCAGCGTCGGGATCACCGGCACTTGGGTTATTTCAGCAAAGCGCTGCAACAGCGCGGCGGCATCAGCGTTAATCACACCGCCACCGGCCACAATCAGCGGACGCTCACAGGCGTTGAGCATTTCCATCGCTTTGACGGCCTGAGCGACGGTGGCGGCAGGCTTGTAAGCGGGCAGCGATTCATAAGTTTCCGGATCGAATTCGATTTCGGCGGTCTGCACGTCATACGGCAGATCGACCAGTACCGGACCGGGGCGACCGGAGCGCATCAGATGAAACGCCTGTTGCAGAACACGCGGCACCAGCGCAGGTTCCAGCACGGTCACCGCCATTTTGCTCACCGGCCCGGCAATCGCCTGAATATCCACCGCCTGAAAATCCTCTTTATGCAGACGCGCGCGCGGTGCCTGACCGGTAATACACAGGATCGGAATGGAATCCGCCGAGGCGGAATACAGCGCGGTGATCATGTCGGTACCCGCCGGGCCAGACGTCCCCAGGCACACGCCGATGTTCCCGGCTTTCGCACGGGTATAACCTTCGGCCATATGCGATGCACCTTCCACATGACGGGCTAACACATGACGGATTTTTCCATGCAGGCGCATGGCGTTATAAAACGGGTTAATCGCTGCGCCCGGTACACCAAACGCGGTGGTGATCCCTTCTTTTTCCAACACATACATTGCTGCCTGTGCAGCTGTCATACGAGCCATAGCTAAATCCTCAGGTAATTCCGCTTTGCATAAAATAACGGAAAAAGTTTCCAACTTTAATTTGACTGAAAAAAATCCCGCTCACGACAGAGCGGGGATCGCAGGACGAACCGGTTAGTGGCGCTGGCCCAGGGCCAGACTGATGTCACGCGCGGTATCCCGCACCAGTTCGCCTAAATCGGTAAAACGCTCCGTCGTTAAGCGGGAGCTGGGGCCGGAGATCGAAATCGCCGCCACCGCATTGTTATTGCTGTCAAAAATCGCCGAGGCCAGACAGTTCAGCCCTGTCACATGCTCTTCGCTGTCCTGTGCAAAACCCTGCTGACGCGCGTGTTGCAGATCCTTTTTCAACGCATTCAGATTATCCAGCGTGTGCGTCGTAAAGTTCTTCAACCCCGCCTGCATCATCAGGCTCATCAGCGCCTCGTCATCCAGCGAATACAGCAACGCTTTCCCGGCACCGGAGGCATGCAGTGGCAGACGGCTGCCAAGCGGCGCGCACATCCGCACCATCGACTGGCATTCCCGCTGGCCGATCAGTACCGCTTCGAAACCGTTGCGGATCGCCAGATTGGCCGTTTCGCCCGACAACAACATCAGGCGCTGCATATAAGGCGCGGCGACTGACAATACATCCCGGTTATGGATATAAGACGATCCGACCGTAAACGCCTGTAAGCCAATGTGCCACCAGCTCAGTTGCGCATCCTGATAAACAAAATCGGCCTCTTCCAGAACTTTCAGCAGTCGAAAGGTGGTGGAAAGGGGCAGCGACAAATTCTCTGCAATGTTGCTGACAGAAGAACTGCCGCCGGACTGCGCCAGATAATTCAACACCGCAATGCCGCGTTCTAAGGCCTGAGCGCCCTTTTGCGAACCAGAACCAGGCTGGCTAGGACGCCCCCGTTTTTTTACTTCGGCCATCTCACATTTCTCCAGCATCAGGCGCTGAGCGCCCGCGTTTCGCTTGTTTTCAGATGCTTGTATCTTATGCAAGATGCTTTATAGCGTCACGACTTTAATCCCGCCGCAACGGGTAAAATAAGCTGATACCCCTGAGGTAACTGACTGATATCACAGTTGTCTGCGCCGCCACGATCGACGGTGAGAAAATTCGTCACCGTCTCAAACGCAAACAGCGGATGGTGCCAGACATTCCGGTGATAATTCACGCCCTGCAGGCCGTTGGTGATAAAGGCTTTCAGCGTGGAGATGTCCGGCGTCTCGCCCCCTGCCGCAACAATCACGATAAAGCGCTCGCCCTGCATCGGCACAAACGCCTGTGAACCGAGCGGGTGTTTTTCGAGTTGCGTCACCACAATGGGCAACGGTGCTGGCTGGGCGCGGTTGATGCTCACCAGCGGGCGATCCTGCCCGAGGATCTCCACGTTGGTCAGATCGTGGTACCGCTCAACCTTGCCGTCGTTGATATGAAAAAAATCGCGACCTGTCGTCTCAATCACATCGCCGTAAGCCGCGAAGGCCGCCTGGGTCAGCGGGTAAACCGGAAGTTCCATGGCATTCATCCCTGCATTTAAAATAAAACCGGTGAGATAAGCCCGCCAGATTGGCGGATTTATCCTCAATGCAATTACTGTAGAAACTTTTTCCAACTTGCTCAATCGAAATATGGAAAAAGATTCCATAAAATTGATGAAGTCCACAATTCTCATCAGGTTAAATCTATAAAATCTTTTTCATTCAATGCATTAACATTACTTCAGGTGACCTATGCTGGATGAGGAGTCGATTAAAACCTTTATGCACGTCGCACAAACAGGCAGCTTTTCCCGCGCGGCAGAGATGCTGCATAAAACGCCTGCGACCATCAGCTATCGAATTAAGATGCTGGAAGACAGTGCCGGGACGTTATTGCTCAACCGCACGACCCGCACGGTGTCGCTGACGCCCGCCGGACAGCATCTGCTTGAACGATGTCGCCAGTGGCTAACCTGGCTGGAGGGTGTACCGGCAGAACTGCAGCAGATTAACGACGGCATTGAGCGCCAACTGAATGTGGTGGTGAACAATCTGATGTACTGCCCTGACACTCTGGCGGCGTTATTAAGCTGTCTGACGCAGCGCTACCCGTTCACGCAGTTCACTTTCACACGACAGATTTACATGGGGGTATGGGATACGCTGCTGTACGAAGATTTTCAGCTGGCGATTGGCGTCACCGGCACCGAATCCCTTTCTAACGCCGTGAATCTGCTGCCGCTGGGTGAGGTGGACTGGGTTTTTGTTCATGCACCCTTTCATCCGCTGCAGCACATCACTGGCATGCTGGAAGAAGCGGTGTTGCGTCAGTACATTGCCATCAATGTGGAAGACACCTCGCGCCATCTGAACAAGCGGGTAGCCTGGTTGCTGACCGGGCAACGGCAGATCATCGTGGCAGATGTGGCGACTAAACTGGCCTGTCACCTGAAGGGAATGGGTATCGGTTTTCTGCCGCGCCATCTGTGCCAGCCATATCTCGACAGCGGCGAGCTGATCGCCCGGCAAATCCGCTATCCGCGCGCCCCTTCCCCGCTCAGTCTGGCGTGGAAAAAGGAGTACACAGGCAAGGCGCTGCATGACATTGTTTCTCTGTTCCACCAGAAAGACCCGCTGATCCAACCGTTGCTGGCGGGTTTAGAATAGTGATGCCCTCTTTGGCTTCGCGAATAAATATGGTAACAATAGGCTTAATTATGCGCAGCCTTGACGCCAGATCTTCGACCACAGAAAAGACCGCGTCTCGCCTGCCTGCATCACCTTTATGGAGAACAGCGCATTATGTCAGCCAAACATCCTGTTATTGCCGTGACCGGTTCGAGCGGTGCAGGCACCACGACCACCAGCGTGGCATTTCGTAAAATATTTCAGCAGCTTGGTTTGCGTGCGGCGGAACTGGAAGGCGACAGTTTTCATCATTTCACCCGTCCTGAAATGGATGCGGCAATACGCAAGGCGCGCGATCTGGGACGTCATATCAGCTACTTCGGGCCGGAAGCCAATGACTTTGGTTTGCTGGAAAAAAGCTTTATCGAATACGGTAAAACCGGCACTGGCCGTTCACGTAAGTATCTGCATACTTATGACGAAGCCGTTCCCTACAATCAGGTGCCGGGTACCTTTACGCCGTGGCAGGCGTTGCCGGAACCGACGGATATTTTGTTTTACGAAGGGTTACACGGTGGTGTGGTGGCGGACAAAATTGACGTTGCCGCGCAGGTCGACCTGCTGGTCGGCGTAGTGCCTATCGTCAACCTCGAATGGATCCAGAAACTGGTGCGCGATACCGGCGAGCGCGGGCATTCCCGTGAAGCGGTGATGGATTCCGTCGTGCGTTCGATGGATGACTATATCAATTACATTACCCCGCAGTTTTCCCGCACGCACATCAATTTCCAGCGGGTACCCACCATCGACACCTCGAACCCGTTTGCCGCCAAAGCCATTCCGTCACTGGATGAAAGCTTTGTGGTGATTCATTTTCAGGGACTGGATGACATCGATTTCCCGTATCTGCTGGCCATGCTGCAAGGGTCGTTTATCTCGCACATCAAAACACTGGTGGTGCCGGGCGGCAAAATGGGGCTGGCGATGGAGCTGATCATGGCGCCGCTGGTGCAGCGCCTGATGGAAGGCAAGAAGATCGAGTAAACTTTATTCGGCTGCAATCACTTCAAAGCTGTGGGTGATTGTGGCCGCTTTACCCAGCATCAGAGACACAGAACAGTATTTTTCGGCAGACAGGCTGACCGCACGTTCAACAATCTTATCGGTCAGATCCTTACCGGTGACGATAAAATGCAGATTGATGTGAGTGAACAGACGCGGCGCTTCTTCGCGGCGTTGTGAGGTCAGCTTCACTTCACAATCACGCACGTCATTACGACCTTTTTGCAAAATTGACACCACGTCGATTGCACTACACCCCCCTGCGGACATCAGTAACATTTCCATCGGGCTTGGGGCTTTATCACCCGCGTTTCCATCCATTGAAATCTGATGACCCGATGCAGACTCACCTAAAAATGTCAGTCCTTCAACCCATTTGACACGTGCATGCATGAACTATTCTCCCGGTGAATAAACTTGTCGAAATCTGCTCTCAGAGTACCCTTTCACCTAAAATCTGGCAACGTAACCCGATCGCCATCATGCTGAAGCGAGACAACAGAAGACAGCATCTCAAACCTGTGCTACAAACAAAGCCGAAACATACTTTCCAGTAAATTGCGGTGACGGTTTTTGCGGTTTAAGTACAGAACCCACGGTGATGACAGCAATAAACAGGCTGTTGCACTCCGACATCCGCTTGCAGCATTTCTGGAGAGTTATATGCTGAAAGGGCGCTTTGGATTTGAAGTGCCGTACAGGGAACTCTGAGCCCTGTGATTTTGGGCAGCGATAACAACAGAGGATAATAGCAAATGGTTCTCGGCAAGCCACAAACAGACCCGACTCTTGAATGGTTCCTGTCTCACTGTCATATACATAAGTATCCTTCTAAAAGTACGCTGATTCACCAGGGTGAAAAAGCCGAAACGCTTTACTACATCGTGAAAGGGTCAGTTGCTGTCCTGATTAAAGATGAAGAAGGCAAGGAAATGATACTGTCCTACCTTAACCAAGGTGACTTCATCGGTGAGCTGGGACTCTTCGAAGAAGGTCAGGAACGCAGTGCCTGGGTACGTGCTAAAACTGCCTGTGAAGTGGCTGAAATTTCATATAAAAAATTCCGCCAGCTGATTCAGGTTAACCCGGATATTCTGATGCGTCTCTCCGCGCAGATGGCCAACCGTCTGCAAGTGACGTCAGAGAAAGTCGGCAACCTTGCCTTCCTTGACGTTACCGGTCGTATCGCTCAAACCTTGCTCAATCTGGCTAAACAGCCTGATGCAATGACCCATCCGGACGGGATGCAAATCAAGATTACCCGCCAGGAAATTGGCCAAATCGTCGGTTGTTCACGTGAAACAGTCGGACGCATTCTCAAAATGCTGGAAGATCAAAGCCTGATCTCCGCACACGGTAAAACGATTGTCGTTTACGGCACACGTTAATCCCTCAAAAATTGGCGCGGCAAAACACTGTCGCGCCTTTTTTATGGGCTAAGCTTTACCCATGACGCTATGGCGAAGACTGTTTTACCATCCTGAAGTGAACTACGCGCTGCGCCAGACGCTGGTGTTGTGCTTACCTGTTGGCATTTGCTGGCTGTTTGGCAATTTGCAAATGGGCCTGCTGTTTTCCCTCTGCCCGGCCTGTTGTAACATCGCCGGTCTGGATACCCCGCATAAACGCTTTTTCAAACGCCTGCTCGTCGGCGGTTCACTCTTTGCCGTGAGCAGCCTTCTGCTGCAACTGATGCTCGAAAGCTGGCATATACCGCTGCCGCTGATCATGCTGTCGCTGGCGTTACTGCTCGGCGTCACCGGTGAAATCAGCCCGCTGCATGCGCGCCTGCTGCCCGGTGCGCTGGTGGCGACTATCTTCACGCTGAGTATGGTGGGCGTGCGCCCGATGTGGCAGGCCCCGGTGTTGTTCGCCGCTGGCACAGCCTGGTACGGATTGTTTAACTGGGCGTGGTTTCGTATTTCGGAAGAACAGCCGATGCGCGAAACACTCAGCCAGCTCTATCTGCAACTCGCGGATTATTTCGAAGCCAAGTACAGCCTGCTGACGCAACACACCGATCCCGAAACCGCGTTACCCCCACTGCTAGCCCGCCAGCAGCAGGTTATCGACCTGATTGCCCTGCTTTATCAGCAATTACACATGTTGCCCCAGCACGGACATCATCATCACCATAAGCGGCTATTTCAGCGTTTTCAGGTGGCGCTCGATTTGCAGGAGCACATTACAGTGAGCCTGCATCAGCCGGAAGAAGTGCAGAAACTGGTGGAGGAAAGCCATGCCGAAGCGGTTATCCGCCGAAATGCACAGGTGATTTCCACCCGTCTTCGGGTGATTGCCGACGATATTCTTTATCACCGTTTATCCGGGCGCTTTACGATGGCCAATGAGCTGACCGCGCTGGAGAAAATCGCCGCGCGCAACCCGGACAATCCGGTAGGTCAGTTTTGTTATTACCATTTCAGCCGCATTGCCCGTCTGTTACGCACACAGCGGCCGTTGTACAAACGTGACCTGATGAACACCCAGCCGCGTTTGCCCTTCTGGCCCGCGCTGAAAAGCTATCTTTCCTTCAAATCCGTGGCACTGCGTAATGCCGCACGTTTGGGCATTATTCTGGCGATTGGCAGCAGTCTGGGTCTGTTCTTCAATTTGCCCAAACCCTACTGGATCTTGCTGACTATCATGTTGGTCAGCCAGAACGGTTATAACGCCACGCGGGTGAGGATCCAGCACCGTGCACTCGGTACGCTGGCCGGATTGCTGATTGCCTCAGGCTTGCTCAAACTGGAACTGCCGGAAGGCACCACGCTGCTGTGCATGCTGCTGATCACCCTGTTGTCCTATACCGTTCTGCGCAAAAACTACGGACTGGCGATGGTCGGCATGACGGTGACTGCAGTGTATACCCTGCAATTGCTGGCGATGAACGGCGTGCATTTTCTGGTACCACGACTGGTCGATACCCTGATCGGCTGCGCGCTGGCCTTTGGTGGCACTATCTGGTTGTGGCCGCAATGGCAAAGCGGTTTGCTGCGCCAGAATGCACACCAGGCGCTGGAAATCTATCAGGACGCTATCCGCCTGCTGCTCGAGGAAAGCCCCGACACCGCCAAACTGGCGTACACCCGTATGCAGGTCAATCAGGCGCACAATAAGCTGTTCACTTCGCTAAATCAGGCGATGCAGGAGCCGGGTTTTAACTCACATTATCTGGCGGATATGCGTTTGTGGGTGACGCACAGTCAGTTTGTGGTTGAGCATATCAACGCGATGACGATCCTCGCCCGCGAGCATTACATGCTGCCGGAAAAACTGGCGACGGAGTATTTACAGACCTGCGAAATCGCGCTGCAAAGCTGTCAGCAACGACTGCTCTACGACGGGCCGGGCAGCGAGAACAACCTGTTTAATGCGCCGGAACTTCACCCGGATATGCCACTGACCGAAATGGAACGCCATCTGCGGCGCGTAATTTCACATCTCAGCGTGATGCATACCATCTCGTCACTGGCGTGGAAGCAGAGGCCGCATCATGGGATCTGGCTGACGCGGCGGGCGTGAAGGGGGAGACCCCTTTCAAATCCCCTTTTTACTGGCTTGCAGTCAGACTGCTTTTTAAAGCTAATCGGAGAATATTTCGGTTTCTCAAGTGCGGGGACCGCGCACTGACGGCTTAAAATGGATTGAGAAAGTTTCGGTTTCTCAATTGCCGAGCTCGCTTAACTCACCGCGCCGAAACCGACCAAAGGAGGAAAGTGCTTTTCCTCCTTTGGATTCCTCCTCGCTTTTTCAACACGCGCTCCGCTTGCTGGCTATGTTTCAGCAACCGCGGTGACAGGCTTGAAATCTTGCCGCGTTGCGGTTCCCTCTCTCGGTCCTGAAGCCCTGGGTCTTCAGGCCGCTCCGTTCGGCAAGATTTCTGAATCGCCCGCAGGATCTCAAATTCAACGGCAGATTGTCTTTTATCTTTTAAATAAGTTGATTGGCGTGCTCAAAATTCAGCTGAACGGAGCGGCTTCGAGACCTTTGGCTCGAAGACCGAGAGAAGGCAGTGCGAAGCACCTGGATTTGCGCCACTCACTCATACACCAGAACATGTCCGTCGTGCCTGCGGCAGCGCGCAGTAAAAAAGCGAGGGGAGTGCAGAGGGAAAAAGCACTTTTCCCTCTTGGTCGGTTTCGGCGCGAGAGGCCATGTGATAAATGTTAGTGAGAAACCGAAATTGTCTCGATCAAGCGTTTCAAGACGGGGGCGTGGGGATCACCCCCCGCAAACTTTCCCCACGGCTTTCTCAAACCTTTCCATCCCTTCTTCAATATCCGCGAAGTCGATAACAAGCGATGGCGCAAACCGCATCACGTTTGGTCCGGCGACCAGCATCATCAATCCGAATTCTGCCGCGGCGGCATGGAATTCTCCGGCGCGGTTTTTATACGCATCAGAAAGCTCGGCGCCGATCAGCAACCCCTGACCGCGGAACTCGCTGAAGATGTGATATTTCTGGTTGATGGCCTCCAGCGCGCTGATGAATTTCTCGCGGCGCTCGTTGATCCCGGCCAGCACGTCTGGCGTATTGATGATATCCAGCGCGGCTTCAGCGACGGCGCAGGCCAGCGGGTTACCGCCGTAGGTGGTGCCATGTTTGCCCGGTTCCATCACCGAGGCCACGTCTTCGGTTGCCAGCATGGCGGAAACCGGGAAACCGCCGCCGAGCGCTTTAGCAGTGGTCAGGATGTCCGGCGTCACGCCGTAATGCATGTAGCTGAACAACTTGCCGCTGCGCCCCATGCCGCTTTGTACTTCATCCAGCACCAGCAGCGCCTGATGTTTGTCACAAAGCTCACGCAGACCTTGCAGAAACGCTTTGGTCGCAGGTGTGACACCGCCCTCCCCTTGCACAGGCTCGACAACAATGCCGCAGGTGTGGTCGTCGATCACCGCTTTTACGGCATCCAGATCATTGAACGGCACGTGCACAATATCAGCGGGTTTCGGGCCGAAGCCGTCGGAGTATTTCGGCTGGCCACCCACGGAAACCGTGAACAGCGTGCGACCGTGGAAGGCATTATGGAAAGCGATGATCTTACTTTTGTACGGGCTGTGACGGTGCGAGGCGTAATAGCGCGCCAGTTTAAAGGCCGCTTCGTTGGCTTCAGCGCCGGAGTTGGCGAAGAATACGCGGTCGGCAAAGGTGGCGTCGATCAGCTTCTGCGCCAGTCGAAGGGCGGGTTCATTGGTAAATACGTTACTGACATGCCACAGGGTTTCGCCCTGCTCGTGCAATGCTTTCACCAGTGCCGGATGGCAATGTCCAAGCGCCGTCACAGCGATACCCCCGGCGAAATCAACGTACTCGTTCCCTTGCTGATCCCACACGCGACTGCCTTTACCTTTCACGGGAATGAATTTCGCAGGTGAATAAACCGGCAAAATAACTTTATCGAATGTGCCCCGATCTACCGATGATTTTTCCGCCATTACCCTTCTCCCTCACGACCATTGATATGAAAATATAATCACAAAATATGCATAAAAAATCACATACAGGCAAACAGAAATCGCATCTGATGGGTAAGTAATTTTTTCAGCAATATTAACTGATTAGATTTTAAGGAAATTATCCAAAAGCTGATGCCCCTGCTCGCTCAAAATGCTTTCAGGATGGAACTGAACGCCATGCAGCGGCAAGGTTTTGTGCATGATGCCCATAATGTCGTCACGACCACCATCCCGTTCTGTCCATGCAGTAACCTCGAAACAATCGGGTAGCGTCTGTGGCGCGACCACCAGTGAATGGTAGCGCGTCACGGTCAGCGGATTATTCAGCCCGGTAAAGACACTCCTGCCGGTATGGCGGACAGGGGATGTTTTGCCGTGAATGGCCTGCCGGGCGCGGACGATGCTCGCGCCGAACGCCTGCGCCATCGCCTGATGCCCGAGGCACACGCCAAGTATCGGTAAACGGTCGGAGAAATGGGCAATCGCTTGCAGGGAAATGCCAGCCTGATCAGGCGTACACGGGCCGGGAGAAATCACCAGATGTGAGGGGGAAAGCTGTTCAATGTCGGTGAGCGTCAGCTGATCATTACGCATCACTTTCACCTCTGCACCTAGCTCGCAAAAATATTGATAGAGGTTGTAGGTGAAGGAATCGTAGTTGTCGATCAGCAGCAGCATAGTGTACCCGGTAAAAGTCGGAAAATTTACCGGGCAATTCTACGCATTTTTCAGCTCAGGCTCAGTATTTTGTCGATCAATGTTCTTCCGGGATTTCACTGACAACAGTATTAAAAATTGCCACCAGCCCGGATTCATCACCAAACACCGCCGTTTTATTGGCCGCCAGCCAGCGCTCACGATCCACTTTGGACCAGTCAATATCGTAGCCAGCATGAATGACCAGTTGCTCGATGAAGATCCGCAGCGCACGTCCGTTACCTTCGCGGAACGGATGCAGCAGATTCAGGCCGGTGTAATAGTGAGCCAGACGCTCAGCGAGATTATCCAGGGGTAACCCGACCAGAAACTCTTCTTCTTCAAGCTCCTGCATCAGCGCGTTGCCCTCTTTTTCGATGTATTCGAAATGGCAAAACTGAGTGTCATCCTTGTAGATATCGATTTCACGGAACTCGCCTGCCCAGGCGTAAATATCCTGGAACAAAGACAGATGCACCGCACACAGATGCGGCAGTCCCATCACCGCAGGCCCAAGCGGCATCGCTGACGCGCGCAGGGCAGTAAATGCGAGTTCGGCCTGCAACAGACGATGTTCTTCACGGATTTCCAGCCGGTTTTTCAGCACATTGATGCCGGTATAATAGTAAGGGTCGGCACCGGGCACGAGTTTATCGTTCATAGTGCTTCCTCAGTTCGGTGAGACGTTGTGAAATTTGTTCGTTGTCTAACGTGATAACCTCAACCTGCAAACCATCCAGCGCGCTACTGGCCTGAAAGTTCTGCCGCTGACGTTCGCGAAAAAGTTTTTCCTGCTGCCTGAGTGTCAATTTCTTCGCCATTATTTCCTCCCTGGGTACAGCCATTCGGGCACATACCTTGTGGAGTTAAGTATAGACAGAGAAAAAAGGGCGCCAGCTTCAGCGCCCTAAACTCGGATTATTCAACAGCGATAGGGGTCTCGTTCACGTCTGTTTTATGATCTGCCTGAAGCGTTTTCACGCGATCCTCAAGCTGTTTCACCGCCTGCGCATCCGGCAGAAGTGAATATTTCAGTTCAAACACCGTGCTCTGGCCGGGTTGCAGTTGTTTCACGCGGCCTTGTTTACGTTCGATAGTGACCGGATACGCATAGTTGGTGCCCGGTTCAATACCCGTAACATAACCCTGCTTCAGAGTGTCGGTGTTTTTCCACAGCGTCAGCAGCGGCAACTGATGGGTATCGAATTCAATCGATGCTCCTTTGTTGCCCGCTTTGTTCACTACGCCAGCAATGGTTTTACCCTGTGCATCCGCCAGCGGAACCATGTTAAAGACCATCTCGTCGAAGCCTTTAGTTGGCCCGGCGTAAGTCTGCCAGTCTGCTAAACCTTTTTTGGCGTAATCATTGAACGGAGAAATTGATTTCAGCGGCGCAATGAAACGGGCGCCCTGCTCAAGGATCGGCTGACCGAAATTACTGTGATAAATAATCTGGTAGTCGTGCGGATAATCCGACTGGTTAGTCAGGGTGTCGTGGATGGTCCACGAATGGCTACCCGGCACGTAACGCAGCTCAGTCCAGGTTTCCAGCTTGGCTTTCTTAAAGGTGTCTTCTTTCAGCAAGCCGCGCACAGTGATTTCATAAGGGGCTTTATCGGCAATATCAACCACCACTTTCGAGGCTGGTGTATTGCCCGCCCGACCGTGCAGCGTGTAAATCATGCCGTCAGCAGTAACAGGATGTCCGGTCCATTCAAAGCCGCAACGCACCATCATTTCGTTGAAACCTTCCAGCCAGCCCACGCCGTTACGGCTTTCAAGGTTGATATAGGCCGGATTCACCACCTCCTGAACCGGAGAATCCCAACCTAAGCGGATGTTATCGCCGGTCACGTGCAGTAAATCCATCCCGCGCGTCGGGCTCAGCGCAATCGTCAGCCCTTTGCTGGTAATAGTGATGACTTTTGACCCTTCCTGTTTGCCACCGTGAAGCACTTTTTGTTCGATGCTGAAATCCGCGCCCGCGATGTTCAGCTTTTTGTTGTCAGTCTTCCAGTTTCCCAGTTCTGTACCGGCTTCAGCATCCGTCAGCACGATGGTTTGTGCAGTGGCCTGCCACGAAAAAAGCCCCAGAACGATCCCGGTAACGAGTAATTTTTTCACAATAACCCCTTTTTGCTGAATTGATTTAGCCCAAAAGCAATTCAGCCTACAAAGTCCGGCAGGCGAAAAACGTGACAGCCTTCAAGTTGAGCGGTTTTTATGCTAAATGACAGGCAGTAACGTGCCAGACCTCGCAAAAAATCGTAATTTCAGAGAGAAATTGCAAATGAAACTGAGATCTCAGGCAGGAAGAGACGCGCATAAGCTGATGCGTTTCAGCTTATACGCGTTAGCAGAAGGATGTTACTTTTTACGGCCTCCCATAATGGAACCGAGAACCCCACGCAGGATCTGACGACCTAAATCACGCGCCATGCTTTTTGCCGCAACCTGTACCACACCGTCACGTTTCCCCCCCCGTGGTCCGATGCTGCCGAACAATATTTCATTCAGTCCACCCATCAGCCCACCGCCGGAAGGGGTTTGCGCCGCCGGTTTGGCCGGGCCTGTGGATTGCGGTGTGTTGATCGTGCCGAAACCTTGTGCGGTGATTTTTTCGTAGGCCGATTCACGGTCTATGCTGTCTTCATAGCGACCATACAGAGGCGACTGGTTGATCGCTTTGTTACGTTCGTCGTCGCCAGTCATGCCCATTTTCGATTCCGGCGCTATCACCATCGCCCGCTCAACGATTTCAGGACGCCCCTTTTCATCCAGAAATGACACCAGCGCCTCGCCAACGCCCAGTTCAGTGATCGCCGTTTCAGCGTCGAAAGCCGGATTCGCGCGCAGTGTTTGCGCCGCCGCTTTGACCGCTTTCTGGTCACGCGGCGTAAAGGCGCGTAAGGCATGCTGTACGCGGTTACCGAGCTGCCCGAGCACGCTGTCAGGAATATCCAGCGGGTTTTGCGTCACGAAGTAAATTCCCACGCCTTTGGAGCGGATCAGCCGCACGACCTGTTCAATTTTTGTCAGCAGCGCCTGCGGGGCGTCATTGAACAGCAGATGAGCTTCGTCAAAGAAGAACACCAGTTTGGGCTGCTCAGGGTCACCGACTTCCGGCAGATGCTCAAACAGTTCAGCCAGCAGCCACAGCAGGAAAACGGAGTAGAGTTTAGGCTGATTAATCAGCTTATCCGCGGCCAGCAGGTTGATAATACCGTGGCCTTTCTTGTCGGTTTTCATCAGGTCATTAATATCCAGCATCGGCTCACCGAAGAACTGATTTGCGCCCTGACCTTCCAGCGTCAGCAAGCCTCGCTGAATGGCGCCGATGGAAGCGGAAGAAATATTGCCGTACTGCGTCTGGAACTGTTTAGCGTTATCACCGGTAAACTGCACCATGGCACGCAAATCTTTCATATCGAGCAGCAACAAGCCGTTGTCGTCGGCAATCTTAAACACCAGTTGCAGCACGCCGCTTTGCACGTCATTAAGATCGAGCAATCGCGCCAGCAGCAGCGGCCCGAGGTCAGAAATCGTCGCGCGGATCGGATGGCCTTTTTCACCAAAGATATCCCACGGGATAATGCTGCATGCCTGCGGCTGCCAGTCCGTCACGCCAATATCATTCAACCGCACGGCGAGTTTTTCCGACGCCACACCTTCAGCACCAATACCGGATAAATCCCCTTTCACATCGGCCAGAAAAACCGGAATACCGATACGGGAAAACTGCTCGGCCATTCGTTGCAGCGTGACGGTTTTACCGGTACCGGTCGCGCCGGTAATCAGTCCATGTCGGTTCGCCAGCGCAGGAAGGATCACCAGATCCTGTACCGGTTTACCTTCATTCATGGCTTTGGCAATCAGACGGGCTTCACTCATTTCATTGTCCTTGAAAGTGGGAGGCGGGGAGCTTTCTATAAAACTATAAGTCTCATCAAAGGGGCGTCAATAAATAGGCAATAAAAAGCCCCCGGAACCGGAGGCTTAGAAAAACAGTATTCTGGAGGAAGGGCTGAAAAATTAAGGCAGCACTTTCGCAGACAGGATCACAATCGGCGTCGTCGGCACGTTCTGGTAAGGCCCGACATTATCCGTTTTGACCTGAGACATTTTGTCTACCACATCCATGCCTTTAATGACTTTACCGAATACGGCATAGCCGAAATCACGCTGACCGTGATCGAGGAAGGCGTTATCTGCCACGTTGATGAAGAACTGGCTGGTCGCGCTGTCTTTATCGGCAGTACGCGCCATGGCGATGGTGCCGCGCAGGTTACGCAGGCCATTGTCCGCTTCGTTCTTGATCGGCTCTTTGGGCGCTTTTTGCTGCATGTCAGCCGTAAAACCGCCACCCTGCACCATGAAGCCCGGGATCACGCGGTGGAAAATGGTGTTGTTGTAATAGCCGCTCTGAGCGTAATCAACGAAATTCTTCACAGAAACCGGTGCCTTCGCACTGTCGAGTTCCAATTCGATATTCCCCGCTGAAGTGGTCAGCATGACATGGGTTTGGGCGGCCGCAAGAACAGGCTCCATTGCAGTCAGGGATAGCAGCGCAGTCAGGGCCACTAAAGTACGTTTAAACATGACGGTTCCTTTCTTCAGAATACAAACAACAGATCCCACTGATTCTAAAGAGGCTTTACGCTTAGCGCCAGACCTTTACCTTTATTTACGCTTGGGAATAAATATTCCAATTATTTCAGAATATTACATCATATTTTTCACTGCCTTAGCTGTTGAAATCCACAGCGTGATCTTCATCAAGATGGATGAGGGTTTTTGCCAGCTGTGTTTGCGCGATCAGTACGCCCTCGCGCAGAGAATATTGTACCGGTGTCTGGCGGCGCACCGCGTCGAAACCACTTTGTGCTGGCAGGATCACCAGGCTGGCAGCATAGCCACTTTCCAGACCGTAACCTTGCAGATTCATAGTGCGGGCGCTGTAGGTGGTGATGAGCTTCAGCCCGTCATTAATTTGCTGATACCCCATCAGCTGACAGACATGCAGCCCCATGTGCAGTACCTGCAACATATTGGCGGTGCCGAGCGGATACCACGGGTCAAACACATCATCATGGCCGAAACAGACGTTGATCCCCGCCTCCAGCATTTCTTTCACACGCGTAATACCGCGGCGTTTCGGATAGGTGTCAAACCGTCCCTGCAGGTGGATATTGACCAGCGGATTGGCGACAAAGTTGATACCTGACATTTTCAGCAAGCGGAATAAACGCGAAGTGTACGCGCCGTTATAGGAATGCATCGCGGTGGTATGGCTGGCGGTAACGCGAGCGCCCATGTTTTCACGCAGGGCCAGCGCGGCCACAGTTTCGACAAAACGCGACTGCTCATCGTCAATTTCATCGCAATGGACGTCGATCAGCTTGTCGTATTTTTTCGCCAGTTCGAAGGTTTTATGCAGCGATTCCACACCGTATTCGCGGGTGAACTCGAAATGGGGAATCGCACCGACGACGTCAGCGCCCAGCTTCAGCGCCTCTTCCAGCAAGGCTTCGCCGTTCGGGTACGACATGATGCCTTCCTGCGGAAACGCCACAATTTGCAGCGTGACCCACGGCGCGACTTCAGCTTTCACTTCCAGCATGGCTTTGAGTGCCGTCAGCGTCGGATCAGACACATCCACATGGGTGCGCACATGCTGGATGCCGTTGGCTATCTGCCACTTCAGCGTTTGCCAGGCGCGCTGTTTGACGTCTTCATGCGACAACAGCGCCTTGCGTTCTGCCCAGCGTTCAATGCCTTCAAATAACGTACCGGACTGATTCCACGCTGGCTGACCGGCGGTTTGAGTGGTATCGAGATGAATGTGCGGCTCGATAAAAGGAGGGATTGCCAACCCCCCTTCAGCATCCAGGATATGCTCGCCATAGTCGGCATTATCCCATTGAGGGACAATCTGGCGTATCACGCCGCCTTCGATATCTATCTGCCACAACCCTTCCCGGTCAGGCAACCGTACATTTTTCACGGTACGCAAAAGAGTTTTCGTCACGCGTTACCTCATCATTTTTAGTAAGACTGCGTTGTCGGTGATGTTAAAGCCAATCTTAGAACAATAGCCTGAAAGTGTTTATAAATCGAAAGGTTACGTAAAAACCCAATAAAATCAGTCAAATACCCCCTAAGGAGTATATTGGAACTGGCTTGATTTGCATCAATACCCCCTGTTACGCGCGGGTTATGTTTAGCCTCAGAAAATCAATATTGAGGCAATTATGAGCAAAGTCAGAATCGCGATTATTGGCAACGGCATGGTCGGCCATCGCTTTATCGAAGATTTACTGGATAAAGCAGAACCGGGCCAGTTCGATATCACGGTATTTTGTGAAGAGCCGCGCGTGGCCTATGACCGCGTCCATCTTTCCTCTTATTTTTCACATCATACTGCCGAAGAACTGTCGCTGGTTCGCGAAGGATTCTACGAAAAACATAACGTCAATGTGCTGATTGGCGAACGGGCGATTACGCTCAACCGCAGTGAAAAAGTCATTCATTCCAGCAGCGGCCGCACGGTGTATTACGACAAACTGATTATCGCCACCGGCTCCTACCCGTGGGTGCCGCCGATCGCGGGTTCTGACAGTCAGGATTGCTTCGTTTACCGCACCATTGAAGACTTACATGCCATCGAATCCTGCGCCCGTCGTAGCAAACGCGGTGCCGTGGTCGGCGGCGGTCTACTCGGCCTTGAAGCCGCCGGTGCATTGAAAAACCTCGGGGTTGAAACCCACGTGGTAGAATTCGCCCCCGGCCTGATGGCGGAACAACTCGATACGCAGGGTGTCAGCCAGCTACGCCAGAAAATCGAAAGCATGGGCGTACGCGTCCACACCGCCAAAAATACTCAACAGATTGTTCAGGGCGGCACGTCTGCCCGTAAAACGATGGAGTTCGCCGACGGCACCTTCCTTGAAGTCGATTTCATCGTATTCTCCACCGGTATCCGTCCGCAGGACAAACTGGCGCGCCAGTGTGATTTAGAGATCGCTCCGCGCGGTGGCATTGTGATTAACGACCAGTGCCAGACCAGTGACCCGGATGTGTACGCCATCGGCGAATGTGCTTCGTGGAATCAGCGTACTTTCGGTCTGGTGGCACCGGGCTACAAAATGGCGCAGGTCACCGCTGATCATTTACTCGGTCGCGATAACGCCTTCACCGGCGCAGACATGAGCGCCAAACTGAAACTGTTAGGCGTGGATGTGGCCGGTATCGGCGACGCGCATGCCCGCACGCCGGGCGCACGCAGCTACGTTTATCTGGATGAAACCAAAGCGTTGTACAAACGCCTGGTGGTCAGCGAAGACAATAAAACGCTGCTCGGTGCCGTGCTGGTCGGTGATACCAGCGATTACGGCAATCTGCTGCAACTGGTGCTGAACAGTATTCCACTGCCGGAAAATCCCGATGCGCTGATCCTGCCCGCTCACGCAGGCAGCGGTGGCGCGGTGATTGGCACCGATGCCCTGCCGGAAAGCGCGCAAATCTGTTCGTGTTTTGACGTCACCAAAGGCGATATCATCAAAGCGGTTCAGGGCGGTTGTCACACCGTGGCGGCACTGAAATCGGCGACCAAAGCCGGTACCGGTTGCGGCGGCTGTATCCCGCTGGTAACGCAGGTGCTAAATGCTGAACTCAGCAAACAAGGCATCGAAGTTAACCATCATCTGTGCGAACACTTCGCCTATTCGCGCCAGGAGCTTTATCACCTGATCCGCGTGGAAGGTATCCGCTCATTCGACGACTTGCTGAATAAATACGGCAAAGGCTACGGTTGTGAAGTCTGTAAACCGACCGTCGGATCGCTGCTGGCTTCCTGCTGGAACGATTACGTGCTGAAACCGCAGCACACGCCATTGCAGGATACCAACGATGTGTTCCTTGCTAACATGCAAAAAGACGGTACCTATTCCGTTATACCGCGCTCGCCGGGCGGTGAAATCACACCGCAAGGCTTGCAGGCAATTGGTGAAATCGCAGCTGAATACAATCTCTACACCAAAATTACCGGCTCGCAGCGTATCGGCATGTTCGGCGCGCAAAAGGACGATTTACCCGCCATCTGGCAGAAACTGATTAACGCTGGCTTCGAAACCGGTCAGGCCTATGCCAAAGCCCTGCGTATGGCAAAAACCTGCGTCGGCAGCACCTGGTGCCGTTACGGCGTGGGCGACAGCCTCGGTTTCGGCATCAGCCTGGAAAACCGCTACAAAGGCATCCGCACGCCCCACAAAATGAAATTTGGCGTGTCCGGTTGTACCCGTGAATGCTCGGAAGCACAGGGCAAAGATGTCGGGATTATCGCCACGGAAAACGGCTGGAACCTGTATGTCTGCGGCAACGGCGGCATGAAACCACGGCACGGTGATTTACTGGCCGCCGATCTGGATAACGACACCCTGCTGCGTTATCTCGACCGCTTCATGATGTTCTACATCCGCACTGCCGATAAACTGCAACGTACCTCGGTCTGGATGGACAATCTCGAAGGCGGCATCGACTACCTGCGTAAAGTCATCATCGATAACAAACTGGGAATTAACGACCAGCTCGAAGCCGAACTGACACGCCTGCGCGACTCAGCGGTTTGTGAATGGCAGGAAACGCTGAACGATCCGGCGGCGCAAACCCGCTTCAGTCACTTTATCAACAGCAGCCAGCGTGACCCGAACGTGCAGTTCGTCGGTGAGCGTCAGCAACATCGTCCGGCGCGTCCTGACGAACGTATCCCGGTAAGACAAATCGCCGACGGGGAGGAAGTATTATGAGCCAATGGTTAACGCTTTGTTCTGTCGACCAGATCCTGCCTGCATGCGGTGTTTGCGCACTGGCAGGCGATCAGCAGGTCGCGCTGTTTCGTCCTTATGCTGATGAGCAGATTTTTGCGCTGTCGAACATCGACCCTTTCGCACAGGCCAGCGTGCTGTCACGCGGGATTATCGCTGAACATCAGGGCGAGCTTTGGGTAGCCAGTCCGCTGAAAAAACAGCATTTCCGCCTGACCGACGGTGTCTGCATGGAAGACGAGCAGTATTCGATTCCGGCTTACGAGGTCCGCGTACAGGACGGAAATGTGGAAATCAACACCGCCAGGCTTCGGGCTGAAATCGGCTAAACTCCGCGCCTTCCACGCCGCCTCCGGGCGGCGTTATTATTCATTCCAAAGAACGCTATTTCAAAGAACGCCGCCTCAGAGAATATTATCTATGGATTACCTGCCCCTTTTTTGTCAGTTAAAAAACAGAGCCTGCTTACTGGTCGGTGCCGGTGATGTTGCAGAGCGTAAAGCGCGTTTGCTGCTGGAAGCTGGCGCAAAACTAACGGTGAACGCCCTCACCTTTACGCCGCAATTTCAGATCTGGGCAGATGAAGGCAAAGTCCGCCTGTTACGCGGTGAATTCTCACCGCTGCTGGTGGATGAAAAATGGCTGGTGATCGCTGCGACCGATTCCGATCTGGTGAATCAGGAAGTCAGCGAAGCCGCAGATCACCGCCGCGTGTTCTGCAACGTGGTCGATGCGCCGGAAAGTGCCAGCGTGATCATGCCGTCGATCATTGACCGTTCTCCGCTGATGATCGCGGTGTCTTCCGGCGGTAATGCGCCGGTACTCGCGCGTTTGCTGCGCGAACGTCTGGAATCCATTCTGCCGCAGCATCTGGGCAAACTGGCACAGGTCGCGGGCGGATTGCGGGCGCGGGTAAAAACACATTTTCCTGATGCTTCTGAGCGCCGTCGCTGGTGGGAAAAACTGTTTAATCATCATCGCCTGGCGCAGTCGCTGGCGAACAATGACAACGCGCAAAGCCACGAATATCTTGAAGGGTTATTCCGCGAGCCCGTGGATAAACATGGCGAAGTGATTCTGGTCGGTGCCGGACCGGGCGATGCCGGATTACTGACGCTCAAAGGCTTGCAACAGATGCAACTGGCCGACGTGGTGGTTTACGACCGGCTGGTTTCTGACAGCGTGCTGAATCTGGCACGTCGCGACGCGGAGCGGATTTTCGTGGGCAAACGTGCCGGACACCATTGTGTGCCGCAGGAGCGCATCAATGAAATCCTGCTGGAACAGGCGCAGATGGGCAAACGCGTTGTCCGTCTCAAAGGGGGCGATCCGTTTATCTTTGGTCGTGGCGGCGAAGAACTGGAAGCACTGAAAGCCGCAGGCATCGCGTTCTCCGTGGTGCCGGGCATCACGGCGGCCTCCGGTTGTTCCGCTTACAGCGGTATTCCGCTGACCCACCGCGATCACGCGCAAAGCGTGCGGCTGATCACCGGCCATGCGAAGCAGGATGGAGTTTTAGACTGGGCCTGCATGGCGCAAACTCAGCAAACACTGGTGTTTTATATGGGGCTTACGCAGGCCGGAGAGATCCAGCGCCGGTTGCTGGAGAATGGCCTGGCAGCAGAAACGCCTGTCGCACTGGTAGAAAACGGCACCAGCCAGCAACAACGAGTGGTGACAGGGAAGCTCACAGAGCTCGAAAATCTGGCGAAAAAGGTGCAAAGCCCCAGTCTGATTATTGTCGGCAGCGTGGTGAGCTTACGTCAGAAACTCAACTGGTTTGCCAGCGAAACCTGTCTGTGATGCCCTTCTGTTCAAAAAACTCCATTTATTTTATTAATCAATTCAGAGAAGTGAATTCAGATTCACTTCTCTCCCCGCACTTATAAGATAAATCTTATAACAGAACATAATTCCTGTTATCTCACCTGAATCAGTCAAAATTCAAAATAATCACTGCATCCAAATGGAATATTCAGAATCTTCAACTTAAACTTTAATTACGCCAACTGTGGCGTAATCTCCCGTGGAGGGTCAAATCATGCGCCATACCATTCATGTTGGTCATGTTAACAAGATTGCCCTGGCAATCTTAGTCGCCCTGTCACTGGCTGCCTGTAGCGGCAGTGGCGGCGGCGGTTCTTCTCATACGGCAAAAACGTCCACCACCGGCTCAGCAACGACCGGCGATGGCACAGGTTCAGGGACCGGGACTTCAACGGGCGGTGACGGAACCTCCACCGCCGGGAATGGAAGCGGCACAGGATCGGGTACCGGGGCAGGCACCGGTAGCGGTGGAGGAACCGGGACTGGCGGCGGAACAGGGACAACACCGTCAACCACGCTTGCCAGCGCGACGATCCTGAGCAGCGCAGGCACCGCGGTCAGTGGTCTGGGTACGCAGGTCAGCAGCATCGCCACCCAGACACCGATCAGTAATATTCCGGTCGCCGGGACTGGCGTCGTGACCATCATCGACAGTACCGGTAAAGCGGTGACTGACGTGGGCAGCGGCGTGAAAAACGGGCTGGGACAACTCGGCACCAACCCGAACGCCGTCGGCACCACCGTCGCCGGCGTCCCCATTGCCGTGGCGGATTTGGGCACCGGCGTGTCAGGGCTGGGGACTTCGCTGGCTGCCAATACCACAGGAACACCGGTCAGCGGCGTGACATCCGCAGCAGGCGGGCTGGTCAATAACGTCGGGAAAGTGGTCACCACAACGGGTAACGGATTAGCGACAAACGTGCAAACCGGTGAGCTTTCTAAAGTCACCACGGCGACCACCGGTATCGTGACGCCCGTTGTCGCCAAAGTTCAGGGCACCACACAAGCCGTCGGCGGCGCAACAGGGCTGGGCGCACCGGTTAATGGCTTGCTGAATCAGGTGGGCACTACCGTCAGCGGCGCAGGGACGCAACTGGCAACCACCACACCGGCGCTGGCTGGTCTCGGACAGGTGGTCACCGGCACCGGACAGGCCGTGTCTAAAACCGGGACCATTCTGGTTCCTGCCAGCAGCACGACCACCTCTACCGCCAGCAATTCCGGCGGCATTTCGGCGGGCGCTGGCGCATCCGTCACGCAATCCGGCGGTTTACTGGCCGGGGTAGGCACCACAGTGGGAGGACTGACCGGCGGCCTGGGTCTGAAAGTCAAAACCACGCCGTAAATCTGTTAATGAGCGTTGGTAGAAAAAGCCCGCTCTCCGGTTCTGGCGGAGAGCGGGCTGGCATCTCTGAGTGGTAACTTTTCCCTGTGCGTTCAAAGGAATGTTTATGAGAATAAAATCCTGCATAGTGGCTTTACTGGGTTCTGCCATTGGCTACAGCTCGGCAGATATGTTTCCTACCCTGATCGACCCGAATAACCCGGCCAAACTGGCTGAGCCTATTTCCCAGCCTCCGGCCAAAACGCAAAATATCGCCTTACCCGCACAAAAGTCTCCTCCCAGCCTGACACCCCAGACCCTGATTGACGTCAGACACATTCAGTTTGTCGGCGGCACTCAGTATCCGCTGGATTCACTGGCCGCGCCCTTCGCCCCCTTTATCGGCAAACAGGTGCCGCTTTCGGCATTACTGGCGGCCACCGACACGATCACCCAACGCTATCACCGCGACGGTTTTATTCTCTCTTACGCCTATATTCCGGCCGATAACTTTAAAGAGGGCGTGCTCAGCATCGGTCTGGTGGAGGGATACATTTCCGGTACGCAAATCCGCAGCGACAATCAGCAGGTGGGCCGCTGGCTGAGTAAATTATCGCAACATATCATGGCGGAGAAACCGCTGACGCAGGATGCCTTTGAACGGTACACCCTTCTGATGGGACGCACGCCGGATACCAAAGTCAGCGCCTCGGCCAATAATCCGAACAACATTTACGGCGCCACCACGCTGAATGTCGACGCCACACGCCCGCGAAACTGGAATATCGCCACCGCCGTAGATACCCGCAAAGGTGACAGTTCTGCCGTGGTTAACGCCACGCTAAGCGGCCTGAGCACCTACGGCGAGCAGTTCGGCATTGCGACCTTAATCCCGCTGGAAAGCGATACCCGTAAGACCTACGCCGGTCTGAACTATCAGCAATATCTTGGCGACGACGGGTTGCTGATGCAGCTGAAAGGCAGTTATTACCAGCAGAAAGATAAGGATTACAACAGCATATTACTGCTGCCCAACGGCATCGACGTCGGGGCGCAAAACACCCAGACACAATATAACGGCGGCGTGGTATTCAGCTATCCGTTGCAGCTGACGCGGAAAAAACAATGGACGGTCAGCGGCGGTCTGGATTATCTCGATAAAAAATACCAATACGATTTGCGGGCAAGGCTGGGCAATCAGCAGATTGACCTGCCGCAGGTCAGCCAGCGGATCCGCTATCCGGCCGCAGAATTGTCACTGACCGGCTACCGGGAATATGATCAGGCTTACTGGAATACCACCTTCAATGTCCGTCAGGGGATCGACGGTCTGGGGGCGACGAACTCCACACCCAATGCAGATCTGACGTTTACCCGCTGGAAATTTAACGGCGATGCGGCCTATCTGTTCGATAAAAAATGGCGGTTAAGTTCATCCGTGGAAGGTGACTGGTCGGATAATGATTTACCTGAACCGGAGCGTGTGAATTTTGGTGCGCTGCATTACGGGCGCGGTTATCCGGACAGTGATGCCCAGGGGGATTACGGTGTCGGCGGACAAGTGGAAATGCGTTATATCCACAGTCTGGAACAGGGAGAATGGCTAAAAACCATTCAGCCTTACGCCGTGGTAGATGCCGCACATACCGGATTTAACCAGCCGGGGCTGCCCAAACAAAATCTGTCGTCTTACGCCATTGGCGTGATGTTTGGCGATAACCGTCACTATTCATTATCCGTGGAAGCCGCCAGACCGATTGGCGATGTGCCGCTCGACAGTTCGTCCCGCGACTGGCGCTATAACGCGACCTTTACCTATAACTTCAACACCGGCTCGTGAAATCCTGAAAGTAAAAAGCCACGTCTTAAAAGACGTGGCTTTTTGATGGAGTGCCGGGCATGACTTATTCGTAGCTGACGAAACCAATAGCTTCGTAGGCCTTCTTCAGCGTCACGCTGGCACGGGCACGGGCTTTCTCAGCCCCTTCTTTCATGACCTGTTGCAGATAAGCTTCGTCACTGCGGAAGCGGTTAAAACGTTCCTGCACTTCAGTGAGCATGCCTGAAACCGCTTCAGCAACGGCACCTTTCAGATGACCATACATCTGGCCTTCAAATT
>Ga0207655_1001207_pt1 | contig 24924 bp, 20 predicted proteins | sample KBSM44metaG_FD_184398 | JGI IMG/M metagenome (GOLD analysis project Ga0207655, IMG submission 184398) | Miscanthus rhizosphere microbial communities from Kellogg Biological Station, Michigan, USA - KBS M4-4 metaG (SPAdes) (version 2) | ecosystem: Host-associated > Plants > Roots > Rhizosphere >... | reverse complement strand
GTAGCGCTCACTGCGGGATTCATGCTTTTCTTCGCTGAAGACACTTGGCACATAATGCGCCAGTTCGTCGTGGGTTAACGGACGGTCGCGGCGCACGAGATTAACCGCACCAAAGCGGCTGGCTAATCGGATCATTGCTATTCCTTATTTAGAGATTAAAAACGAAAAGGCCATGCTTCCCGAAGGAGGCATGGCCTATAAGATGATGGTAGGGCTGTTAAGAAAGAATGTTAACCAGCGGTATTCCTGCAACCGCTGAGGTCATCCAACTCTTTTTCCGTATTCTTAATACCAGGGGTAAAACTTCCTACTTTTTTATCATTAACATAAACATCGAACGTTGCGGCGTGACCGAGGGCATCAATAAACTGAATCCAGGCGTTGTCTCCATTTCGCCAGCTCAGCGATGAAGGTAACGGGAACTGTTGATCATCGGTCACAACCGTTATTGTTGTTTTATCATCGCGTGAGTCCACGCGAGTACCGTCAGGCAGGTCGATGAGTACATTGTGCTGTAGGTTATTCTGCTCATCCGGGGTCATGGTGCAGTTAAGGTTAAAAACGACATTTTCCGGGTTGGTGATTAGATATTCTGTTATGCCCTGACCAAATCCACTGGACCACATATTCGGTATTGCCTGAGCCGTTGTTGCGGATGTCAGAATTGATACCATCAGAATTCCGTAAAATAACCGCATAATTTTCTCCTTAAATGAATTTCCTGAGCTATTTGGGAGGAATTCTATTTTGTAGCGTATTCCAACGAGTCAACAGGCTGGTTATTGAAATACACCACAATCTTAGCCAGAACATTTGGATTGCTGGTTTTAACAAAACCGACCTTAAAGTTACCGCGACAATACTGCTCAAACGTCACTTTATTGTGATCGTCGGGCACAATGGTTCTGGCGATGCCTGATTCACGGTCAACGATACCCCAAATCCCATTGGGGCAGTTCGCTTCAGGCTTAGGCTGATTTACTATCGCAACGCGTTTGCCTGGTGAGATGTCAACGATACGACAGGCTTTTGTAAGTACCATCCGTTGATTGCACCAGAAAAGCTTACCGGAACTGGATTCGCGAGTGATAGCCGGGATACCACCTTGAATAGAGCCCGACCAGCCATTCTCGATATTCGCATGAGCCTGATTCACCATAAAACTTGAAGTGAAAGCTATTAGAGCAGAAGCGCAATATATGGCACGGCACAAATTCGTATTAATATTTTGAAGGTAACTCATCTTTAATCTCTTGAAAGTTATGGTCAATGTAGTTCGGCTCTGAAGGTTGATATCACGTCATTGATGAACCGAAAGTGAGGTAACGCCTGAAGAAAATCTGGACAGGAGAGGATGTCGCATACGGCGGTATCAAGGGTAAAGCTGTCGTTGTGGAGCGTGACTGCTCGGATTTCCGCGAGGGGAAATACTGCTATCCGGGCCTGATGCTCGCCTGTCAGATACCACTCACCATCACGTAAAACCAGGCGGTAGGGAGCAAGACCCGTACAGCGACAACCGTTTCCCAGTAGCGTTACTTTCCTGTGTTCAGACACCGCATTCACCAGTTGCGCGAACACGCCAGAGTCTGGGGATGGTACCTGCGCAACTCCTGGCCAAATAAGGCAAGGAGCTTCCACTGGTCCGCTCAAAAGAGAACTGGCCAGATGGTTATCCATATCAGGAAACAGCGCTTCAACACCCGACTGGCGAGCAAACGTCATCACCGCCAGCTCTCTCTGTCGACCTCCGGACAGCAAGCGACACTGACCTTTGCGATACTCCAGATCCAGATACATCAGACGTTCCCGAAAGTCCCGCCGCAGGGTACGAACCGACACACCGAATTCAGTTGCCAGCTTTCGCAAATCCAGAGTTTCACCCGCCACCAGGCGGCTGATAATTAACGACAGCCTGACGGCAAGCCGGTCATGACGGCGTTCAGCCTGAGTCATGAGACAGGTTCTCCAGTAATATAATTAGCTGAAAATTAAAAAGTTATTCTAACGAACGGATGGGACAGGATATGGACACAAGAAGACGTATTTTTTACTGTTGCTGAAATCAACCGTGACGGGGCGTAAAGGGAAAACTGTCGAAATTCAGCAGATTATAAACATCAGAACGGACAGGGTGTGTCCTGAATATAATGGCAGGTAAGCCAGCTCAGAAGAAAATCCAGTCCCAAACGGCACGGGCAACGGATACTACGGCATCGCGGACAGTACGAATAATCGCTTTTAATGGCGCAGGAATAAATGATGCCGCTTCCGCAGAATCAAACACCTCTCCTACTGCGTTGCCAAAGCCCTCACGAGCCTGCTTTTTTATCGGTTCACCGCATAACCTCCCGTGCAGTTGTGTCGCCAATGGGCTGGTGGCTCGGTCTGGCAGGCAGCACATCATCGTTTCTACCATTGATGGCAGATTCCATTCTGTTCTCGCTGAGACAGCGCACACCGGATGGTGTGGTGAGAATAACTGGCGAATAGACGCCAGCCTGGCCTCAATATTCACCAACTGGTGCGGTGATGGTGCATTACCGGTGACATACCACTCATAGCTAGGCTCTATTTTGTCAACCTGATTAACGATAAACAGTACCCGTTGTTGGTAGCCAGTCATCACTCGCCTATAGAAGCGTTCATCCACAGAGAAGGCTCGATCATCGGCTTTGATAACCCACAAGATGAGATCAAGCTCAGGGAGAATATTGCGATATAGAGATTCATATTCTTTATCCCGTTGCTCGCTCTCGCCTACTCCGGGTAGGTCTACCAGTATCAGGCTGTGTTCATCGCTGTTCAGTCGTAATCGCAGCACTTCACGGGTGCAGGCGTGGACATCACTTACGGGCGTGACCTCCCCCTGGAAAAGCGCATTACACAGAGATGATTTTCCCGCGCCTGTTTTGCCCATGATCCCAATGACTGGTTCGTAGTGAGTGAGCTTTTGAATATGGTCAAGAATATGTTTGCCAATGGCATGGGGGAGTGAAGCCAGCGGTTTCTCGATGGCCTGCAGACCTTCTGATTTTTTCATGCAACGACCTCAGACAGAAAAACAAAACCCCCGAGCCAGGAAGGCTTCGGGGGTGATTCTCTGGAATAATATCTGTCTGAAATTATTTGGAATGATGTGCAGACGTGTGTCCTACATCATATCTGATTGTACACTATCCAGATTTCAACATGCTCAAACGTGATAACTCACTGTCAATAAGACATTTGAGTGCTTCATCCAGCGTTATGCTTTTACTTTCAGCAATCTGGCTCAACTTCTTTTGGTATAATTTATTTAATTTTAAAGGTGGGACTGTATCTTTTATCTTTTTCCTACGAGATTTTTGCTCCCAAGCTTTACCCAGTTCTTCGAGCAATATTTCTTTGTGATTTAATGAACTTGCACTTCCCAAACCATGAGAAATTAATTTCTCACCCTTCCTTCTTTTATTTTCCTTCAGATAACCCAGTTGCTCGTTACTCCAGCCTTTCCAGTTATCAAATATGGCAATAATGAAATGGTAACGTTGTTCACAGGAAATAGGTTTGGTATCAATAGAAATATATTTTTTCCTCATTTGCTCCCAAACCCACAAACATTGTTCTTCGTTATCCTTGTCCAGCCATGAAAATGCACTAGGGAACTGATTGCTGGCATTAGCCCAAGCTACCACCACTTCCGTAATCACTTGGTCCGCCAGCCTTGGCGATCGATACATGTTCAAAATGACATCGATTATTTTTTCCATTACATCTGGAATAACATCAGTATTTGTTATCCTTGAGAAGTCTAATCCATTAGCCTGATCACATTTTGGTAGAACCAAACTTATATCTAACTCCTCTAAGCCCAGGTCTAAATCCTGAATATTTATCTCGCTTTTATTATTCATTCCTCCCGTATTCTGAGGGGACATGACCACTTTAGGATCATGGACATGAAGCTTTAGCACATCGGGAGTAGTTCGGATGTTCGCACTAGCAAGTGCTACGGTTTTCTTCGTTAGTAAATGAAAGAGAAAGAAATGCCTTGCCCTGGGGTTTGTCCTTAACCACTTCAGGCGACTTGCCAGCCTCTGTGTCTTTTTTCGCATTTCCCGTTCATCTAATTCATCCCCCTCCACGATACATCTCCTACTCCAGAATGGTTATTTTCCATCATTTCACTCAAGAGTAAAAGAACACAACCCAGATGTAAACCATACTTTTTTTGAAGAAAATAATGATATAAAAACAGTGTATTAATGTAGTAAAAGTGTAGTGCTAAATTTCAGATACAACATAAAATATCAATAAGTTAGGTATGACGCCTAGCCTTTTTTGCATCAAGAATACAGTATTCTACTTACAACCCATGAAAAAACTTACCCCATTGTGTTCTGCACAAAAATCGTAGCCAAATTCAGCAGTCACATTCTTCTGCCATTAACTCGATTGACTGTTCAGTAACTACAAGGAAAGAAGTGGATGCTTTATTCACTCCCGCAGTAAGCGACCTTATGAGATTTAATGAAAAAATTTCCCTTAGCACAGTGCTCAATGGCAGCCAAGAAATTGGTATGGAGTGGCGTTCAGGGAACTCGGTAGCTGATAGATGGCGGATCGTTATGAGGTAGCACTAAGCAATTCAATCTGCCTGTAGGCCCGTAGTGGCATAGAGGTCAATGACCTTCAACTTTTTTTACAGATTACCGGGTTGGTATGCCGAAGCACGTGGTCGTTATCAAACATCACGAGTCCGGCTTACCTTTCTTAACCGGAGAATCGAACAATGAATACCCATCCATCTCTTTTAGAAGACCAGTTTGTCAATATGGCATTTATCACCAACCTGACTGGTTTAACGGATAAGTGGTTCTATAAGCTAATTAAAGATGATGTTTTCCCAAAACCAATAAAAATGGGTCGTAGCTCCCGCTGGTTAAAAAGCGAAGTTGAAGCCTGGCTTCAGGAACGTATTAACCAGTCCCGCAAATAGGCCTCTCCCCTAACTAAACCCGCAGCATGAAAATAATTATCCAGCTACCCAGAGGCTTTCTGCTGCCTGTAATTTAAGCAAGAAGGAACAAGAACTATGAAAGATTATAAGGCGCGTTACGAAGAGCTCCACAGATATTATCAGACCTGGCTACTGGATTTTACAAAGCTGACCGTTCGCCAAGGTATGTGTCATCAAAATATATATCACTATCATAGCCTGACGGTTGGCTGTCTTAAATTCCCAGGGAAAGACGCTGTTATTGCTATTGTGCCCCACTGGCTACACCGGCTTATTTACGGAAAGGCAGCGGCAGCATCATTATCGATAGATGATGACCTGAGCGTAAGCTTATTAACGCAGGAGCACTTGTTGGCACACCATCCTATGCTTGAAGGTGTTCTGCTTTCCGAATGCGTCCGTTTAAAACAACGCCCACTGGCAAATAAGCTCACCAGCCTGTTTCAGCAGTTTAGAGGGACTGAGCTCCGTCTAAAGCTTGTCTGGTTGTGCTGGTACGATTTGATGTTGGGGAATTGTCTTGCTGACTGGATTGAAAATCTAAAGTTTAAATCAAGCGAGGAGGTAGATAACTGGGTTAATGACCGTCAGGCTGAGAACCACATGCTTACCAGCATGATGGATGAGTACGTCTGCTTTGCCTACCGCACAGTACTCGATCCGCTGATTTGAGCCGTTCGAAATACGACGGATACATAACCATTCCAGGGCAAATACATATTTTATAGAACTGCTAACTTCAGAGTAAATATTGTCATTGAAACAATAAGTTAAGCCTTGCCCCAAAAGGTTCCGCTAAGCGGAACTAATGTCGGATAGGTAGTATTTACCTGTGGGGAAAGGATCTAACAACCTGACAATAACCATATAATACAAACACTTAAATAAACCTCTAAAGGGCATAAGGCTGTAATAACCAGAGCCGTATGCTAAGTCACAAACAACGCCTGACCAGTATCCCCATCAGCGTTAATTCCTGAATCTCCCAATCACTATGCCTGTCTGTGTTTCAGGAAGGCAGCTCTATGCCTGCTGATTCCCGACAGGTGGAGGAATCCATTATGTTTTTGTTCGATGACATCATCCATCCAATGGTAGTGGACCAACGCCATGAACCTTTCAACGAGAAATATTTACAGCGTATCGAAGGGGTACTTTGTAACGCACTGCAGGACCATCCACAAACCACGGTTATCAGGGTGGATTTACACTTACCGGAAGCCGGAGATGTGGGTGACAGTATTGTCAGTGATGCTGACTTAAGCCCGGGGCTAATGTCCCGCTTTATCGACTCACTGAAAGCTCAGATAGTCGCTTACCGACAAAGAAAAGCCAGGGAAGGTAAACGCTGCCATCGCTCTTCAGTTCGCTACGTCTGGGTGCTGGAGCAACCAGAACTGGGTGGCAAGAAGCATTATCACATGGCCCTCTTCGTCAACACAGACACGTTCAATGCTCTGGGAAGCTACGACGAACAGGGGAAAGGTCTGGCTTCCCTTGTTCAGAAGGCCTGGCTAACTGCAATGAAGAAGCGTGACTGGCCTGAGTATCTGACGCTGGTGCACTTTGTTGATAATCCACTGGCTTTCCTGGAGCTCAATAAGCCGGAGTTTATGGATAAACTAGATGCACTGACTTTTCGTCTGAGCTACATGGCAAAGCATCGAACTAAACGCTATAGCTGTGCTGAACGCTCTTTCGGCTGTAGTCAGGACTGAGATTCCATACACCGTTTTTGCTGATGGCGATTTAATTACGCCATAACTCCATAGTGTGACAACCACACCGCGATACCCTTCTCAATCCTTTTAATCTATACAACAGCTGGCGTCTGCCTGCCCTTCAGGGACGGCTTACGCCTGCCTGTAAGAGGCCGATTATCAAGGTCAACTCCATTTAACTACCTGCAACATAAGTCATTTTAATCATGAGATCCCGCAGGTTTGATTTAGTAAGTGTTAATACCCCTATGTACACCGAAGAATAGATCTTCATCACAATGCGTCAAAGCATAGCCTGTGCTCGTATCAAATCCCCAGTCTTTGCATTAGATTAGAATAAAGTGTTACATAGTTGCTTTGGTCATCCCAAGAACATTTCCGCCACAAGGTGGGGGAAATTAGTTGCAGAACAGTTATTTCCGGAGACGGGTGGATATAACATACGATGAGCGACAGTCAGATGTCAGTGTTCAAAGTATCTGTCAGCATTCGTCACCTTAACGAGGAATAATTATCAGGGCGCAGTATGTTGGATTTTCTACTAACACAAAAGGGGTAGGCCTTGCCGATTGTCCTGAATGCGTTTCCACTGAAAGTTCCTGAATTGGAGTTGAAATTTGTCCAGATACCCTACGACAAGGCAACTCTAGATAGCCTCCGCACCACCCATAAAGCGACGCACGTCTTCCGGCGTCAGGGGGACAATATTCAGATATTTTCGAGAGATGGTACGTTCCCCAAATCTGGTACGCCGCAAACACTGCAACTGAAGGATAATTTAGGTATCTTTTGCACTCTGGCAAAAGATGGTCTGATCAAGCACTTCGCTGGATTGGGGCGAACTCCTTTCGGCTTCAATCCTATCGAGGTGGTAAGTGCCAAAGCAAAAGACAATCTTTTAGCCTCAATTCTTGGTGAGGCTTATCCCTTAAAAATTTGTGCCAAATATTCAATCGACACCCGTACTGTCCAGGGCCAACCGTGTCTTATAATTGATTGCACAACACGTCGTGTAGTAAAAGAGAACTGCCTGTTTTTCCTAAAAACCGGATTCAATGTTATTGGTCGCTACGTCGTCACCGAGCAAGATGACGGATTTAGAAAACTTTTAGGGTTTGTAGAAAGCTGCCACGAAGGGAGAACTTTGAGTGTCATTCGTCCTGACGGCCAAGCTGTTCATGCTGAGGCGAAAGACGTTTATCTCGAAGCAAGTCGAGCGAATTTTGACGACTACATCCTTCATACGCATGGTACGAAGAAAGACTCCATTGTCGAACATATTCGGCAATCCGTTTCTATTTTCAATGGAGGCGAGAATAAAAAAGACCGCATCGACGCCCTTAAGAGGTATATCCAAGCGACAAACATCTCGCTGCTCGATGGAACGCGTATCGAAATAGAGGATCCATCCGACATTCAAAAAGATTGTGCACAGATGCAAAAGCCGGTGTTCGTCTTCAACGATAACGGTGAAGCAGATTGGACGGAGAAGGGTCTTACACAAAATGGCCCCTATACAAAACGTACCTTCGATAGGAACGATCCATCTATCTGCGTGATCTGCGCCCAACATGACAAAGGGCGAGTCGAACAGTTCGTCCGTAAGCTTTTGAAAGGCATTGCTAATAGCAAATATTTCAGAAATGGCCTTGAGGGTAAATTTGCACTTGGAACCAGTCGTGTTGAAGTGTTCGAAACATCCACAGACAGCGTCGATGCATACAAAAATGCCATCGAAGCTGCAATACGCAAAAAAGCTGATGACGGAGGACGTTGGGATCTGGCCCTCGTACAGGTGCGGCAGTCATTTAAAAAACTCAAAGTTGCTGATAATCCTTACTATCTTGGTAAAAGCCTATTTTACTTGCACCAAGTTCCCGTACAGGATTTCACAATAGAGCTGCTAACGCAGTCTGATTATTCACTCGGCTACTCGCTTAATAACATGTCACTGGCCTGCTATGCGAAGATGGGTGGAGTCCCGTGGCTGCTCAAATCATCGCCAACACTATCCCATGAACTTGTGATCGGTATTGGCAGTGCAAATATCGTCCAAGAGCGTGGTGCCCATAATCAGCGCATTATGGGAATCACCACCGTATTTTCGGGGGACGGTAGTTACATTGTCTCGAGTACGTCCAAAGCCGTTTTACCGGAAGCTTACTGCGGCGCTCTAACCTCTGTTCTAGCCGAGAATATAGAAAAAATACAAAGGCGAATGAACTGGCAGAAAGGCGATACGATTCGCTTAATTTTCCATGTACAAGTCAAAAAGTTCAATAAGGAAGAGATTCAGGCAGTCCGTGCGGTAATCGACAAGTATAGAGATTACCAGATCGAGTATGCCTTCGTAAAAATCTCAGAGAATCACGGACTCCACATGTTCGACTCTTCAACGGCGACCATGCCGAAAGGACGCCTGGCGACACATCGCGGAAAAACGTTTAAGCTTTCTAAAAACGAAATGCTTGTTTACCTGATCGGCCAACGTGAATTACGACAAGAAACGGACGGTCATCCACGTGGTGTGATCGTCAACGTTCATAAAGACTCGACCTTCAAAGACATTAAGTATTTGAGTGCTCAGCTCTACAGTTTCGCATCACACTCCTGGCGTAGTTACTTCCCCAATCCCATGCCAGTTACCATCACCTATTCCGATCTTATCGCCCATAATTTAGGATGGTTGAATCAGCTTCCGGGCTGGAGTGACTCAGTCATGATTGGAAAAATAGGGCATTCACAATGGTTCCTATAGAGAAAGAAAACGTTTATCAGCTACGCGACTATTTTCACAGTAAGGTGATCGAATCCGCTCACATTGATCCATTTAAGTCCTGCTTTTTTAATCTCCTAGAAGGAGTTAAAAGCTGCATTACGAATTTTAGCTTTGCGGATCTATCTTTATACCAACGCTGTGCAATTTCAGGTTTAGGTATTCTAGATGAAACTGTCTCAGTCCAGGATGTCTCTCGCCTGCTCGGACAAGCTCCCAAGATTGACTCAACACCGAGACCTTGGGTATCGGATATGTTCGGTGTAATGGCAGTGAAATGGCTAACCGCACAGATGCAAGATGAGAGCATAGATCACGAGTTCGAAAAGTGGATTTCAGAGTTTCTGGCTCAGCAGATTGAAAGCAACCATCTAAGTATCTTCGAGAAAGATATCGCGGCATATGTCAGTAACAGCGAATCAGCCACCTTTAGTAGTGCCTGCATACCACTCTTCCTTCATTATCGAAAGTTACTGAAGATCAATAGCCATCAGAACCGACTTTCTCTTGTCGGACGTTTCATGAGCGAATTTCAATCACAAGCTACAGAAAATCCTTCAGTTACTCTCTTGTGCGTAATGCTTTACGTTTTTAATCAAATTAATCAGGAAATTGCCATTGCTCCACCGTCTGGATGGACACTGGATGACCTGCTAGGATTTCTGGAACATATCCCTGCAGGGTTAAAACGGTGGACATGGGAGGACTCAGGTCGAACCAGAGGCGCAGAGCCCGTACAGTGGCAAGTCGAAAATGAATACCATGTTCAGAATCTGCTTTATATCCTACTTGCACCAATATTCAACGATATTGCAGATGAGGTGAATCTTCAGCCCGTCGGGCAAAAAAATCCCCGCATTGACCTTTATCTGCCATCACTGCACACAATTATTGAAGTTAAATACCGAAAAGACACAAAGAAATCGTTTCCTGCACTAATAGGAGAAATCGCAGAAGATGCGTCACTTTATCGTGTCGACGAAAAATATAAGGATTCACGAATCATCAGTTTCCTGTGGGATTGCACGCGTGCAACGCAAGAACATACGAAATTCAAGGAGGGAGTGTTGAAAATAAATGGCATTGATGGTTGCGTCGTAATAAGCGCACCTTCAACAATGAATTTTAAAAAGAAAGAATAGATTTATTTTTTCACCAAAAAAATCTAGAACAGAACTCAGTCATTACATTTAAGCAATGAAAGAAACTCACTGATGTTAAATAGCATTTTATTCACATCAATCAATTTAAAATTCATGTAACACCAACCACACAATATGCCCCCGTTCAAAGACATTCACCTAATGTGTCTTTTGCATACATCAACAATTTATTACCCGCCTCTGTACTCTTCCATGAAGAAAAATTCACAATATTGTTAAAATAATTAAAATCAAAATCGATTGATTTACGATAAAGCTCTCTAGGTTTTTCGCCATTGACTTCTAGAAGAATAACCATATCCATTGATTCACTTAATATATGCTCAATCACCGCAGAATGATGTCGTGTGTAATAGATACCTAGATCAATCCTTTTTTTACAAGTAGAAGCTTTAACAATATATCCTCTTGATGTCATTTCTAACTCATCAGGAGCAAGAGATACAATTTTTTGCAACATCTCAAAATCATTTATTTTTTTGAACAAAAACTTCTGATTATCAGACATATAAGCAAATATCCATGGGATATTCATTAACGTAGCTTTCGAGTACAACCATCCCTCTTCTTGCTTGTATTGTTTAAGCATATCCAAAGCTAGTTTCTCATCGATCTTTATACCTGTCACAGTACTTAGCATCCAAATAACTTTATCAAAATGCTCGATAAGTATCTCAAGTATCTGTCGACTAAGCTCGCTAGGAGTTCGCTTTCCTTTATCAGATGAAGTTGATTTTGTTGTATCAGAATAAGGACAATCTAAATAAGCTTCATGATCAAAAATACCAACCCCGGGAACTGATGTCCCATAGTGTTTGGCAAATGGAGAATTAACATTTGATGGTAACTTGTAGAACCCAATGATCTGTATGGGATTGTTACATGCAGGACAAATAGCAAAATAGCGCGGTTTCCCTTCATCACTCACTTTATACCACGGCGAGCGGCGAGCAGTACGTTGCTCATACTCATCTTTGTTTAAAAACCAGTAACCTTGTGTCCGTACGTTCAACTTGTAAACATTCATTCTTCAGCCTCTAGCTTTAACATCCCAACGAAGTAAATATAAGATATCGTATAGCCTTATCTTGGGCTCAGATGCCGATGAGCTTTAATAATACTGCCTAATATAGCTGTATGCTTTCTCAAAAAGTTCGTCATCCGCATGTAGCTTATATTTGAATAGTGCCTTTCGTAACGCCTTCTTAACTTCTCTCTCACCAGCTAGCGTACTTTGCCAACCAGGGAAACGGACCAGACGAACAATTTCGTCTATGTCTGCAACCACTCGCTCAACTATAATTGGTGTATCTGCTGTCTTTACTTCATTGAATAATTCGGTCAAAGCAGCTTTGCCATGATCCAATTCCTCTTCTGGAGGCATTGTTTTCTCGGTTTGTAGTGTTTCTTTTGCGATTTCGAGCAGTTGTTTTAAAAACTCAATACTGTTGATTTGACCTGATTCGAAACGATCTTTGAGCGCATCAAGCCGTTCGGAGAGATGTTTAAATTTGGGATTATTACCATGCCCTCGTAGCCGTCGCTTGAGTTTGATTTCAATCTCTTTGGCCTTCTTAGGCTCAGGATTTGAAAGAACTGCCTCCAGCAAATCAGCATCAAGCACTAGAGTGTCCAGATCGTCACGAACTGCATCGACATGGACGTTCTGATGGATTAACTCAATAGTTTTGGCCCCCAACGAGTGCCAGATTAATTTTCCATGGCCACTAGAAGGCTGGACTGACTGGTAAACCTGAGACAACCACTTGTAATCTTTCTCAAAAATACCGAGAACAACATCGGGTGATAACGCTTCCCATATACGGGAAAGGACACTGTATTCGGCAGCAAAATTGTCTCGGACTTCGTTGTTAGGCAAGCATTGCTGAGCAGCAATCAAACCTTCATACCCCTTCAACGATCGATCACAGCCGACAAAAAAAACTAAACACTTCTGCATAGCTTCAGGTAGTTTCTCTTTGAGCTCCTGAATATTACTCACTATCTGCTTAACACTTTGATCATCGAATTCCAAGGCTGCAGCCACATCATCAAAAATCCCCAGATAGTCAACAATAAGGCCATGAGTCTTTTGCTCGGAATAGGTACGGTTTACTCGGCAAATAGCTTGTAACAGCGTATGATCACGCAGTGGTTTATCGAGATACATGACTTGCAGAATAGGCGCATCAAAACCAGTCAAAAGTTTAGCGGTCACAATGATGAGCTTAAGCGGATCTGCTGGGTCGCGGAAGCGATCCAGTAATCTTTCTTCTTCATCACGAGTACGATCGTATGGAGCATATTCAGGATGCTCTTTCTTATCTGACGCCTGAACAGACATCACGATATCTGTCGCTTCCGGTGGCAAAAGCTTGTCCAGCTCAGCTTTAAAGAGCAAGCAGGATTCCCGGTCAAACGTAACTATCTGACCTTTGAGGCCATTAGGTTCTATCTTGCTTTGAAAGTGTTGGACAATATCTGCACATACCTTGCGAATACGCTCGGGTGTTTTTACCAGAACTGCCATTTTTGCAGCAGTCTTTGCCAAATTGTCTTTGTCGAGATCAGACAGACCGCCAGTCAAATCCTTATACGCTGCGTCTAATGCAGCTTTGTCGATATGTAGATCGATCAATCTGGGCTCAAAATGTAGCTTAAGCGTGGCCCCATCACGGATCGACTCTTCAAAACCATAACGACTCATGTAACCTTTGTCATCTTCCTCCGCCCCGAAGGCATAGAAGGTATTGCGGTCTGATCGGTTAATTGGTGTACCCGTCAGGCCGAACAGAAATGCATTCGGCAACGACTCTCGCATCTTACGGCCAAGGTTACCTTCTTGAGTACGATGAGCCTCATCCACCAGAGCGATAATGTTGCTACGATCGTTCAAACTGCCATTGGCCTCACCAAATTTAAAGATCGTAGTGATAATAATCTTGCGCACATCCTGCGCCAGCAGCTGCTGCAGTTTTTCGCGACTATCAGCCTTTTCAAGATTAGGGATATCTGCACCAGTAAATGTACCCGTAATCTGGCTATCCAGATCGATACGATCAACCACAATTAAAACAGTTGGATTTTTCAATCCAACATGCATACGTAATTTTTGCGCAGCAAAAACCATTAATAGCGATTTACCCGATCCCTGAAAATGCCATATCAATCCCTTTTTGGGATAACCAGCTAGCACCCTTTCAACGATCTTATTCGCCGCCTCAAATTGTTGATAGCGGCAGATGACCTTAATACGCCTTTTTTTCTTATCCGTAGCAAATAAGGTGAAATTACTCAAAATATCAAGCAGTACTTGAGGCCGTAGCATACTTTCGACAGATGCTTTAAGGGACTTCAAAGGATGATACTGGCCATCATTATCATCGTCATCCAAATGCCAAGGTCCCCAGTCTTTCACAGACAGACCAACAGAACCATAACGGAATAACTTTCCTTCAGTAGCCACCGAGAAAACATTACAGACAAAAAGTTCCGGGACGAACTTCTCATAGTCGTCATGTACCTGTATAGCGCCATCAACCCAACTAATGCATTTTTTAACCGGTGTTTTTGCTTCAATGAGTACTAATGGTAAACCATTTACTAACAGAACCAAGTCGGCTCGCCGCTCGATAGCACCTGCGCGATAAGTGAACTGTTGGGTTACGACGTATTGGTTATGAGATAGATCCTCAAGATCGATAAGCCGCACCGGTACATGCTCGTTATTTTGGCCGAACGGCATAGAGCGCTCACCGCGCATCCATGCAGTCATCTCTTCATTAGCACGGATTAGGCCGTCAGAACGTACCGATAGAATAATAGCGCGTAGTCTGTAGAGTACTTCGTTGGCGAGATCAGGTTGTGCGCTGATTTCTGGATTTAAACGAATCAATGCGTCTCGCAACCATGGCTCGACTAGAATATCTTGAATCTGACGTGGAACATCGCCTGGTGCAGCGTAATCCCAGCCGACACCTTTAGGTTTTTGTGTCGTGAATCCCTTGTTTGGACCAGCCAGGATGTCACGAACGTAAGCCTCTACGGTGTTTGATTCTGTAAATCCATTCATCCCTATCCCCTTCCGAATATTTTCTCACTCAGTTTCTTCGCCACGAGGACATGCTTCTCTTTCCTAAGTAAAAGCTCATTTAGCATTTGGCGAGATTTTTTCAACTCTTTCGCAATTGACTTTTGCTTATCTAATTCGATTATTGGGACTGGCATCTCACGAATTACAGTCGAGTTAAGTGTATTTAACCCACTGGTGCTTTTCCCTCTACCTCGAAAATAGAGCCGCCCAGCAGGTGAATTGATATACTCAAGCACGTAATAGGGTTCAACCTCAGGCAAACAACGAATTCGGATTAGATGATTCTGATGAAGGCATGCGGGTATTTGGTCCTCCCAAATTGCGGCCCTTCCAAGCTCGTTGATATCTGCATGTCCTTCAACAACCAAGATATCTCTGTTTTTAAGTAAACATCCATCATCTTTGCTATTCGTCCCAATATTTTTAATTTCATTTAGATCCATATGGAAACGATGAACATTTGCTACTCGAAGATACGGCCGTTGCTCTTCAATTTCCCGACGCTTTGCGTTAATCGTTAAGCCATACTGTACTTCTGCGATGTCACCAATAAGTTGTTTTTTTACTTCTCCAGACAGTTGCACCGAAAACAAATCATTAGTTTTCGCAAGAAGTAAATCTTTAAAAGAACATTCAAGTTCGCGAAAAACTTCGTAGCATTCACGATTAGCAGACAGAGCTCTGATAATATGCAGCTGCTCATTCATTGGTGGTAATGAAAATTCAAAATCTGCCAAACTTACCCAATTTGTACGCGGACTCAATGAACCTGCAGATGTTTGTATAGCATGTTCGAAAAAAGCACCAGTCTGGCAAATGAAAGGTAGTAACTCTTGGTGTAAAATATTTTCATCTTTAGTTTCAAAAACATAAATATCACCTGAACATACACCCGAGAAATCGGCTACAGCTACTTTACGCTGATAGGCCCTGCGTTTGCCGAACAACACCTGTCCAGGTTTAAAAACGTTGTTGAAAGTCACCCCATCAGCAACATTACCATGGCTAAGAATACGTAAATCACCCGGTTCCAAATGTTCCAGACCAACATATCGTTCAAAACCATCGGCTAATGGATTTTTACTTTTTTTCTTTGATAGGCGAACTACATCACCAAATTTAACCCAATTCCAGCCGGGTTTAAGAGATTTATTTTTCATTTCATCGCGGCCTTACAAACGGCGTAACATAACTAATATACTCAGATTGAGCAGTTCGATTGACATTCCAATGTCTGGCCTTAGCAGGACGTTCTCGCTGATCGGCATGTGTGATAATCAATCGTCTTTTCGCTCGTGAAACACCAACAAAAAACGCGCAACGGTTTTCATCCTGATTACCAAAGAAAATTTCGTTTTCAACCGCCATAATTATCACAGAGTCGAATTCTAGCCCTTTACTTTTATGAATAGTCAGAATGCGCACAGCCTGATCATCCGCAAAACGTCCCAACGCTTTTGGCAAATCTGGTTCTGACTTCAGCAATTCTTTAATCCGTGCAAAAGTTTCACGGATAACATCATTTAAACGCTCACGAGTTTCATAGTCAGGTGATAAAGCAACCAACATTTTGGAGCCAATATACTTCAGAAACTCGATAGCCAATTGTACCCAATCCGAAAAAGGCGAATCTGTATGCTTAGCATCAGATACTCTTTTACGTTGTTTTTTAATTAATTGATCAAGATCCTTTCTCGCACTCGACTGTATTTCTTCATCGGCAAAAGGTATCAACTGATTCATCAATCGAATCCAAGCCTTAGGTTCACGCTTGCCGTAGAGACATGATAAATAATCTACGATCAAACGTGCTGCAGGTTCTATAGTGATATCCTGCAATTGCTGCTCGTTACGATATGGAATACCGCGTGCTTCCAACTCGGTCATGAGGTGATCAACATAAAGATCCAACTGTTTAGAAACCAAAACTGCAATTTCTGCAGGTGGTAATTGTTCTGTATTTATCCAACCATTTATTAGATCAGCCAAATAAACGGCTTCTTTACAGCTGTCTTCAAAACGCCAAGAATAAACTTCACCCTCATCACCATCCAATTGTTCATCTGGCATGACAGAGTCAGGATCAAGCGTACGAATAATTTCATTCTGAACCCGCAGCAATTGTGGTTTAGAACGGAAATTGCGATACATGTTAAGTGATACAGCATTAAAGTCATTGGCAAAGGTTTGAAAAATGCCGTCCAGTGCTCCAGCCCAAGCCATAATTTTTTGTTTAGTATCACCTACCGCAGTGAGGCGAATTCTGGTCCCTTGGAAAGCAAGCTTAACTAAGTCATATTGTAAATTCGTGCAATCCTGGAACTCATCCAAAAAAATATCGCTATAAGTTTGCCGAATTGCATTGCGGGCAATTTTTGAGCTTTGCAATATCTGGATTGCCAACGGAACCAGATCGCCGAATTCTATTTGAGTTCGAGAGGGGCCATTTTTCTTATCAACAATTGTATAACCCGCATCCAAGGCATCTTTCCCGGTGAGCACCGGTCTGAAACGATCGATGATACGCTTTGCAAATGCATGGAAGGTATAGCTATCAAAACGCGAGGCAAGATCGGAGCCACATCGCCGTTCGACACGATCTTTTAGATTTCGGCTGGCATCAACTTTGAAGGAGATTGCCAGGATCCGCTTAGGGTACCGACATGTTCCTGTACGCAAAAGGAAGTCTGCTCGTTGCGCAAGCATTTCCGTTTTACCCGCACCAGGTCCGGCAGTGAGTGCCAAGCAGCGCTTACGCGCTTTTGCTGCTCGTTTTGCATTTGGTTCCAGTGTCAGCCCATCGGCGGGTTGCCATTCTTCAACGGCAATCATTCCGGTAACTCCATTAGCTTAGTAATAACGGCATCAGCTAACCTATTCAGTGATTCCGGCATTTTAACAAGTAATTCCGCGTCACTTAGCCTGGCCAGCGCATCAATATGGGATGCTGGTTTACTGCCAAGTTTGAAACGCTGATGATAAGTACTGAACAACTTCAACTCATTTTCACTGTATTGAGATGAATCGTAATGACTTTTCCCAAGTACTGCTTTGAGTGTAGATGTATCAGGTTCTTCCTCAACAACTTTATAGGCCTCGGGGTATGAAAGAAGCATAGCGAAATCCAAATCCATTGGGTACGAAAAGAAGACACCGCGTTCTTCGAGAAGATTAAAGTAGTGAGGGTAGTTTCGAACCTTATAGGTATCACTATTCCAAATCGGGATACCTTGATCTTCGGGTAGTTTATTTTCCGGCTCATGAACAATAAGTTGATCATTGACGTATTTAATTCGGCCCCACCCCGCTGCATAACGAGCTACATCGAGATCAAGAAGTGTCAAATATGGAATCTGCAACGCTGAAAGCAAACGCCAAAAATGATTGACATGCCTCCCCCCCAGAGGTGCTATCGTGACTGCTGACTCATCAACAGGGGCACCTTTGGCCTGAAGCAAACGTGGTAATACAATCTCTTCACTATCGCCCTCACCAAGCACGACCAGACGCGAGAAATAGATCTCAGGAAATGCCTGGACTGCTTCCCGAACAAATTTGTGCGCGTCATCAGACTTCTCAGGTAATTTAATACAGGTGACCCGTGTGTTTCGAGCCTCAGTTAACCGTAGATAACGTATTAACTCAGGGGCAACGCGACGCAACATGGTGGGAGCATGCGTAGCAATGAGAGCTTGTGCATCCACATTTTTTGTCATGGTATTCAAAGCACTGACGATACGCCCTAAGTAATGTGGAGAAAGACTATTTTCTGGTTCCTCCAAGGCAACCAGTGTAAAGACAGGTGGACGTAACTTATCGGGATCAAAAGATACATCTTCCTCGGCGAGTACAGCTCTTCCAATCGCTTGGGACGATAATACAAGGGAAAGGTAAAGCATTGACTTTTGACCATCACTCAACCGCGAGAAATCGACAAGTGAACCATCGTGCCCTGGGGTAAAAGAAACCGACAAATGTCTCAACAGCGCTTCAATCTCTGAAGCCACAAATGTTATTTTTGGATCAGCGAAAAATTTGCCTTTATGTAGAGTGGCCCAAGTTGTTTTCAAACTCTCACTAAATGCGTTCACTGAAGGGTTTGCTGCAAGGCTGTCGCTTATTTGATCGGTCAATTCCTTAATCGTATCGCGCTCAGCATCCCAACGTACGGCACGAAGCAAACGACCCAGTAAGGCGTTTGCACCGTAGGCAATATGGTCCGCTGGATCACGTCTGGCGGGCAGATAGTGTACCTGGATATGATTACGCTCTGCCCGTGGAACCTGTGCGGTATTTTGAGGAGAGCCATCTGCATTGATATCTAAAACATATACGAAATTTTCCTCGATATCCCCATCCAGTCCCATAGTAGCTGTAAGGCGAAAACGCAGTCGTGGGATACCTTCCGGCTCATCTAGTCGCATATGGCCAAAATGAGGTGCTACGGTACTGTTATCTTCATCCCCTGCAAGTTCAGGAAATAAAAAATCAGCTTCTATCCACAGCTCACGTTCAGGAGGAACCTCCTCCTCTTCAAAATGGACATGGAAATCTGAACGCTGGATACGTCGCAATGACGGATCGAATGCAAAGAGCCGACATAAAGCCTGAAGTACGGCGGTCTTACCTGAACCATTAGGACCAATTAGATAGGTAATATCTTCTAAGCTCAGCTCTGTTGGTTTCTGCCCAAAAGACTGAAAACCTGATAACCGAATTGTTTCAAGCTTCATGCTACTCCCTTCCTCAGTTCAAGTTATCCAATGCATCAACTAACGAATCCATTTGCTGCCAAAAAACACGACCATCATTCTGCCATTGCTCCCATGCAGAATTTAGTGAGAGAGTTTCTCCGTCGGTATCTTTAGCGGATACGTTATTAATTTTCTTCACGTAGAGTGGGATCGATAAGTTGTTCGCGTTTGCTTCAATATCAGCCAGCGTTGCGACCTTTGTAAATCCGCGCTCATCGGCAAAATCTTTATACGCAACTAAAATCCGTTGTTGCTGTGCTCCTGTAAGGAAGCTTTGTGCTCGTTCACGGGTTACTTCGTTAACGGCATCAATGAAAAGTACTTTGCCCTTACGGCTCGCTGGTTTGTTTCGGCTACAAACGATTACGCATGATTCCATCGGTGAGTTATAAAACAAGTTTGGCCCTAGACCTATAACCGCTTCGACCCAATCCTGTTCAATCATTTTGGTGCGCATCATTTGTTCTTCATTACGGAATAACACACCATGTGGCCAAAGTGCAGCACTCCGGCCTTTTTTGGTGAGACTGGCCAAAATATGCTGCTGGAAAGCATAGTCAGCACGTCCCTGTGGAGGAGTACCAAACATGTTTCGCCCCCACGGGTCATTATTCCAAGCCTCACGGTTCCACTGTTTGATTGAGTAGGGGGGATTAGCGAGGATCACGTCAAATTGACGGAGACGATCATTATCGATGTGCTTAGGTTCGGCTAAAGTATCACCCCGAATGATTTCGAAATCTTCAACACCATGTAGAAAGAGATTCATCCTTGCGATGGAAGAAGTGATCAAATTGCGCTCCTGACCATAGAGCTTCAATGTTCGATATTCACCACCAGAGCGTTTTACTTCATCCAATGCCGAGATCAACATGCCGCCAGTGCCACATGTAGGATCATAGATCGATTCGCCTGCTTTTGGAGCCAAAAGCTGGGTCATCAAATGGACAACCGTGCGATTGGTATAAAATTCAGCAGCCGTATGGCCAGAGTCATCAGCAAATTTTTTAATTAGAAATTCATAAGCATTACCCAGTTCATCTTCTGGTACATTAGTGACTGATAGTACTCGAGTAGAAAAATGCTCAATGAGATCTTTAAGGGTCTTGTCAGGCAGACGCTCACGGTTTGTCCAGGGCGCATCACCAAATATACCGTCAAGCATATTTGGGTTAGCTGATTCGATATCCCTCATTGCCTGCTGAATGGTAGCTCCCACATTCGTTGGAGCTTGTCTTATATCATTCCAGTGAGCTCCTTCAGGAATCTGGAAACGATGGTTTTCAGCGAACTGAGCGTAAGAAAGATCTCCGTCAGATTCTTCAAGTATCGACTGATATTCTTCATCCCAAACATCAGACACTCGCTTGAAAAACAACAACGGAAAAATGAACTGCTTGTAATCACCCGCATCAATCAAACCCCGCAATAATACAGCAGCTCCCCAAAGGTAACTCTCAAGTTCCTGTTGAGTAATACGACTCATTTCAGCCATCCTCCCTCTTTCATTATTTGCTCAAGTCTCTCTTCCGCAGCCTTACAACGAGCCAGTGCGTCCTTAAAAGCTTCGATCGCATCAGATAGTGCAGGGATTTCTTCTTGCAGTGGAGGGAGAACATAGCGTGATATATTCAGCGTCCAATCTTCCGCCTCAATATCAGATAGGTTGACTATGCTGACAGCATCTTTGACATCGCTAAAGTTTTGATACCACCGCAAAATTTCAGATGCATGCTGAAGTTCCATAAAGTTTTGAGCTCTACCGCGTTTGAACAAACGTGACGCGTCGGCAATCATAACTTTATGTTGCATTTCCACCGGTTTTTTCTTACGCAACACTAAAATACAAGCGGCTAAGCCCGTGCCATAAAATAGATTTGGGGCCAGCCCTATGACAGCCTCAACCAAATCCATTTGCAGTAATTTTTGGCGAATACTCCCCTCAGCACCCTTGCGAAACAAAGCTCCCTGAGGCAATACCACGGCCATTCGCCCAGTGCCTTCAGCCATGGATTTGACCATATGCTGCACCCAGGCAAAATCACCGCTGCTTGAGGGAGGAAGCCCAGCAAAGTTTCTACCAAAGGGATCATTTACCCAAAGTTCCTCCCCCCATTTTTCAAGTGAAAACGGTGGGTTTGCAATCACACAATCAAATGTAGCGAGCTGGTCACCATCAAAGAACGCAGGATTGCGCAAGGTATCATCACGCACAACTTGGAAATCTTCTATCCCATGCAAAAAAAGGTTCATGCGGGCAATAGAAGACGTAGTAAGGTTTTTCTCTTGGCCATAGAGTTTGCCCCAAAGACGCTTCACATCACCGTGTTTATCTCTCACATGCTGTACTGCGGCCAGTAACATCCCGCCTGTACCGCAGGCTGGGTCATAGATGGTATCCGTTTCCTCAGGGGAGAGCATGTCGATCATCAACCGGACGACGCTTCGCGGGGTATAAAACTCCCCGGCTTTTTTGTTCGTTGCGTCTGCAAACTTCTTGATCAGATACTCGTAAGCATCCCCAAGCAAGTCAGAATTTATGTTCTTATTACCAAATGGCAGTTTTGAAAAATGCTCAATAAGATCCTTGAGCAAAGCATCAGAAAGTCTCTCTTTGTTCGACCATTGGGCATCGCCAAAAACACCATATAGCGTTTCTGGGTTTGCCTTTTCAATCTCACGCATAGCTCGCTGGAGAGCAGAGCCGACGTTCACTGCTTTGGAGCGCACATCATCCCAATGGCAGCCATCAGGGATCTGAAAGCGATGAGACTCGGGAAAGTGTGCAAGGGATTCATCACCCGATTCGACAAGAATCTCTTTGAATTCTTCATCCCATACATCACAGATGCGTTTAAAAAAAAGTAGCGGAAAAATATATGTTTTAAAATCTGCAGCATCAACGGGGCCTCTCAGGATATTGGCTGACTCCCAAAGATGGTTTTCAAGCTGGCTCAGATTGATAGTTACTTCGTTCAATTCAACGTTCCTGATTAAAATAGACTGTGAGTCAGCGACTTACTAAATCTGACGCCTAACATGTTCGGGTCGGAAGCTGGCAACACTCAATAATGTGTCATCTTCTTGAATGGCCATTAGTTTATCCCGAAGCCAGCCTTCCAACCATAGTTCGGATCACATCGGGCTAAGACTTACCAGAGTTATACTTAGCAAAATCAAACGGACTGACCGCCCTCTGCCGATTCGCATCCAGAAAATCAGCCCACCACTGCAGCATCAGTTTACGCTCATCAAGATGCTCGGCTTTGTGAATGTAAGCCGCCCGCACAGAGTTACGCTCCATATGACTCATCTGCCTCTCTACTGCATCCCTCGACCACAATCCCGATTCAATCAACGAACTACACGCCATTGTCCTGAAACCGTGGCCGCAGACTTCAACCTGTGTGTCATAACCCATCACCCGTAAAGATTTGTTAACCGTGTTTTCACTCATCGGTTTGCGAGGGTTATGATCGCCAATAAAGATCAGTTCATGATCGCCACTGAACGTCTTTATCTGCTCGAGAATCGCCAGAGCTTGTCGGGAAAGCGGTACCAGATGAGGTGTCCGCATTTTTGACCCCCTCTGTGAGTACTTTACCCCTTCGATAGCTTCTCGCTCTGCCGGTATCGTCCACATTGATGTTTCAAAATCGATCTCAGACCAGCGAGCAAAACGCAATTCGCTGGAGCGGATGAAGACAAGGAGGGTTAGCTCAACGGCAAGGCGAGTTAGCGGCCTACCGGTATAGCTGCCTATGCGCTGAAGCAGCTCGGGAGTCCGTTTCAATTCAAGTGCTGGTCGATGTTGCCGGTTACTTGAAGCAACGGCACCGACCATCTCCTGCGCGGGATTGTAGTCAAGCAAACCGCTCTGGACGGCATAGCGCATAATTGCCGTAGTTCGCTGCTGTAGCCGTGAAGCCACTTCAAGTCGCCCAGACAGCTCAACAGCTTTGATAGGTGCTAACAGGTCCCGCGTTTTTAGTTCGGCAATATTACGCTTACCGATGGCTGGAAAGAGGTTGTCCTCCAGGCTTTTGAGCACTCGTCGGCTATGTTCTTCAGACCACTTTTTATTTGTGGCATGCCACTCAACAGCAAGCTCCTCAAAAGTGCGCGCTTCTTCTTGTTCAACCTTATCATTTTTCTTTTTGTCTCCCGGGTCGATGCCGTTTGCCAAAAGCTTCCGAGCATCATCACGACGCGCTCTGGCATCTGCAAGAGACACATCAGGATATACGCCTAAAGCCAGCATCTTTTGCTTCCCGCCGAAGCGGTACTGCAGACGCCAGTATCTTGAACCATTGGGGTGGACGAGAAGATGCATACCGTTGCCATCGGTCAGCTTGTATTGCTTATCCGTTGGCTTGGCTGTTCTGACTTTAATATCTGTTAGCGCCATGCTTATCCCCTCCCTGTTGGTACAAGCATTATCGAACCGGAAATACCATCATCTGTACCAACATGTGTTGGTAGATGTACATGGGTGCCGGGTACCCTGAGGAGAGTTAATATAGCGAGAAAAGTAGGTAATTGCTGGATTTTAGACATAAAAAAAGACCTCCAGAGAGGTCCATTTACATACTTATGGTGCCGAAGGCCGGACTCGAACCGGCACATCTTTCGATGGTTGATTTTGAATCAACTGCGTCTACCGATTTCGCCACTTCGGCACTGAAGAGGATGCGGAAAACGTTGGGGATTATACCGTTACGTGCCCAGCAAGCAACCCAATTCCGCTGTGATGTGCGCTAAGCGGCGAAAAAACACACGGAACCCAGTAAACCCGTCCTGTCCCGCTGCCAGAATCCTCCCAAACCGCCTTCTCCTTACGATCTCGTCGGAACTTTCTCATCCGCACCGCCTCTTAACAGCACGAAGCATAAAACCCAACCGAGGTCGAAATGAAAAAGCGCCATATCGCCTGCGCCCTGGCAGCCCTGCTGCTGGCGGGCAATGCGTCAGCCGCAAGCTGGCAGGATCAACTGAGCAGCGCCGCCAACCAGCTGAGCCAGCAGAACAACGGTGCAACAGGTCAGCAGAACGGCGGGCTGTCGATATCCTCCATTACCAGCCTGCTGAACAGCAACGACAAAGCCATGAGCGCCAACAGCATGACCAACGCCGCAGGCGTGATGCAGTACTGCGTGGAGCACAACGTGGTGAAAAACAACGTGCAGTCGGTAAAAGACCAGGTGCTGAGCAAGCTGGGCCTGAATACCACCGCCGCGCAGGAGCAGAAACCGGATTACACCCAGGGCGTGGCCGGGCTGCTGAATACCGGGAATGGGCAGCAACTGAACCTGCAAAGCCTCAGCAACTCGCCGATGGGCGAGAAGCTCAAAACCAAAGCCTGTGACGTGGTGCTGAAACAGGGTAAAAACTTTATCTCCTGACAGCCGCCTGCCA
>Ga0207655_1001206_pt1 | contig 24925 bp, 19 predicted proteins | sample KBSM44metaG_FD_184398 | JGI IMG/M metagenome (GOLD analysis project Ga0207655, IMG submission 184398) | Miscanthus rhizosphere microbial communities from Kellogg Biological Station, Michigan, USA - KBS M4-4 metaG (SPAdes) (version 2) | ecosystem: Host-associated > Plants > Roots > Rhizosphere >... | reverse complement strand
ATCTGGTTGAAGGACACGACAACGCACTGGCGGTAGCGCTCGATGTGACGCAGCAGTCGAGTATTGACCAGGCCGTCAGTGCGGCCCTGGACACTTTCGGCACCATTGATGTGCTGGTAAACAACGCCGGTTACGGTTATCAGAGCTCGGTGGAAGAGGGTGTGGAAAGCGAAATCCGCGCGCAGTTTGATGCCAACGTCTTCGGTCTGTTTGCCCTGACCCGCGCCGTGCTGCCCGCAATGAGAAAAGCGCGCAGCGGCCACGTGATCAACATTACCTCGGTGGCAGGCTTAATCGGTTTTGCCAGCTCAGGCTACTACTCTGCCAGCAAACATGCGGTGGAAGGCTGGTCTGATTCGCTGGCGCTGGAAGCCGGTCCGCTGGGCATTCGCGTGACCTGTGTTGAGCCAGGTCCGTTCCGCACCGACTGGGCCGGACGCTCACTGCATCAGACGCCGAGCACGCTGCCAGACTATGCGGAGACCGCCGCCGCGCGGATGAAAGCGACATCCGAATACAGCGGCACTCAGAAGGGCGATCCGGCGCGGGCTGCCGCGGCGATGATTGCTATTACCGAGCATGAAAACCCGCCACGTCATCTGGTGATGGGTGCCTGGGGCCATGACGCCGTGACCAGCAAGCTCAAAGAGCGTCTGGCTGAGATAGACGCGTGGAAACAGACGTCGGTGGAGACGGATTTTCCGGAATAGAGTTAAAGACATGACGGGCAGTCAGATACTGCCCGTATTTGTGAAACCGCGTAAACTAAAAAGCAGCAAGACCCGCATTTCAGGGTTTTTAACGAAGTATAGAGGCAGGTCCTCACTGTGTGCCGCACCTGCAGGCTTTTCTGCAGGCATCATGTGAATCCAGTCATTATCGTTACGGCTCTGTCTTGTCAAACCGCCTCGTGACAGCTGTAATTAGCCATTCCTGCAAGACCGACGCTGCTGCATTGAGCGTTTATCAACACACCCGCAAATTCATGCCTTTTTACACGCACCCTTATTGCGCAGCCCTGCGCCATCACTGTGCTGAAAAAATAAACAGCGACCTGCTTCTGACACCATAAGAATTCGATCTTGTATCCCAGCCCGTATTCCACCTCGCATCCCTGACGCAGACTCGTGAGTTCGCGGCTATCTGGCACGCTTCATGCACTAGCGCATGGGTACACTTTTGGCGAGGTAACCCATGTTTGACTCCTTATTAGACGACGATGCCACCACGATGGCCGCTCTGATCCGCAACGGGGAAGTATCAGCCTGCGAACTGACCGCTGCGGCGCTGGCGAGGATGGAACAGCGTGAACCGGCGGTGCAGGCCTTTTGCACCCCGACACCCGAGCTTGCGATGGCACAGGCTAAAGCCATAGATGTCCGACGCGCGCGGGGAGAGACACTGGGCGCGCTGGCAGGCGTGCCGCTGGCGGTAAAAGATCTCATCTGCACCGCAAACGTCCGCACTACCTCCGGTTCAGCAGCGTACAAAGAGTTCATACCCGAAGATGACGACATCACGGTGGAACGGCTACTGGCCGCTGACGCCATTCTGCTGGGTAAAACTACCGCGCCGGAGTTTGGCTACAGCGGTGTTGGACACAATCCGCTGTTTCCATCGCCGCGCAATCCCTGGAGTCTGGCGATGACGCCGGGCGGTTCCAGCGCGGGTTCCGGGGCGGCGGTGGCGGCACGCCTTTGCCCGATTGCCCTGGGCAGCGATGGCGGCGGATCGGTTCGTATTCCGGCAGCGCACTGCGGCATTTTTGGCTTCAAGGCGTCGATGGGGCGGGTGCCGTTATGGCCTGGCTGTCGTGATGAGCGCTATCCCGGCGTCTCAAGCTGGGAGTCGCTGGAGCATATCGGGCCGATGACGCGCAGCGTGCGCGATGCCGCTCTGATGATGTCACTGATGGCAGGACCGGATATGCGGGACCGCCACTCGATCCCCTGCAGCGACGTTGACTGGCTGGGTGCACCAGAACATCTTCCGGGCAAATTGCGTATCGCATTCAGCGCAGATTTTGGCTATGTGGCCGTTGACCCGGAAGTCCGCGCAGTGGTCAGCGCGGCGGTAAGGCGATTTGCTGCTGAAATCGGTGCGGAACTGGAGCTGGCCGATCCTGGCTTCCCGGATCCGGCAGCCGCTTTTGGCGCACTGGTGGCGATGGAAAGTGATCTCACCGGCATGCGCCAGATGATGGCGGAGCAGGGCAACGCGATGTCACCGCATCTGGTCGCTATGTTACAGCGCGACTGGCGGGCAGAGAACTTTACCGATGCCATCGCCACCCGCAAATCGGTCAGCAACAGCCTTTGGCGCTTTATGCAGCGCTTTGATCTGTTGATCACGCCGACGCTGGCCGTGCCACCGTTTCCGCTGGGAATGCAGGGACCAGAGATCATTGATGGCCGTATGGTTCGCAACGATCACTGGCTCTCATTCTGCTTCCCGTTCAACTTCACCGGCCAGCCCGCCGCGTCAGTGCCTGCTGGTTTCACCGCCAGCGGCCTGCCGGTCGGTATGCAGATTGTTGGTCGTCATCTTGATGATGCTTTAGTGCTGGCTGCCAGTGCCGCTTTCGAGCGCATTCAGCCGTGGAATCACCTTCAACCCGGAATCGCCCAATGAAAACGTCTGACACACCTGCGCTGGAGCAGGAATTTGAACATGAGCCGGTGCCGCTGTCGCATCGCCATTCAACTCGCTCCGTCTCAGCGGTCTGGTTTGGATTTCCAATGATCCTCACCAATGCGCTGTTTGGCGGCATCATTACCTGGCATCTGGGCTTCTGGCCCGCGTTGATGGCCATTCTGCTGGGGAACCTGGTGCTCTTCGCCTATGTCGGCGCGTTGAGCTGGTACGCCGGAAACAGCGGAATGAACTTTGCTCTGCAGGCCAGACGCACCTTTGGCAACAAAGGCTACATCCTGGTCTCGGGGTTTCTCTCAACGGTGGTGATCGGCTGGTATGCCTTTCAGACCGGCCTCACGGGCACAGTCATTAATCAGACCTTTGGCTGGAATGCTCTGGCGGTCACGGCCTTTGCCATGATCCTCTACACCGGCATCACCTTCCTGGGTGTGCGGGCACTGTCGGTATTAGGGATGATTGCGGCGCCGCTGTTTGTGGTGCTGGGAATGGTTGCACTGTGGCTGATCAGCAAACAGCATGACTTCTCCGTGGTGACGCAGTGGAAAGGCAGCGCCAGTGCCGCCGGGGCAATGAGCATGGGCACCGCGGTCACCATGGTGGTGGCCGGTTTTGCCGACTCCGGTACCATGACCGCTGATTTTACCCGCTGGTCGAAGAACGGACGCTCAGCGGTCATCGCCGCCTTCTCCGCTTTTCCGGTTGCGAACGTCATCTCTTATCTTTTCGGCGTGGTAATTGTAGCCACAGGCGCGGCGGTGGATCCGCTGACCAATGGCGGTAACTTCCTGCCGATGCTGATGGGGCACAATGCCATCCTGTCGGTGGTGGCTTGCCTGTTTGTCTTTATTAATCTGGGATCGGTCTGCACACACTGTCTCTACAACGGCGCGGTAGGTTTCAGTCATCTGTTCAGCAGCAAAATGCGTCTGTGGACGCTGATTCTCGGCGTCATTGGCGGCGCGCTGGCGCTGGCGGGTGTCTGGTCTTATTTCCTGGCGTGGCTCAGCCTGCTTGGGATGGTGGTGCCACCGTTTGGTGCTGTGATGATTGTAGATTTGATTTTTATGGCGCGCATCAGCGAGCAGCGTCCGGCGCAGCGTTTCCGGGGTACTGCATTTGCCGCCTGGGCAATCGGTAGCGTGTGTGCGGTGATCGCCCACGTGGCATTCCCACAGTTTGGTGAAGCGGTGATCGGTCTGGTGACCGCCGCCATCAGCTACACCGTGATCAGCAAAATGCGCATACCGCGCCCGGTAATGGAGAACAGCAATGCCCGACTACAGCGTTAATTCAACCCCGTATGCCTGGCCGTTTGACGGCAGCTTCACCCCGGCTGACACGGCGCTGATCGTGATTGATATGCAGACCGATTTCTGTGGCGTCGGCGGCTATGTTGACAGTATGGGCTATGACGTGAGCCTGACCCGCGCGCCCATCGCGCCGTTGCAGCAGGTGCTGGCCGCGATGCGCGCCCTGACGTTTCCGATCATCCATACCCGCGAAGGCCACCGTCCCGACCTCAGTGATTTGCCTGCTAACAAGCGCTGGCGGTCACGACGCATGAATGCCGGTATTGGCGATATCGGACCGTGCGGCCGTATTCTGGTGCGCGGCGAACCAGGCTGGGAGATTATTCCGGAGCTGGCTCCGTTGCCGGGTGAAGTCATCATCGATAAGCCCGGTAAGGGGTCGTTTTACGCCACCGATCTGGAGCTGATACTGCGCAGTCGCGGCATCCGTAATCTGATTCTCAGCGGCATTACGACTGATGTCTGTGTTCACACCACGCTGCGTGAAGCCAACGATCGTGGCTTTGAGTGCCTGGTGCTGTCCGATTGCTGTGCCGCGACCGAGCGGCGCCATCATGAGGCGGCGCTGAGCATGATCCATATGCAGGGCGGTATCTTTGGCGCGGTCGCCACCTCTGCCGCACTGCGGGATAGCCTGGGCGTTTAGCCCCGCTCAGGCTATCCCTTCAGGTGATTAATCCCGCCTGTCTTGCACGAGGGACTTCATCAGTGCCTCAAGCTGATCGGCGGGCACTGCCTGACTGAACAGATAGCCCTGCAGCTGATTACAACCCGCATCCGCCAGCGCAGACATCTGCGCTGGCGTCTCTACGCCTTCTGCCGTCACTATCAGGCCCATGGCGTGACCCAGCTTCACCACCGATTCAATAATCGCCACGGAATTTTCCGCCACACCCAGCGACTGGGTGAACGAGCGGTCGATTTTGATTTTGTCCACCGGGAAGGTGCTGAGGTAATTAAGACTGGAGTAGCCGGTGCCGAAGTCATCCAGCGCGATGCGGAAGCCTGCTTCACGCAGCGTCACAATGATCTCGCGTGCTTCACGTTCATCCTCGATTAACACCCCTTCGGTAATCTCCAGCTCCAGCCGCTTCGGATCACCGCCATGCTGGCTGACAATTGCCATCACCCTTTCAACAAAGCCGGGAGACCGGAACTGTACGGGTGAGACGTTAACCGCCACCCGTAGCGTGGGAAAACGCTGCTGAGTGACACAAGCTTCAGCCAGCACCCAGTCGCCCAGCGGAATAATCAGGCCGGTCTCTTCAGCAATCGCAATAAATTCACCCGGTGCTATCAGGCCGCGCGAAGGGTGTTGCCACCGCAACAGCGCCTCAATGCCCACCATCTGCTGACCGCCAATATCCATCAGCGGCTGATACCAGACCTCCAGCGCCTGATGGGTCTGCAGCGCCGTGCGCAAATCGTCAGCGATGGTCTGCCGGGTTCGCACTGACTCATCCATCGCCCGTTCAAACTGACGATAGCGTCCGCGCCCGCCGCTTTTCGCTTCATACAGGGCGATATCTGCTTTGCGCATCAGCTCCAGCCGATCGATACCATCTCTGGGTGCCAGCGCCAGGCCGATGCTGGCACCGCTCCAGACATCGCTGCCAAACAGCGTAAAAGGCTGAGCTAACGCGTCGATAATGCGCTGTGCCAGGCTATTCACCTGACCGAGGTTATCGACCTCCGGCATGACCACGATAAATTCATCACCGCTGATGCGGCCCACGGTATCACAGGCCCGCACGATACGGCTCAGGCGCTGCGCCACCGCGATAATCAGCTCATCGCCAGCGTGATGACCGTGAGTATCATTGACGGCTTTAAAATGGTCGAGGTCGATCAGCAGCAGCGCGACCCGCTGATCGTGGCGTGTCGCCAGGGCCAGGGCCTGGGTTAAGTGGTCCTCCACCCGCGCGCGATTCGGCAGACCGGTCAGCACATCATGAAACGCCAGATGCTGTGCCTGCGCCTCTGACGCGCCGAGCCTGAGCATCGATTGCGAGAGGTTGACCGAGGAATTCCAGAGTCGCCGCACCATATACAGGCAGAGCAGGGAGATAGCCAGCACCGCCAGCCCGGTAGACGGCCCGATGGTACGCAGCATCTGCGCACCGGGACGCGACGGGATCCAGTTCAGATACCCCACAGCGGTCCCCGCCTGCGCGATGAGCATATAATGCGCATCGGTGCCCGTCTGCGGGGTGGCGTCGGAGAAGTGCAGTCCCTGTAACTGGTTACGTTCCGCCAGTCCCGCCAGATAGTCATCATCGATAAATTTCAGACTCACCAGCCGGTAGTAAGGCTGGGCGTCGCTGCCACGCTGAATATGACCTACCGCCAGCGCAGCAGCACGGTTCGTCACATGCGCAAAATCAGCGTTATCCTGGTGCATTGGATCTTTCACCAGCGGGGTTTGAAGCACCTCACTAATCAGCGGATCGTTGTCAGCGGCGGAGACGGGCTGGCCTTCACGCCATACTCTGACAATCTGGTTTTGCGGGCCCAGCACCATAATCAGTTGATGGCCAAACATCTCATACAGCCACTGCCCAATGTTCTCATCCAGCCACCTGCCGTTATTGCCCTCCGTCAGATGCTGCTCAAGCGGTCCCCAGTGCGACAGGCTATGCAACTGGCGCAGATGCTCATTCAGACTCTGTGAAAAAGAGGCCTCAACCATCCGCTGCTGCTGATGTCGGGCCTCGGCATTGGTGAGTGAGGTACCGACAAACAGCGCAGCGCCTGCACCCACAAACGTCAGCAACAGAATAGCCACCAGTGGAACCAGTACTTCACGCAGGAAGCTGCGGCGAAAATCAGAGGAAAGTTTAAGGGTGTTAATCATATTGTTGTTTTTCTCAGCAGCGGGGGAGCAGCTTAAAAATTAGCAGAAGTTACAAATTGTTTCACGATAACCGTTACGGTTAGTGAAGCAGGCAACGTTTTTAATCGCCTGGTGGGTAAGGGTGGGTGAAAAAACAGGGCAGCGAAGACGACGTGTTACATCAGTTAGTTTAATGAGGATCGGCAATCAATCAGGTGCCCGTGAGGCCGACAATAAACACGGTCTGCAGGCGCAGTCAGGCCAGGCCGTGAAAGTGTCAATAACGGTATCACCCGGCATTGCGTGCCAGGTTGGCTGCTATGGTTCATACTCATGGGCGCTGATTGTGTGACGAACGGATAACCGTGAAGACAACGGTTACTGTGTGTGCCACTTCGCTGACAGTCTGAGGTTGTCAGCTTACGATAAGGGAAAATAATGCCATTGTTATTCGGTGAGTTATCTGGCTTCCCGTCATGGGTGCCTGTTGTATTACTCGTCTCGCTTTCGTTTATTCTGGGCTTTCTGGCCCGGCTTATCCTGCTTGCCTTCATCCGTTACTGGCAGATTCGTGACAGAAAGCTGTTCAAATCCCTTGAGAAGCACCTTAGCGGTTCCATGTTCTTTTTCGTCCCGCTATTAATGATCAATGTCGGAATTAACTACATTAACTTTCACCCTGAGTCGCTTGAGTTAATCACTAACATCATTAACGTCTTTATTATTATGTCATTCTGCTCGGTCTTAATACGGCTGACCAACGTGGCACAGGATATGCTCTATATCCGCTATGACATTAATATCTCCAATAACCTTCGTGCGCGAAAAATCCGTACGCAGATTATCTATGTCAAAAAAGTGGTCATTGTCATCCTGGTTTTATTCTGCGTTTCGCTGATTCTGCTGAGCTTCCCCGGCGTCCGTAAATTTGGCACCACTATTCTGGCCGGTGCAGGTGTTGCCGGTATCATTATTGGTTTTGCCCTGCAGAAGTCGCTGGTCAACCTGTTCGCCGGTATTCAGATCGCGTTCACTCAGCCTATTAAGATTGATGATGCGGTGGTGGTGGAAAAAGAGTGGGGCTGGATTGAAGAGATCAACCTGACCTATGTCGTGGTGCGCATCTGGGATTTGCGTCGGCTGGTGCTGCCGATTACCTATTTTACCGAGAATCCGTTTCAGAACTGGACACGCAATAACGCCCAGATTTTAGGGTCTGTTTTTCTCTATGTGGATTATTCGATGCCGCTGGCGCCGCTGCGCCAGCATTTTGAAAAAGTCCTGAGTGAAACCAAACTCTGGGATCAGGAAACGTCGGTACTTCAGGTGACCGACACCACCGAAAAAACCATGACCATCAGGATGCTGATGACCGCACAGAACTCGCCGATCGCCTTTGATTTACGCTGCTACGTCCGGGAGAAGATGATTGAGTTTATTCAGCAGAATTATCCGGAAAGCCTGCCACAGGTCAGGGCGTCACTGACGGATAACGGGGGTGAAAAGTCAGTAAAGGCAATGGAGGAATAGCGGGGGGTTACGGTGCGGAATGGCAGTTTACCGGTGTAAGCAGGTGTAAACGCGTAGAGCCTTGAACAAGCTACATATTGACATTAACAGGCTAACTGTCAGGGGCAGCGCTGGCAACGGTTACTGTTTGCAACGCTTTCATGCCGCCTGCCAGCAGCAGCGTGACCGCCACTACCCCCATCATGGCAGCCCAGAATATGCACTGCCAGACGGGGGCCTTGTCGGTGACGCCCGATGCCAGCGTATCGACCCCCCTGGCACCTGAGTCCGCGGAGGTGACCAGGCTTACCCTCCTGTATCTGGTTCAGAAGTAAGAATTGCCCTGAGATTCAGCATTAACATCTGCACGCCCTGATAAAAATCCTGCCGGACGGAACAGAATGAACGCGTCTGTGGCGTATCCAGCGACGTCTCACCGGACTTTTGTCTGCCCTTTTAAATGCCCTGATCGGGCCGGACAAAGATTGACCTCATCGTGCTTTCGTTTATAGTTATTGGCCTGTTCTGATCAGTTTTTCGCTGAGAACAGACTTCGCTGCCCGCGTTCATCATCGCGATGCGCGGGTTAACCGCCGTCCTGAAGGCAGCCTGTTGCCGTAAAGGAGAAATCAAAACATCATGCGTCTTACGCCACCCTGAGTCGTCACCCTCCTCTGTCGCACTGAGCAATCTCAGTCGCGAATCCTTAAACATCCCCTCTGCGGATGTGCTTTTTCGTCCCTGAAATTTTGTGCCCTGACGGGCTGACTGTATTCAAAATCTGAGAAATGACTATGCTGCTGTCCTCGACGCGTAAGGACTGGCTGGGCAACGTCCGTGGTGACGTCCTTGCCGGTATTGTTGTCGCGCTCGCACTGATTCCTGAAGCGATCGCCTTTTCCATTATCGCTGGCGTAGATCCGCAGGTCGGACTCTATTCCGCATTCTGTATCCCCATCGTCATGGCCTTCTTTGGCGGCCGCCCGGCGATGATCTCCTCCTCTACTGGCGCGATGGCGCTGCTGATGGTCACGCTGGTTAAAGACCACGGGCTGCAGTACCTGCTCGCGGCCTCGGTGTTGACCGGCGTATTACAGCTGCTCGCCGGCTACCTGAAGCTCGGCAGCCTGATGCGCTACGTATCCCGTTCGGTCGTGACCGGCTTCGTGAACGCGCTGGCGATACTGATATTTATGGCTCAGCTGCCGGAACTGACCCACGTCACCTGGCACGTCTATGCGCTCACCGCGGCAGGTCTTGGGATCATTTATCTCTTCCCGTACCTGAATAAAACCCTTCCCTCTCCCCTGGTCTGCATCATCGTGCTGACCGCTATCTCCATGTGGCTGCATCTGGACGTGCGCACCGTGGGTGACATGGGCAAGCTGCCGGACAGCCTGCCCGTGTTCCTCGTTCCGGATATCCCGCTCAACCTCGAAACCCTGCTGATTATTCTGCCGTACTCGGCGGGGCTTGCCATCGTGGGACTGCTGGAGTCCATGATGACCGCCACCATCGTAGACGACATGACCGATACAGCGAGCGACAAGAACCGCGAGTGTAAGGCGCAGGGTATTGCCAATATCTGCACCGCGTTCATTGGCGGGATGGCGGGCTGCGCCATGATTGGTCAGTCGGTCATTAACGTGAAGTCTGGCGGACGGGGGCGGCTTTCCACGCTCACGGCGGGCATAGTGCTGCTGTTAATGGTGGTGTTCCTGCGTGAGTGGGTGTCGCAGATACCCATGGCGGCGCTGGTTGCGGTGATGATTATGGTTTCCATTGGCACCTTCTCATGGCGCTCGATTGCGAACCTGCGCACCCATCCGGTTTCAACCAGCGTGGTGATGCTGGCGACCGTTGCCGTGGTGGTGGCTACCCACAACCTGGCGTTTGGGGTGCTGACGGGTGTGCTGATTGCCTCTCTGAACTTTGCCACCAAAGTGGCCCGCTTTATGGCGGTCTCCTCGACGCTGAACGGCGATACGCGTACCTATACCGTAACCGGGCAGGTCTTCTTTGCCTCGGCTGACCGGTTTACCCGCCACTTCGACTTCCGCGAGGCGCTGGATCGTGTGGTCATCGACGTGTCGCTCGCCCATTTCTGGGACATTACGTCGGTCAGCGCGCTGGACCGCATCGTGATTAAGTTCCGCCGCGAAGGCACCGACGTGGAGATCAGGGGCATGAACGACGCGACCCGCACTATCGTTGACCGCTTTGGTGTGCATGACAAACCCGAAGAGGTTGAAAAGCTGATGGGCGGCCATTAATTCACCGGAGATTTACTATGAATAACCGCGTTATTGCCTGTGTGGACGGTTCGCCGTCAACCCGTTCTGTCTGTGAATATGCGGCCTGGGCGGCCGCTAAACTGGGTGTGCCGCTCGTTCTGATGCACGTGCTGGAAAAAAATGACCCTCCCGCCGTCTCCGACCTGACCGGCACCCTCGGCATTGACAGCCGGCAGCAGCTGACTGAAGAGCTTGCCCATATTGAGGGAGAGCGCAGCCGTCTGCTGATGGCACAGGGAAAAGCCGTGCTGGCAGCGTGTGCGGCATGGCTGAAGCAGGGCGGTTATCCGGACGTGCAGCGGCTACAGAAACACGGTGCACTGGACGAAATCGTGGCAGAGCTGGGTGATATCCGCCTGATGGTGCTGGGCCGCAAAGGAAGCCGTCATCCTGTTGGCAGCCACCTGGAAAGTGTCATCCGGCTTCAGCAGCGGCCGGCGCTGATCGTACCGGAAACCTTTTCTCCGCCATTACGGGTCATGTTTGCCTGGGACGGCAGCGAGGCGAGCCGGGAAAATCTGATGCGTATGAGCGTGAGCCCGCTACTGAGCGGTCTGATCTGTCATCTGGTCATGGTTAACGGCGACGCCACGACGCTGCAGGATGCGCAGGTCATTCTTGAGAAGGCTGGCATCGTCACAGAGGCGCGGCGGCTGAAGGACCACTCCGTCACCGGCGCGCTGTGCCGGTATGCGGATGAGAATGAGATTGGCCTGACGGTGATGGGGGCTTACGGACATTCCCGGCTGCGCCGGTTCTTTATTGGCAGTCATACCTCGGAGATGCTGGCTGAAAGCCGTCAGCCTCTGCTGATGTTACGGTAAACCTTAGGGGTCAGCGCGCTTGCCGGCCCTTTTTATAACCCGGCTCCGGTGCCAGCGGGCAGGCCCCGGAGCACCTTAATTTCGCTCCACAGACACGCGTCGAATAACGGCGGTTGCGCCCTCGGGGTGATGATTCAGGCTGAATGTTACAGCAAGCCGGTTAATCATTTTTCATTTGCATAATTGATTGCTGACATAATTAAGCCTCGCTTTAACCTGGCTTTCTTATTCTGATAAGCAAGAAGGCTGATTCCCTGAGTTTCTGTTAATCCGGAAATATTTTTCCAGAATAGCGGCAAAGATTAATAAAACCTTAAGAAATCAAAGTGGCTTCTCTTTATTTATCCGGTTAATACATCCTTCCGGCCAGGGTGTTATTATTTGTGATTTAAAATCAATAAGTTGATGAATAAGTTTTGGGTTTTTTTTGCAGGGTCTCTTCAGGTTAGAGCCTGAATGATAACCTGGTAAATTATCAGAAGCCTTAATTTAAACGCCTGAATAATAATATTAAGGGAAGTGATCTATATCAATAAATATCACTTTTTATGGGCAGATTGTGAGGTTGAGTATAATAAATTTCTACGCTATGCCGATACAGGATGTAACCCTGAAAAAATGTCAGGCGCGGGTCTTCTCCAATACCGGGATTATTTAAATGAATATTATAAAAAAAGTGTCGAAATTTAATATAGGCAGCAAACTTACGCTGGGATTTGTGCTGGTTATACTGGCGTCACTGACGATATCAGCGCTAGCTACCCTCTGTTTTTTTAAAATTCAGGTTAACTCAGCAAAGCGCGATGTCACGGTAGAAATGGTTAATGCGCTGGCGAAAGCGAGGCTGAACCGCACGCTATTTCAGTATACCCGCGACAATAAATTCATCGAACTCAACGGTGAGGCGATGAATCAGTTGTCTGCTTTGCACAAGAGTCTCGAAAAGTATTCGTGGTCAACAGAGGGGCGTGAAAAACTTTCTGTGCTCAGTACTGCCCTGACTCAGTATCAGGAAAAGCGTCAAAACTTCCTTGCGAGCAGCCACAGTGCAGCCCTTTCTATGAACGAAGCTCAGGCTATCGGTCTCGATTCAGTGGCGGAAAAACTGGCTGCGCGGCAGACTTCTGTCGCGGCAGACCTCGTTGCACCCCTGCTGTCCCTCAGCCTCAAAACTGAACAGGCTGCATTTTATGTTCAGGCGTTCATACACAAGCCAGACGCTTCCTCACTGAATAAGTACAACGAAATTAAAGAGGGTCTTTCACCCCTCATCAGCCAGTTGAGAAGCCTCGCGGATACTTCACTCGGTGCGTTTCTGGCCGATATAGAGCAAAAAACCACCTCGGGAACCGCGCTGTTAAATAAATATCTCCAGTCGGTGCAGGTCGAAAAACGCGCCTCAGATGAAATGACCACAGCGGCAGGAAAACTGAATCAGTCAATCACAGACCTCGCGTTCTTTCAGTCTGAACTGGCTCAGAAATATATGAATACCGCACTCTGGCAGATTGGTTTTGCCACCCTGGCCTGTATCACCCTCAGTCTCCTGATTGCCTGGAGAATGACCCGCAGCATCACCGTGCCGCTGAGAGAGACGCTTTCTTCGGCACAGCGTATCGCTGACGGTGACCTGACCGCCGAAATAACCAGTTCCCGTTCTGATGAGCTTGGGGAACTGATGACGGCCATGGGAGCCATGAACCAGAGCCTGCGTAACATAATCTCCCGGGTCAGGGATGGGGTGAATAATGTCGCCCGCGCCTCCTCTGAGATTGCAGCAGGTAACACCGACCTCTCTTCACGCACAGAACAGCAGTCGGCTGCCGTGGTGGAGACGGCTGCCAGTATGGAGGAATTAACCTCCACCGTTAAGCTGAATGCGGAGAACGCCCATCACGCCAGCCAGCTGGCCACGGATGCGTCACACAATGCCAGCCGCGGCGGGGACATCATCAGTGAGGTGATTACCACAATGGGCGGAATAAGTCAGAGCTCAGGCAAAATCGGCGAAATCATTACCGTGATTAACGGTATCGCTTTCCAGACGAATATTCTGGCGCTGAATGCGGCGGTCGAGGCCGCGCGCGCAGGTGAACAGGGCAGGGGCTTTGCCGTGGTGGCAGGCGAAGTGCGCAATCTGGCACAGCGCAGTTCACTGGCCGCAAAAGAGATAGAAGGGCTGATTCGGGAATCACTGGACAGAGTGAGTAACGGAACCGAACTGGTTAACCGCGCCGGCGTGACAATGGAGGGGATCGTCAGGTCTGTGACGCAGGTAAGGGACATTATGGGCGAAATTGCCGCTGCATCAGACGAGCAGAATCGCGGCATTACCCAGATTGCGCAGGCCATGACGGAGATGGATAGCACCACCCAGCAGAACGCTGCGCTGGTTGAGGAGTCTTCTGCGGCGGCCAGCAGTCTTGAAGAACAGGCGCTTGAACTTGAAAAAACCGTTGCCGTTTTCCGTGTGCCGTCTTCCGGAACATTTACGCCCCGGGCACAGCCCACCAGGCGCAACGCACAACCGTCGGTATCGCTGATGGCATCGAAAGCAAACTGGGAAACCTTCTGATCATCGTTGTATAGCATCCTGAGGGGCCGCCTGACGTCATTTCTGGCATCCGGTGGCCTCCTTCAAGGGTTAATGCCATCGGAGGTGGTAAATGTGTGATGAAAACTCCGTTAAAGCACTGCATGTTCACATTGGTAAAGCGGTGGAGGCCCTTTTTTATGCTGGTGAGTCAGTCACTTGTGCAAAAGTCATTGCCCAGTTATGTCTGCTGTTAGATGAAGAACCTGACGGCATCCTGCAAAACGAAATAGCCAGCGCCGTCAGCCTGCTCACTTACCCGTTCGCCACAAAATGAGAGGGAGTGGGTTGCGACCCTCCGTCGCGACAGAGATTCAGATTTATTGTTTTACTCATCACGCTCCCTGGCAACGTGGCGCGTTAAGACGAGCATAGGGAATCGGACTGCTTCTCGGGTGTCAGAACGTATCACCGCAGAGGCTGTATCAGTCCGGATAAGCAAGCCTGTGACATCGCGGTCAGATATCAGTAAATATTTTGATGAATGTAATGGGATCGTGGCTGTCGCAGTGCCTTGTTTTCAGTAATTTTATTAATGGCTTTTGGTGCTTGAGTCAGGTTTTTTTACCTGCTCGTGATTTTTAGCACTTTTCCATTCTTAGGTGTCTGGCAATGATCTGCCCGCCTTTCTCATTTATCCCTCCCGTGGCACTGCGTTCTGCACAGTCATCATCAGTCGTGCCGCGTCACGGATTCCTCCGTAAGAAATCATTTGCCGTAATGAGTGCAGATTTTGATATACCGCAAAAAACATAAAAATAATTGTTTAGTTGCACTGAGCAACCATAAAGTGCGGGTGGGCATGACCGATAAACGAAAGGTATCTTGACTTCTCCCTCGGGTAATCTCTCATGACAATTTTAAAGAAACTTACGCTGGTCTTCACTTTTACACTGATGGCGCTGCTGTTCCTGGGCATCCTCAGCATCCGCTCTCTGGGCGGCGCACAGGATCGGTTCGATTATGTGGCCACCAACTCCCTGCCCAGTATCAATAAAATCAGTGAAATCTCTCAACTTCGTGAAGAGGCAAGACGACAGATACTGATGGGCCTTCTGGGTACCGATAAAGCGATTTTTGAAAAGCATATGGTCACCGCTAAGGAATATCTGACCAAAACGCGCGAGGCAATTGATTATTATAAAGCCCACCTGATTTCAGATGAGAAGGACGGGGAGTCAATAAACCAGGTTATTCAGAATTTCGGTGTCTATCTCGAGAAAGTAAATAAGATGGCGGGCGTTTATCAGACCGGCGGAATCGATGCTGCCAGAGCAATGGTTTCCGATCAGGGAGAGACAGCGGCGGCTTCGGTTGTGGTGAGCCAGAATCTGAAGGACCTGCTGGCTTATAACTATCAGATAGCCAACAACTTTGCAGCGGAGAACCACGCACAGTATCTGCATACGCTCTGGCTTCTGAGCAGCATTATTGTCGCCGCGGTGATACTGACAGCCCTTTCTTCGTACTCTGTCCTGAGCTATATCAGAAAAGGCCTGCAGAATTTACAGAGCACGATGAAAACCATCGAGGAAAACCTCGATCTGACCCTTCAGGTAAATCTTACTAAAAAGGATGAACTGGGCGCGACGGCTGGCAGTTTCAATGCTCTGGTTGCTAAGTTCCGGGACGTTCTGTCTGGCGTCAGGGATGCCAGCAAAGAGGTGGATACGGCGTCGGAAGAAATCGCTCACAGCAATAACGACCTTTCGTCACGCTCAGAGTCTCAGGCGTCTTCACTGGAGCAAACCGCAGCCAGTATGAACGAGCTCTCCGCTACCGTGAAACACAACATGGATAACACGGCAGAGGCGAATAACTTCATCGGTAAGGTTCAGTCCATCGTCAACCACAGCAACCGGGAGCTTAACGAGTTAAAAAGTGCGATCAACGATATCTCTGTCTCTTCAAATAAGGTTTCAGAAATCATCTCTATTATTGATGGTATCGCTTTTCAGACTAATATCCTGGCGCTTAACGCCGCCGTGGAGGCCGCCCGTGCCGGGGAGCAGGGCAAGGGGTTTGCCGTGGTCGCCGGCGAGGTCCGCTCATTGTCACAGCGTTCTTCCTCCGCAGCGCAGGATATCCGTGGCCTGATTGAGGAAGCCATTCAGAATGTGGATAAAGGCGTGGTCTACGCAGCGAATGTGACGTCGCGAATGGATGAAGCCCTGAGTGTCGTTGATGAAACAACGCAGTTGATTAATCAGGTAAATAATTCGTCTAAAGAACAGAGCTATGGAATCGACCAGGTGAACATCGCGGTCACGCAGATGGAAAGCAATCTGCAGCAGAACGCCGCGATGGTCGAGCAGATGTCTGCCGCTGCGGGCTCACTGAGCCAGCAGGCGGGCAGGTTGCTGACCGAGGTCAGCGCATTTAAGCTCTGAGTCAACCTGGATTCAGCCACGGTTAACGGCCGGGCCGGAAAATAATGATTTACACTTTTCCGGCCTGTCGCCTCACGTCTGCTGAGTGATTTTTAACGCCAGCCCGCATGAACAATTCTCCGCTGATTCGCCTCCGTACTGCAAAATTCCGCTGCCGGTAATGATGACTCCCCTCTGAACTCCCCTGCGTACGCCTGACGAACGATGCGCACCTTTACACAGCGATTTAATAATACAAACGTGCGAAACACATTCATCGGATAGGATTGGCGGAATCTGTTCCGGACTTGTTTGATGCCGTTTCGCCTGCCAGAATCGCTTTGCTATATCACTCTCATAGCGTCCACCGTCAGATTTTCCAGAGAAAAATAAAATTATTGCACTTTTTTCAATTTGTGCAGAGGTGCAATAATTTTAACGACCTTATATTTAACCTTTTGATAGTTAATGTTTTATTAATTAATGGGTTTATCGATCAATAAGATTTCAGCAGAGAAATGAAACGTCGGGAAACACAACTTTACATTGGTTTTTTTTAACCGGTGATCGCCGGGCGGCTGAATGAGGTTAATTTAATCAGATTGCCTGAAATTAACAGTGTGAATATCGCTTGCCGGGCAGAATATGAATATCGCCATATACTGACAGCATATTCTTTGAATGAATATAAGCCTCTTTTATTAACGATTATTCATAGCTGCATGGCTGGCACGATACCGGCGCTTAGCACAGGAGAGAGTAAAATGGATCAAACCGCATTTATGATTGGGTTTTCGGTCATGGCCATCGCGTCACTGCTTATTTACGCGACGGGTGACAAGAAATATCCCTTTGGTCACCACACTCTGGTACACGCGTCCGTGCCGTTTATTGCCGCTACTGCGTATCTGGCCATGGCATTTGGCTTTGGTAATCTCACGCTGGACAGTGGCACCATCGTATATCTGGCACGTTATGCTGACTGGTCGATTACCACGCCGCTTTTACTGGCCGGACTGGTTATGCTGGCTTTCCATGAACAGGGTAAACCCGGCGAAATGGGCGGCTTTCTGACCGCCATCATTGTGCTTGATGTGATGATGATTATCACCGGTCTGATCTCTTCCCTGGCGGAAAATGCTGTCGCGAAATGGGTGTGGTATTCATGGTCGTGTGCGGCATTTCTGGGCGTTATTTATCTGCTTTGGGGGCCACTGCGCGCACTGGCCGCGACGCGAGGCAACGCGCTGGCAGGGGCCTACAACAAGAATGTGGCCTTGCTGACCCTGGTATGGTTTATCTATCCGATCGTTTTTCTGGTCGGCCCGGAAGGTCTCAATGTCATCACTGATGCGACATCTGTTCAGGCATTCCTGATTCTGGATATTATCGCTAAAGTTTTCTACGCCTTCTACGCTGCGGCTAACATGAAAAAAGCGCTCTCTGATACCATCCCTGTTGGTGCTGTGAAGAGATGACAGGCCAGGTGCGGTTCGGCTGGGCAGGACTCTGGGGGGCAGCGCTCGCTGCCTCTATCAGCCCCCCTGCGGGGCAAGTGCTTTTTGCGACCCTGGCCATTGGCGTTATCGGCATGGCGCACGGTGCCAGCGATCTTGACGTCGTTAAACGCGAGCGTCAGTTCCCGTTTCTTGCCGTCTATGGGCTGGTCATTGTGATCTGTCTGTACTGGTGGCACGGTGCTCCGGCACTCGCGTTGCCCGTTTTTCTCCTGGCATCTGCCCTGCATTTTGCGCTTGAAGACGCCCCTGATGGACGCAGCCCCGAACGTCTGGCGCGGGGAATAACTATGATAGCGGCTCCCGCGGCACTGCATCTGCAGGCATTTAGCGCGATTCTGCATGAGGCGGCACCAGGATTTTCACTGCCGGACTCTCTTGCTATGGGCATTGCCATTACAGGGGGACTCTGTGCGTCAGGTCTTATTTTTATGGGGTTGCGCCGCCAGGACAGACGTCTTGTGACCGGTACGCTGGCGTTGTTACTGCTTCCGCCTTTCGTCGGTTTTTCAATGGGGTTTCTGATTTTGCATGCGCTTCCGCAAACCAGGCAGCGGCGCGATCAGCTGGGTTGCAAAAGCTATATAGGCTATCTGCATGCCACATGGCCGGTACTGACGGCAGCCATTCTGCTGGCGGTGGGCACCATTGTGATGATGCATCCCACGGATAAAGCGGGAATTCAGGCACTCTTTGCGGCACTGGCTGCACTGGCGATTCCGCATATGCTTATTACGCCCTGGTTTGAGTCACAACATCGGGCGTGAAACCCTCCCTCTGGCAGGGTAAACGTCTGAGCATATTCACCTCTCCTTCACCCCCGCGTCACGGTTCTGTCATCTGCTTCCCTCAGGCTAACACCATCCCGCAGCGTCTTATCACTGCGTTCCCACTCTGTAACCCGTGAGGATTTCATCGTGATGGAGTTATCCAGACATCCGACCACTGTTTATCAGGCTGTTGCCGCACAACTGGAGCAGGCGCTGAAAGAGCGCTACCGCTGCGGCGACTATCTTCCTTCCGAGCAGCAGCTGGCCGATCACTACGAGGTCAACCGCCACACGCTGCGCCGGGCTGTCGATGAGCTGGTGCACAAAGGGCTGCTGCAGCGCCGTCACGGTGTTGGCATCCTGGTACTGATGCGTCCTTATGACTATCCGCTGCATGCCCAGGCGCGCTTCAGTCAGAACCTGATGGAGCAGGGGAGTCACCCGACCAGCGAACGGCTGCTGGCGGTACTGCGTCCGGCCAGCAACGACGTCGCCAATGCGCTGGGCGTGAAAGAGGGCGACAACGTCATTCATCTGCGCACCCTGCGCCGCGCCAATGGCGTGCCGCTCTGCCTGATTAATCATTTCCTCGCCGACCTCAGCTGGTGGCCGCAGCTTCAGCAATTTAACAGCGGCTCGCTGCACGACTTCTTAGTGGAACACACCGGCAAACAGCTGGTGCGCACTCAGACGCGTATCAGCACCCGCCGGGCGCAGGCCAAAGAGTGTCGGCAGCTCGACATCGCCCTGCATGCGCCGCTGCTCTGCGTGCGGACGCTCAACAAAACCAGTGATGGCGCGGTGGCGGAATACTCCGTCAGCCTGACGCGCGGCGACATGATCGAACTGACTCTGGAGCACTAATGGAACAGCAAACAGATCGCCAGCGCTGGCTGTCGGTACTGGCGCACAGCAGCGCCGCCTTGCTTGAAGCGCACTGGCAGGCGCTTAGCCTCCAGCCCGAATTCACCCTGGTCCGTCCGGCAGAGATTGGGCTGACGCGACTCCAGGCGCGGATGGGCGCTACCGGCAAACGCTTTGTCATGGGCGATGCCACGGTGACACGTGCGGTGGTGCAACTGAGCGACGGTACCCTGGGTTACAGCTATCTGCTGGGGCGCGACAAAGCCCATGCCGAACGCTGCGCCCTGCTGGATGCGCTGTTGCAGCAGCCGGAAACACGGCAGTTGCTGGAAGAGAAGATTATTACCCCGCTGGCGGCGTGGCGCGAGGAGCAGCGACAGCTGCGCGCCCGTGAAATCGCCAGCAGCAAAGTGGATTTCTTTACGCTGGTTCGCGGAGATAACTGATGACTTTACTGGCAAGTTTTAACCATCCGGTCGCGGATGCGCAGCGTGCGTTTCGCCGTATTTTGAAAGCGATGAGCGAGCCGGGCGTGATGGTCTCGCTGCCGCTGCAGCAGGGCTGGGGCGCACTGTCACCGGCGGCCACAGCATTGCTGCTGACGCTGGTCGATCAGGAAAGTCCGGTCTGGCTGGATGCGCAAATTGACAATGAACAGCTGCGTAACAATCTGCGCTTCCATACCGGTGCACCCATCACTACGCAGCAGGACGCCCCCTTCGCCCTGAGCCATGCAACAGCGCAGCCCGATCCGACGCAGTTCGCGGCGGGTGACAATATGTCGCCGGAGAAAAGCACCACGCTGATTATCGAAGTGCCGTCGCTGAATGGCGGACTAACGCTGCGTCTCTCCGGCCCTGGCCTGCGGGAAACCCGTGCTATTGCACCACAGCTGCCGGAAAGCGTGCTGGAATATCTGCGCACCCGTCCGCATCCGTTCCCGCAGGGCGTGGATCTGATCTTCACCTGTGGCGAAGCGATCATGGCCGTGCCGCGCACCACCGTTGTGGAGGTGTGCTGATGTATGTCGCGGTGAAAGGGGGCGAAAAAGCCATCTCTAATGCCCATCAGTTACAGGCCGATCTGCGACGGGGCGATCGGGCAGTAGCGGAACTCGGCTGCGATCAGGTGGCGCAGCAGCTGGGGCTGGCGGTGGATCGGGTAATGACCGAAGGCGGCATATACGATCCTGAACTGGCGGCGCTGGCGATTAAGCAGGCCAGTGGCGATCTGGTCGAGGCGATTTTTCTGCTGCGTGCCTATCGCACCACGCTGCCACGTCTGGCAGAGAGCACGCCGCTGGCGACCGGTTCGATGCGCATCGAACGCCGCATCTCGGCGGTCTATAAAGACCTGCCGGGCGGCCAGGTGCTGGGGCCAACCTATGACTACAGCCACCGTCTGCTCGACTTCACCCTGCTGGCAAACGGTGAAACGCCTGCCGCGCCGCGTGACGACCGTTCGGTGCCGGATCAGTGTCCGCACATGTTCAGCATGATGAGTGAGGAAGGGCTGGCCACCGCCGAAAGGGATGACGGCAGCGAGCCGGTTGATATCACCCGCGAGCCAATGCGCTTTCCTGCTTCGCGCGCTGCACGGCTGCAACAGCTGGTGCGCGGCGATGAAGGTTTTCTGCTGGCACTGGGCTATTCGACCCAGCGCGGCTATGGCCGTACCCATCCCTTTGCCGGCGAGATCCGCACCGGCTATCTCAGCGTCAGCATCTGTCCCGAAGAGCTGGGCTTTGAGCTGGAGATTGGGGAAGTGCTGCTGACCGAATGTGAAATGGTCAACGGCGTCGCCCACAGTGATGACGCCGCGCCGCAGTTTACCCGTGGCTACGGGCTGGTGTTTGGCCGTGCCGAACGCAAGGCGATGGCGATGGCGCTGGTGGATCGGGCGCTGCAAAGCCGCGAGCAGAATGAGCGCGTGACCAGCCCGGCGCAGGACGAAGAGTTTGTGCTGTCGCACGCCGACAACGTCGAAGCCGCGGGCTTTGTCTCGCATCTCAAGCTGCCGCACTACGTCGATTTCCAGGCTGAGCTGGAATTGCTGAAACAGCTGCAGCACGATTATCAGGAGCGCAACCATGGCTGAACTCACCGGCTATAACAATGGCTATCTCGATGAGCAGACCAAACGCACCATCCGTCGCGCCATCCTGAAAGCGGTGGCGATCCCCGGCTATCAGGTGCCGTTCGCCGGACGCGAGATGCCAATGCCTTACGGCTGGGGGACAGGCGGCATCCAGATTACCGCCAGCGTGATTGGCGATCAGGATGTGCTGAAGGTGATCGATCAGGGCGCTGATGACACCACCAATGCGGTGTCAATACGTCAGTTCTTTAAGCGGGTCAGCGGGGCCGCAACCACCGAACGCACCGCCGATGCCACCCTGATCCAGACCCGGCACCGCATCCCGGAAACGCCGCTGGAGGAAGACCAGATCCTGATATTCCAGGTGCCGATTCCTGAGCCGCTGCGTTTTATCGAACCGCGCGAAACCGAGACCCGCACCATGCATGCGCTGGAGGAGTACGGCATCATGCAGGTGAAGCTGTATGAAGATATCGCCCGCTACGGCCATATCGCCACGACCTACGCCTATCCGGTCCGGGTTAACGATCGCTACGTGATGGATCCGTCGCCCATTCCCAAATTCGACAACCCGAAGATGCACATGATGCCTGCGCTGCAGCTGTTTGGGGCCGGGCGTGAAAAGCGCATCTACGCCTTGCCGCCTTATACCCGCGTGGAGAGCCTGGACTTCGACGATCACCCCTTCACCGTGCAGCAGTGGGATGAACCCTGCGCGCTGTGCGGATCGCGCCACAGCTACCTCGATGAGGTGGTGATGGACGATCAGGGAACGCGGATGTTTGTCTGCTCCGACACCGACTTTTGCCATCAGCAGCAGGAACAGCAACATGCACAGTGAACAGCCGCTGCTTGCGGTGAACCAGCTCACCCATCTTTATGCGCCGGGCAAAGGGTTTGAGCAGGTCAGTTTTGATCTCTGGCCTGGCGAAGTACTGGGGATTGTCGGCGAGTCCGGCTCCGGTAAAACCACGCTGCTGCAGAGCCTGTCGGCCCGTCTGACGCCGCAGCAGGGCAGCATTCACTATCAGAACCGCGACCTCTATGAGATGAGTGAAAGCGACCGCCGTCGCCTGCTGCGCACCGAGTGGGGCGTGGTGCATCAGCATCCGATGGACGGGCTGCGTGCGCAGGTCAGCGCGGGCGGTAACATTGGCGAACGGCTGATGGCGACCGGCCAGCGGAACTATGGCGACATCCGCGCCGAGGCGAGCCGCTGGCTGCAGGCGGTGGAGATTGATGCCAGTCGCATCGACGATCTGCCGACCACTTTTTCCGGCGGGATGCAGCAGCGTCTGCAGATTGCCCGCAACCTGGTGACGCAGCCTCAGCTGATGTTTATGGATGAGCCGACCGGCGGGCTGGATGTCTCGGTGCAGGCGCGACTACTGGATCTGCTGCGCACCCTGGTGCGCGAGCTGAATCTGGCGGTGGTGATTGTCACCCACGATCTCGGGGTGGCGCGACTGCTGGCGCATCGCCTGCTGGTGATGAAACAGGGGCGGGTGGTGGAGAGCGGTCTGACTGACCGTGTTCTGGACGATCCTCATCATCCTTACACTCAACTGCTGGTCTCTTCGGTGCTCAATTAAATGACAACGCTCACTCCGCGCCTGCGGGTAGAAAATCTGTGTAAAACCTTTGTGCTGCACAACCAGAACGGCGCGGCGCTGCCGGTGCTGCACAACGCCAGCCTGACGGTGGGCGAGGGCGAATGCGTGGTGCTGCACGGTCATTCCGGCAGTGGCAAATCCACGCTGCTGCGCGCGCTTTACGGCAACTATCAGCCCGACAGCGGTCATATCCGGGTTGCACATCAGGGTGAATGGATCGACATGGCGCAGGCATCAGCGCGCCAGATTATCGCCCTGCGTCGCGACACGCTGGGCTGGGTCAGCCAGTTTCTGCGGGTGATCCCACGCGTGCCGACGCTGGAGATTGTGATGCAGCCGCTGCTGGAGCGCGGCGTTGATCGAGAATTCTGCGAAGCGCGGGCCGCCGAACTGCTCAGCCGGCTGAATGTGCCGCAGCGTCTCTGGTCGCTCGCCCCGTCTACCTTTTCTGGCGGTGAGCAGCAGCGCGTGAATATCGCACGCGGCTTTATCGCCGACTATCCGGTGCTGCTGCTGGATGAACCCACCGCCTCGCTCGACAACGTCAACAGCGAGGCGGTGGTGAGCTTAATTGAACAGGCGCGCGCACGTGGTGCCGCCATCGTCGGTATTTTTCACGATCGGGCGGTGCGCGAGCGGGTCGCCGACCGGCTGCACCTGATGCACCCGATCGACACAGGAGTGCAGGCATGATCATCAATAACGTCAGACTGGTGCTGGAAAATGAAGTGGTCAGCGGGTCACTGGAGTTCCGCGATGAGCGCATCAGCAGCTTCAGCGAAACCACCAGCCAGCAGCCCGGTGCGCTGGATGGTGAAGGTGCCTGGCTGCTGCCAGGTCTGGTGGAACTGCACACCGATAACCTCGACAAGTTTTTCACCCCGCGCCCGAAAGTGGACTGGCCCGCACACTCGGCGATGAGCAGCCACGATGCGCTGATGGTTTCCAGCGGCATTACCACGGTGCTGGACGCGATCGGCGTGGGCGATGTGCGCGACGGCGGGCACCGGCTGGATAACCTCAGCAAGATGATCGACGCCATCCGCGACAGCAACCGCAAGGGACTGAACCGGGCTGAGCATCTGCTGCATCTGCGCTGTGAACTGCCGCATCCCACCACTGCGCCGCTGTTTGAAGCGCTGATGGGCACGCCGGAGCTGGCGCTGGTGTCGCTGATGGACCATTCGCCGGGCCAGCGTCAATACGCGTCGCTGACCAAATATCGCGAATATTATCAGGGCAAATATCAGCTTAACGACGCGGAGATGGATCAGTTCGAGCATGACCAGCTCACCCTCGCGGCAGCGTGGTCGCAGCCCAATCGTCAGGCGATTGCCGGACTGTGCCGGGAACATGGCATCGCCATTGCCAGCCATGATGACGCCACCGCCGCGCATGTGGAGGAGTCCCATGCGGCAGGCAGTCGCATTGCGGAGTTTCCGACCACGCTGGAAGCTGCACGTGCCTCACGCTATCGCAACATGCAGGTGCTGATGGGTGCACCCAACATCGTGCGCGGCGGCTCGCACTCCGGCAACGTCGCCGCCTGGGAACTGGCGTCACACGGCCTGCTGAACATTCTGTCGTCCGATTACTACCCGGCCAGCCTGCTGGATGCGGCGTTCCGGCTGGCGGATGATGAGCGCAACAGCCTTGGCATGGCGCAGGCCATCGCGC
>Ga0207655_1001205_pt1 | contig 24927 bp, 20 predicted proteins | sample KBSM44metaG_FD_184398 | JGI IMG/M metagenome (GOLD analysis project Ga0207655, IMG submission 184398) | Miscanthus rhizosphere microbial communities from Kellogg Biological Station, Michigan, USA - KBS M4-4 metaG (SPAdes) (version 2) | ecosystem: Host-associated > Plants > Roots > Rhizosphere >... | reverse complement strand
CTGGCTGGGCACCGACGACCAGGGCCGCGACGTGCTGGCGCGGGTGATCTACGGCTTCCGCATTTCGGTACTGTTCGCCCTCACCCTGACCGTGGCCAGCTCCATCGTCGGCGTCATCGCCGGCGCCTTGCAAGGCTTCTATGGCGGCTGGGTCGACCTGGCCGGGCAGCGCTTCCTGGAAGTCTGGTCGGGCCTGCCGGTGCTGTACCTGCTGATCATCCTGGCCAGCTTCGTGCAGCCAAACTTCTGGTGGTTGCTGGGCATCATGCTGCTGTTTTCGTGGATGAGCCTGGTGGACGTGGTACGCGCCGAGTTCCTGCGCGGGCGCAACCTGGAATACGTACGCGCCGCCCGCGCGCTAGGCATGCGCAACGGCGCGATCATGTACCGGCACATCCTGCCCAATGCCATGATCTCGACCATGACCTTCATGCCGTTCATTCTCACCGGCGCCATCGGCACCCTCACCGCCCTGGATTTCCTCGGCTTCGGCCTGCCCGCCGGCTCGCCCTCGCTGGGCGAGCTGGTGGCCCAGGGCAAATCCAACCTGCAGGCCCCATGGTTGGGCATCAGCGCCTTTGCCGTGCTGGCGTTGATGCTGAGCCTACTGGTGTTCATTGGTGAATCCGCCCGCGATGCCTTCGACCCGAGGAAGTGACATGAGTGAACAGAACCTGATCGAAGTGCGCGATCTGGCGGTGGAGTTTGTCACCGGCGACCAGGTCAACCGGGTGGTGGACGGCATCAGCTTCGACATCCGCAAGGGCGAGACACTGGCCCTGGTGGGCGAGAGTGGCTCGGGCAAATCGGTCACCGCGCACTCGATCCTGCGCCTGCTGCCCTACCCGCTGGCCCGTCACCCCAGCGGCAGCATCCGCTACGAGGGCAAGGACCTGCTGCAGCAAAACGAGAAGACCCTGCAGCGCATTCGCGGCAACCGCATTGCGATGATCTTCCAAGAGCCGATGACCTCGCTGAACCCGCTGCATTGCATCGAGAAGCAGATCAACGAAATCCTCCTACTGCACAAGGGCCTGACCGGCAAGGAAGCGACTGCCCGCACCCTGGAGCTGCTGGAGCTGGTCGGCATCCCCGAGCCGCGCAAGCGCCTCAAGGCCCTGCCCCACGAACTGTCTGGCGGGCAGCGCCAGCGAGTGATGATTGCCATGGCGTTGGCCAACGAGCCGGAGCTGCTGATTGCCGACGAACCGACCACGGCGCTGGATGTGACCGTGCAGTTGAAGATTCTCGACCTGCTCAAGGAATTGCAGGCACGCCTGGGCATGGCGCTGCTGCTGATCAGCCATGACCTGAACCTGGTACGCCGCATCGCCCACCGCGTGTGCGTGATGCAGCGCGGGCAGATCGTGGAACAGGCTGAATGCGCCACACTGTTCAGCGCCCCGCAGCACCACTACACGCAGATGCTGATCAATGCCGAGCCCAGCGGGCTGCCAGCGCACAACCCGGTCGGGGCGCCGCTGCTGGAGGTGGATGACCTCAAGGTATGGTTCCCGATCAAAAAGGGCTTTTTGCGGCGTACGGTCGACCATGTGAAGGCGGTGGACGGGGTCAACTTCAGCTTGCCGCAGGGGCAGACACTGGGCATTGTCGGCGAGTCCGGGTCGGGCAAGTCCACGTTGGGCCTGGCGATCTTGCGGCTGATTTCCAGCCAGGGCGGCATTCGCTTCCATGGGCAGAACCTCGAAGGGCTGAACCAGAAAGCCGTGCGCCCGCTGCGGCGTGAGATGCAGGTGGTGTTCCAGGACCCATTCGGCAGCCTTAGTCCGCGCATGTGCGTGGCGGACATTGTCGGTGAAGGGCTGCGCATTCACGGTATTGGCAACGCGCAGGAACAGGAAACGGCGATTATTGCGGCGCTGGAGGAAGTGGGGCTAGACCCAAGGACTCGGCATCGCTACCCGCATGAGTTTTCCGGTGGGCAGCGCCAGCGTATTGCCATTGCCCGGGCGCTGGTGTTGAAGCCGGCGCTGATTCTGCTGGATGAGCCTACCTCCGCGCTGGACCGCACGGTGCAGCGGCAGGTGGTGGAGCTACTACGCAATCTGCAGCAGAAGTACAACCTGACGTACCTGTTCATCAGCCATGACCTGGCGGTGGTGAAGGCGCTGAGCCACCAGTTGATGGTGATCAAACATGGGCATGTTGTTGAACAAGGTGATGCGCAGGCGATATTCCATGCGCCGCAACATCCGTATACGCGGCAGCTGCTGGAAGCGGCGTTCCTGGAGGTTGAGGCTTCGTAGCAATGAATACCTCACCTTCACTTCGCAGCACCCCCATCGGCCCCCTGCTAAAGCACTGGCGCCTGTTGAACCGGGTCAAACAGCTGCACGCCGCGCAGATGTTCGGGGTGTGCCAGTCGACCATTTCTCGCTGGGAGTCAGGCGCGCAGGACGCCGAGCCCGAGCAACGGGCGCGTATCGAAGCCTTGCTCAAAGCCAAGCTCAGCAGCGCCGCGGATCACGCGTTGGCGCGCCTTGTGTCGGGCAGCTCGCAACCGGTGCACTTGGTGTGCGACCTTACCCACCGCCTGCTGGCCTGCTCGCCTTCCCGCGAAGCTGAGTTCAGTGTGCCCATCAGTGATTTGCTGGGTGTCTCGCTGTGGCCATTCGCGACAGAGGAAATCGCCAGCCAGGAACAGCGCTTGGCAGGCATCGGCTGGCACGACAACCAGGCCTCGCCGGCGCTGGAGTTCACCACCGGCACGAACGGTTCTTCGCTGGTGCCCATCCAGCACAGCCTGTGCCGTTGGACCCGGTTCACCCTGTCGGATGGCTCAACTGCCAGGCTGGTCGAAACCCTCGCGCATATTTAATGCGTGGACGCAGGCCTGCGGTGAGCCGAAGATTCACCTCTGTATCAGCAAGAGGTCACCCGCCGTGCCAAACCACAATCTTGATGGAAAACTCGACTTCCTGCGCCAAGCCGAAAAGCTCAAGAGCGTGACACGCAGCGCCCACACCTCGACAGGCCGGCGTGAAAGCACCGCCGAGCACAGTTGGCGGCTGGCGTTGCTGGCGCTGGTGTTCGAACAAGAACTGGGTGATGTCGATATCTGCAAGGTGCTCAAGCTATGCCTGGTCCATGACCTTGGGGAAGCGCTGAGTGGTGATGTACCTGCGCCGCAAGCGCATGCGGTTCCAGACAAAGGGACGAATGAGCGGCAGGACCTGGTTGCCATGACCTCAATGCTGGAACCCTCGATGCAGGACAGCATCGTTGGCTTGTTCGATGAGTACGAAGCGGCCAGTACGCCAGAGGCCAAAGTGGTCAAGGCCTTGGACAAAATCGAGACTCTGCTGCAACACACCCAAGGCGATAACCCGCCCGGTTTCGACTATGCGTTCAATCTTGAGTATGGCCGACGCTATACCGATGCCATACCGTTCCTGGCCTCGTTGAGGCGAGTAATCGATGAGGAAACACGCAAACGCCTGAATAGCTGACGTGTTGGCGGGGCCGGACTTAAGGCGCGTCACTGGCTGAGCCCCAATTGTCAGAAATTCTGAAAACAATCGTCTTCCATCGTCAGCCGAATCGGGCATAAATTCTCCACCGTCAACCCCCAGCAGCAACGGTAGAGCCTAATGTCCCGCCCACAGCACCCGCCCGCCTCCCCTGCCCTGGCCACGCTGATCCAGCGTTCTGGCCTGCCCAGCCCTTCGCTCAGCGAAACCCAGGCACACGCCGTGCTACAGAAGCACTATGGCATTGCCGGCAACCTGACCGCGCTAGGCAGCCAGCAAGACCTGAATTTCCGCGTGACCACGCCACAAGGCGGCTTTGTACTCAAGGCTTGCCATGGCAGCTACGCGCAACTGGAGCTGGAGGCGCAGCACGCCGCCCTGGCCTTCCTGCGCAATCAGGGCTTGCCGGTGCCGGCCGTACGCCCAGCCCTCGATGACCAGGGGTTGCTGACACTGGACTTGGACGGGCAACCACTGCGCATACGCCTGCTCGAGTACATCGAAGGTCAGCCGCTGACCCGCCTCAAGCACATGGCGCCACGTCTGATGGCTGAACTGGGCGGGCTTTGCGCGAAGCTGGACAAGGCCTTGGTCGACTTCGACCACCCCGGCCTTGCACGCACACTGCAATGGGACCCGCAACATGCCCAGGCGCTGATCCAGCACCTGTTGCCCGTGCTGCAGAATACCGAGCAACGCGCCCGCATCGAACAGGCTACCCAGCTGGCAGCCGAGCATCTGGCGCCCCTGGTCAATCAACTGCCAAGCCAGGCCGTGCACCTGGACATCACCGACGACAACACCGTGTGGGCCCGCGATGGCGAACGCCAGTGGCAGTTGCAAGGGGTGATCGACTTCGGCGACCTGCTGCACACCTGGCGCATCGCCGACCTGTCGGTGACTTGCGCGGCGCTGCTGCACCACGCCGAAGGCGACCCGCTGCGGATCCTGCCGGCAATCAGTGCCTACCAGGCGCTCAACCCACTGACCGAAGCCGAAGTACGTGCCCTCTGGCCACTGGTGCTCAATCGCGCCGCAGTGCTGGTGCTGAGCAGCGCGCAACAACTTGCCGTGGACCCGGGCAACCAATACACCCGCGACAACGTCGCCCATGAATGGGAAATCTTCGACACCGCCACCGCTGTGCCTTTCGCGCTGATGGAAGCCGCTATCCTGCAGGCTGCGGGCCTGCAACCCAAGGCGCCGGACTTGAGCGATTGCGCCCCCTTGCTCCCCGAACTGGCCGGGCAGGCTGTAACACGGGTAGACCTGGGGGTGCTCAGCACATATTGCGAGGCCGGAAACTGGGAGCAACCCGGTTTCGACCAGCACCTGCTGACGTTGCAGGCCGCTCCGGCCTGCAGCCTGCACGGGCAATATCGCCTTTCGCAAACCCATATTGATCGCCCTGAAGAGCCCGCCACCTGCGCCCTCGGCGTTGAGCTGCACGTGGCCAACGGCTCCCAGGTGCAGGCGCCGGAAACCGGCATCTGGCAGCGCCATGGCGACGGCCGTGGCTGCCTGCGCACCACGCACTGGGCTTTGTGGCTGCAGGGCCTGGAGGACGCTCCGGCAGACGGCCAGGCCGTAGAAAAAGGCCAGTCCCTGGGCCGCAGTTGTGGCTTCCTCAGCGTGCAATTGTGCCTGGACAACGGCGTCCAGCCGTCGTTCTTCGCCACGCCGTCCCAAGCTGCTGCCTGGCTGGCCCTGTGCCCGTCGCCAGCCGCGCTGCTAGGCTTCGATTGCGATGCCGATCCGCTGCCCGACCCACAAGCACTATTGGCCCGCCGCGATGCCAGCTTCGCCCGCTCGCAGAAGCACTACTACGCGCAACCTCCACACATCGAGCGCGGCTGGCGCAACTACTTGATCGACATGCAGGGCCGCTCGTACCTGGACATGCTCAACAATGTCGCGGTACTGGGCCACGGCCACCCGCGCATGGCCGCCGAGTCGGCGCGGCAGTGGTCGCTGCTGAACACCAACTCACGCTTCCACTACGCGGCGATCACCGAATTCTCCGAACGCCTGCTGGACCTGGCCCCCGACGGTTTCGACAGGGTCTTCATGGTCAACAGCGGCACCGAAGCCAACGACCTGGCGATTCGCCTGGCCTGGGCCTACAGCGGCGGGCGTGACCTGCTCAGCGTACTGGAGGCCTACCACGGCTGGTCGGTGGCCACCGATGCCATTTCCACCTCCATCGCCGACAACCCGCAAGCCCTGGAAACCCGCCCGGACTGGGTACACCCGGTCGAGGCGCCGAACACGTTCCGGGGGCGTTTCCGCGGTGCCGACAGCGCCGCCGACTACCTGCAGGACGTCGACGCCAAGCTGGCTGCCCTGGACGCCCGAGGCCGCCAGTTGGCGGGTATCATCTGCGAACCGGTGTACGGCAATGCCGGCGGCATCTCGTTGCCCGCAGGCTACCTGCGCGACGCCTATGCCAAGGTCCGCGCCCGAGGTGGCGTGTGCATCGCCGACGAAGTGCAGGTGGGCTATGGCCGCCTGGGCGAGTACTTCTGGGGGTTCGAAGAACAAGGCGTGGTGCCCGACATCATTACCATGGCCAAGGGCATGGGCAACGGCCAGCCGCTGGGCGTGGTCATCACCCGCCGTGAAATCGCCGAGGCGCTGGAGGCCGAGGGTTACTTCTTCTCCTCGGCCGGTGGCAGCCCGGTCAGCTGCCGCATCGGCATGGCGGTACTGGACGTGATGCAGGAGGAAGGCCTGTGGGACAACGCCCGCGACACCGGGCGCTACTTCAAGGCCCGTCTGCAGGCCCTGGTCGACAAGTACCCGCTGGCCGGCGCGGCACATGGCTCGGGTTTCTACCTGGGACTGGAGCTGGTGCGCGACCGCGCAACCCTGGAACCGGCCACCGAAGAAACCATGACGCTGTGCAATCGGCTGCGTGACCTTGGCATCTTCATGCAACCGACCGGCGACTACCTGAACATTCTCAAGATCAAGCCACCGATGTGCACCAGCCGAGCGAGTGTGGACTACTTTGTCGACTGCATCGACAGGGTGCTGGGCGAAGGGCTGTAAGTATCAAGGCGTGGACCGAATCGCCGCGGCCCACGCCTGCAACGCCTCAGTTGCTGCAATGGCAATCTGCTCATCAGTACGCCCACTGAACTGCCGCTCGATCGCATCGGCGGCAATCAGCCCGGCAATGGCAGGCTTGCCCACGGCATCGGTCAGGTCAAGCCATTCGCCCCAGCTGGCAGGTACGTCGTACCAGCGCAGGTAGCCGGAGGGTGAGCATGGCCACCAGCGCTCTTCGAACTGCAAAATCACCTTTTCCAGCATGCCCATCCCCAGATGAGCCAGCGCTTGTCGCTGAGTTACAGGTAGCGCGGGAATGAAATGCAACGCTTTCAATACCCCTACAGGGACTGTGCAAATGCAGAAATCGCATACCTCATCGTTCACCTTGACGCGCGCGCTCGACCAGTCTATCTGCGTGACCGGCGTGTTCAGACGGATATCCAGATCCTTCGCCAGCAAGTCGACAAGCTCGCTGTAACCACCTGGCAGCATCCAATCGCCATGCCCGACACCCTCCTCGTCCAGGGCACTGACCGACAGTTGCTCCACGGGCAAACATGCTTCCAGTACAAGGTTGGCGTCGATGGCGAACTGAGCGGCGCGCGCGTGCACAGGGTCGAGTGTGGCCATGTAGCGGTTGATCGCCTCAGACAAAGGCAGTCGCCGGTCAAGCTGCTGGGTCAAGGCGTCCCAGGCCGCGTCGACATCCGGCAACTCTCCACCGCTTGCTGCTGCAAGCGGGAAACTGAAGTCGGTCTCGACACAAGCCAACCCATGTTGCTGCGCAACGGCGGCCAATGGATTCTCGGCGAAATGCTGAAGCCATGCCGCACCTTCATCCGCTTTCACGCCGCCCAACTCGACCGTGTGCGTGCGCCCACCTGTTCGCCCACGTGCCTCCAGCACCGTGCAATCGATACTCCACGCCCGCAAGCGTTGCGCGGCGGCCAGGCCTGCACAGCCCGCACCAATCACGATCACCTTGCGCGCGCCGGCCCTCAAGGCTGCCTCGGCGGCACGCAGCCCATCATCCCAAGCGCCATGTGTCATCGCCGGCGCAGTGGCGTTACAGGCTTCTCCGGCAATGACCAAGCGCTCGTTCAGCACTTGGCCCAAGGCACTCCGATGCTGCGGCGTCCCCCCAGGCAACAGCGCACTGTAGGCACCGAGGCTGAACGGGTCTGTACTCCAGTGAGTGACATGCCAAGCGGTTGGTCTGTGCACGCGCTTCTCCATGAGGGGACTGTCCTGAATGTGCATTAATGTTCATAATTTCTAGCAATAAAAGATGATCATCATCAGGTTTACTGACAATGGCCTTTAGCAGCGACTCCCTGGCAATATTCCTCGCGGTGCTGGATGCCGGCTCGTTCTCCGCCGCCGCCCGCAAATTGGGCCGTGTACCTTCGGCCGTGAGCATGGCGATCGCCCAGCTGGAAGCGGAGCTGGACCTGCCATTGTTCGACCGCGCCACACGCAAAGCCTTACCCACCAGTGCCGCCCTGGCACTGGAACCCCAAGCCAGGCAGGTGATCTGCCAACTCAACCTGCTCGACGCCCAAGCCCTGCAATTGCACAAGGGCCTGGAAAAACGCCTGACCATCGCCATGGCGCCCGAGTTGCAGACCGGCCGCTGGAGCCAGCCGCTGGAAGTCCTCGCCCAGGAATTCCCCAGCCTGGAAATCGAAGTGCGCTCCGCCACCCAGACCGAAGCCATTCGCCTGCTGCATGACGGCAGTGTGCAGTTGGCGCTGGTGTTCGAACGGCCCGGCATCGACGAGCGCGAGTCATTCCTCGAAGCCGGCAGCCAATTGCTGGTGGCCGTCGCCTCACCGCGCCATCCTGCCGGGCAAAACAGCGGTACGCCTCTGCCTGAAGAGGCCTTCGCCGAACAACGGCAGATCATCGTGGCCTCGGGCAAGGCCACCGGGTCAGACCCGCGCATGGTGCTGTCGCGGCGCATCTGGCTGACCGACAGCTACCTGGCCACGCTGGACCTGGTGCAGTCAGGGCTGGGCTGGGCCTACCTGCCGCAGCCACTGGTTGAACCGCTGATCGCTTCGGGCGCACTGGCCGAGGTACGCTTTGACAACATGGCCAGCCGCCTGCGCTTGTGGGTGGACATCATCTGGATAAAGTCGCGGCCGTTGGGCCTGGGCGCCAGGCGTTACCTGGACGTCATGCGCCAATGCTTTGAAACAGAATCCCCAAGGTCCTGAGACATACCCGACTACGCTTCGAGCAAACCAAAGGTTACCCAGTAAGGACACTGACATGACCATCACTCGACGCGACTTCCTCAATGGCGTAGCCCTCACCATCGGTGCCGGGCTCACCCCATTGCAAATACTCCAGGCCGCGCCTTCCGGCCGCTACTACCCGCCCGCCCTCACCGGGCTGCGCGGCAGCCACCCCGGTGCATTCGAAGTTGCGCACCAGATGGGCTGGGAAAAGAAAGTATTCGACACCAGCAGCCTGAAGATTGAGGAGCAGTACGATCTGGTGGTGGTCGGCGCGGGCATCAGCGGCTTGTCCGCAGCCTGGTTCTATCGGCAGCAGCACCCAACCGCGCGCGTGCTGATCATCGAGAACCACGACGACTTCGGCGGCCATGCCAAGCGCAACGAATTCCAGGCGGGAAGCCAGATGATCCTTGGCTACGGCGGCAGCGAAGCCTTCCAGTCGCCCAAGCACCTTTACAGCGCTACGGTGAACGCCCTGCTCAAACGACTGAACGTGGACGTGGACCGCTTCCAGACCGCCTTCGACCGCAACTTTTACCCCAACCTCGGCTTGTCTCGTGGCGTATTCTTCGACAAGGCCGGCTTCGGCGAAGCGAAGCTGGTCAGTGGCGATCCGACGCCCATGGTCGCCGACGACATTGCCCCGGACAAACTCAACGCGCGCAGCTGGCGTGCGTTCATTGGCGACTTCCCACTGCCCGAGGCCGACCGCCAGGCATTGATCGATCTGCACGAAGCACCCAGAGACTACCTGGCGGGCAAAACCCTGGAACAGAAAGAGGCCTATCTGGCCAAGACCAGCTATCAGGACTTCCTGCGCAAAGACGTCGGCCTGAGCGAAGCGGCAGCGCGCTACTTCCTCAGCCGCACCAACGACTTTTCCGCGCTGAGCATCGATGCCGTGGCCGCCGCCGACGCCTATGGCGTGGGCTTCCCCGGCTTTGCCGCCATGGGGCTTGCGCCGGTCAGCGAAGCGCTGAAAGCAGAAATGGAAGAGCCCTACATCTATCACTTCCCCGACGGCAACGCCTCGCTGGCACGGCTACTGGTGCGTAGCCTGATCCCCGCTGTAGCACCCGGCAACGACATGAACGACATTGTCCTGGCGCCCTTCGATTACGCCAGGCTGGACGTGGCACAAAGCCCGGTACGCCTGCGCCTGAACAGCACCGCGGTCAGCGTCGACAACCGCAACGGTGGCGTCGACATCGGCTACAGCCGGGCCGGCCAGCTGCACCGTGTACACGGCAAGCACTGCATACTGGCCTGCTACAACATGATGATCCCCTACCTGCTGCGCGACCTCTGCGCCGAGCAGGCCCACGCCTTGGCGCAGAACGTGAAGTTCCCGCTGGTGTACACCAAGGTGGTGATTCGCAACTGGCACAGCTTCATGAAATTGGGCGTGCACGAAATCTACGCCCCGAACCAGCCCTACAGCCGCGTCAAGCTGGATTATCCGGTGGACATCGGCGGCTACAGCCATCCACGCGACCCCGACCAGCCCATAGGCCTGCACATGGTCTACGTACCGACCACGCCCAACGCAAGCATGGATGCTCGTAGCCAGGCCCGCGTCGGCCGCAGCAAGCTGTACGCCATGAACTTCGAGCAGATGGAGGCCATGGTGCGTGACCAGCTACAGGCCATGCTGGGGCCGGCCGGCTTTGACTATCACAAGGATGTTCAGGCCATTACCATCAACCGTTGGCCACACGGTTACTCGTACTTCGCCAACAGCCTGTTCAATGACGAAGAAGAGAGTGAAAAGCTGATGAACCTCGCCCGCCAGAAGGTCGGCAATGTGGCCATAGCCAACTCTGATGCGGCCTGGGAGGCCTATGCGCATGCGGCTATTGATGAAGCGTCGCGTGCGGTGAACGAGTTGTTCGCGTAGCGCCTGCCAGGGGTTGCCTCGTGCTAAAGCGAAATATCCTACAACTCGTTAGGAAGCCGACGCTCCTTGGCCCTGGAGTCGAGAACAGCGCCCTGAATTGGCACTGTCCGTATAATTTCGGTTTATGCGGCCGGCGCCACCAACCTGTACCCCACTCCCGCTTCGGTGATGATAAACCTTGGCGCCGTGGGGTCATCCCCCAGCTTCTGCCGTAAATGCCCTACGACGATCCGCAAGTAATGAGTGTCCTCCACATGCGTCGGCCCCCAGATATCCTTGAGCAGTTGCTGCTGGGTGATCACCCGCCCAGGGTGCCCGGCCAACAGCGCCAGCAAGGCATACTCCTTGCGCGTCAACGCCACTTCCACACCGTCAATAGTCACCCGGCGAAAGGCGAAGTCCACGGTCAGCGGCCCAAAGCTCGCCGCCACCTCCGAGCCGCCGGCCTGTGGCACCTGGCGCAGCAAGGCCCGCACCCGCGCGAGAAACTCCTGGATGCCGAACGGCTTGGTCACATAGTCATTGGCGCCGCCGTCCAGCGCATCCACCTTTTGCACTTCACTGGCACGCACCGACAACACCATCACCGGCACCGCGCTCCACTCGCGCAGTTCACGCAGCACCTGCTGGCCGTCCATGTCCGGCAGCCCCAGGTCGAGCACCACCAGGTCCGGCTTGCCCAAAGCTGCCTGGGCCAGCCCTTCCTCGCCGGTAGCGGCTTCGAGCACTTTGTAGCCTTGCGAAGCCAGGCTGATGCGCAGGAACTTGCGGATCTGCGGTTCATCGTCGATGACCAACAGTGTGGCGGACTGGCTCATGGGGTTTCGCTTTCGGCTTCAGGTTGAGGAGGTAGCGGCAAGCATAGAGTGATGCCGGTGCCCTGGCCATCGATGCCTTCGCCCACCAGAATCTGCCCGCCATGCGCGCCGATCATGCCCTGACAGATCGCCAGGCCCAGCCCGGTGCCCTGCCCGCCTCGGTCGCCCCGAGCAGCGGTGTAGAACATGTCGAAGATCTTCTCGCGGTCGGCGACGGGAATGCCGGGGCCCTGATCGCGGACGGTAAAGCGCAACTGGTCATCCTGCACGGCCACCTGCAGCTCAAGGCGACCCTGGGTCGGGGAGAAGCGTGCGGCGTTTTCCAGCACGTTGACCAGCGCCTGTTCGATCAGCGCCGCATGTACGAACAGCAACGGCAGCTCGGCCGGTACGTCGGTGTGCACCCGCAGCGGTGCCAGCACCACGCGCAGGCGGTTAAGCGCGCTACCGACGATGTCCGCCGGGGCTACCCAGTCGCGGGCCAGCTTGAGGCCACCGTGGCCCAGGCGGGTCATGTCCAGTAGGTTCTGGATGTAACGGTCAAGGCGTTCGGCCTCGTTACGGGTGCCTTCCAACAGCTCGCGGCGGTCTTCAGCCGGGATCGCCTCGCCCAACGCCAGCAGGCTGTCGATGCTGCCACGCATGGCGGTCAACGGTGTACGCAAGTCATGGGATACCGAGGCCAGCAAGGCGCTGCGCAGTTGCTCGGTTTCGCCGTGCAGGCGCGCGGCTTCCAGTTGTTCGGCCAGGCGAGCGCGGGCCAGGGCCTGGGCCAGTGGCTGGCCAAGGGCGGTGAGCAGGCGCCGGCGTGGGTCGCTGAGCGGCTGCCCGTTGCGCGGGCGCACGCCCAGCAGCGCCAGAGGTTGTTCGTCCACCGCCAGCGGCCACCACCACCAGCGGCCATTGGGCAAGGTGTCGCTGCCATGGCCAGCGGCCTGGCCGTGCTGCCAGGCCCAATCGGCGGCAGCCCGTTCGGTGTCACTGAAGGCGTGAGCTTCGCCGCTGGCCACTTCCAGCTGGCCTTCGGCATTGCGCTCAAGTAGGCACACCTGCATGTCCTGCCAGCCGTCCAGATGTTGGCCGGCGGCATTGAACACGGCTTGGCGATCGGTGGCCACCGTCAGCCGACGCGACAGGTCGAGCAACTGGCTGGTCTGCGCCTGGGTCTCGCGCAGTGCCTGCAACTGGCGGCGCTGGCGCGCGGCCAGGTTGCCGGTGAGCGCGGCCATCAGCAGGAAGAACACCAGGGTCAGCACATCTTCTTCGCGCTGGATGCTGAACGAGAAGTTGGGCGGGATGAACAGAAAATCGTAAGTCAGGAACGACAGCGCGGCGCAGGCCAACGCAGGCCCCAGGCTGCTGCGCACCGCCACCAGCAACACTGCCGCCAGGAACACCAGTGAAATGTTGGGCAGCGCCAGTACACTCGACACTGCCCAGGCCAGGCCCGCCGCCATCACGGTGGCCAGCAGCGCCAGCAGGTAATGGCGCCACACCCATACCCGCCGCACCGCCGAACGCGGCGCTGGCGGCTGCACGTCGCGGTCCAGCACGTTGATTTCCAGGCCATGGCTTTCACGCAGCAGCCGCGCCGCCACACCGGCCCCGAACAGCCGCCGACGCAGGCGGTCGCGGGACTGCCCGACCAGCACCAGACTGGCCCGCCGCTCGGCAGCATGCTGGATCAACGTGCGCGCCACTTCGCCAGCACGCAGCAGCACCACCTCCCCACCCAGACGTTCGGCCAGTTGCTGCGCGGCCTGCAAACGATGCCGCGCGGTTTCGTCACGCAGGCGGCCGTTGTCCACATGCACCAGGCTCCAGGGCAGGTGGCGGCGCTGAGCCACACGGCTGGCATGACGCACCAGGCGTTCGGCCTGGTCATCGCCGTCCACGCCTACCAGCAACCGCCCGCGCAAGGCCGGGGCTTCCTGGCCGCGCTGGCGATAGCCGTGGGCCAGGTCAGCGTCGACCTGAGCAGCGGCGGTCTGCATGGCCAGTTCGCGCAGGGCGGTGAGGTTGGTTTGCGAGAAGTACGCGTCGATGGCCGCACGCGCTTGCTCGGGCACATACACCTTGCCTTCGCGCAGGCGTTCGAGCAGCTCGCGCGGGGGCAGGTCGATCAGCACCAACTCGAAGGCTTCCTGCAGCACCCAGTCCGGCAGCGTTTCGCGCACTTGCACGCCCGTAATGTCGCGCACCTTGTCGTTGAGGCTTTCCAGGTGCTGGACGTTGACCGTGGTGTACACGTCGATACCGGCGGCCAGCAACTCCTGCACGTCCTGCCAGCGCTTGGCGTGGCGGCTGCCGGGGGCGTTGGTGTGGGCCAGTTCGTCGACCAGGGCCAAGGCCGGTGAGGCTTGGAGCAGGCCGTCGAGGTCCATTTCCTCAAGGGTGACGCCACGGTACTGGCTGCGCAGCAAGGGCTGTTGCTGAAGGCCGGCAAGCAGCGCTTCGGTTTCGGCGCGGCCGTGGGTTTCGACAACGCCAGCCAGCACTTGCACGCCCTGACGCTGCTGGGCGTGTGCGGCCTGGAGCATGGCGAACGTCTTGCCGACACCGGGGGCGGCGCCAAGGAACACCTTCAGCCGGCCCCGGCCGGTTCGCGCAAGGTTAGCCAACAGCGCGTCTGCGCGGGCGGAATCACTCATGTTTCATCCTTCAGGATTTGCCACAGTCGACCAAAACCGGGCCGCAAAGCGGCCCAATTATCAGTGGCTCAGTTGCTCGATCTTCTGGTTCAACGCCAGCACATTGACCACCGGCGGGCCGATCAATGGGTGGAGGGTGGCCTCTTCCTGCAAGGCTTGCAAGCGCTCCACCGGCAGCTGCCGTGCCGCCGCCACACGCGGGATCTGGTAGGCCACAGCCTCCGGCGGCAGGTGCGGATCAAGGCCGCTGCCCGAGGTGGTGAGCAGCGCCTGCGGCACGGGCACCTGCTGTGCCTGGAACAACGTAGCCGCATCGCCCTTCACCCGCTCAGCCAGCGCCGGGTTGCTTGGCGACAAGTTGCTGGCGCTGCTGGCGACGGTAGCGTAAGCACCTGCCGAAGGCCGCGAATGGAACCAGCCATCGCCCTGGAAATCCTGGGCGATCAGTGCCGACCCCCGCACCTGGCCATGCTCATCGCGCACCAGGCTACCGTTGGCCTGGTTCGGGAAGGCGACCTGGGCAACACCCGTCACCGCCAGCGGATACAGCACGCCAGTCAGCAACGTTATCAACAAAGCCAAGCTCAACGCCGGGCGAACATAAGCATTCATGGCGGCCTCCTCAGACCAGGTTCAGTGCATTGAGCAGCAGGTCGATCAGCTTGATGCCAGCAAACGGCACCACGATGCCGCCCAGCCCGTAGACCAGCAGGTTGCGCCGCAGCAGGTGCGCCGCACTGGCGGCCTGCACCCGCACACCTCGCAGCGCCAGTGGAATCAGCACGATGATGATCAGTGCGTTGAACACGATGGCCGACAAGATCGCGCTCTGCGGGCTGGCCAGGTGCATCAGGTTGAGCACGCCCAGCTGTGGGTAAATGGCAGCGAACAGCGCCGGTAGGATGGCGAAGTACTTGGCCACGTCGTTGGCAATGGAGAACGTGGTCAACGCACCACGGGTGACCAGCAACTCCTTGCCAACCTGCACCACGTCCAGCAGCTTGGTCGGGTCGCTGTCCAGGTCGACCATGTTCGCCGCCTCACGCGCGGCCTGGGTGCCATCGTTCATGGCCATGCCGACATCAGCCTGGGCCAGTGCCGGGGCGTCGTTGGCGCCGTCACCGCACATGGCCACCAGGCGGCCGTCATTCTGCTCCTGGCGAATGCGCGCCAGCTTCTTCTCGGGCGTGGCCTCGGCCAACACATCATCCACCCCCGCTTCGGCGGCGATGGCTGCGGCGGTCAGCGGGTTGTCGCCGGTCACCATCACCGTGCGAATGCCCAGCTTGCGCAGCTCGGCGAAGCGCTCGCGGATACCAGGCTTGACCACGTCCTTGAGGTGAATGACACCCAGCAGGCGTTTATCGATGCACACCAGCAATGGCGTACCGCCGCTTTGGGCGATGCGCTCCACTTCGCGGGCCAGCGCCGGGGGCATTTCCAGGCGTTGCATGCCAACGAATGCCAGCACCGCATCGACGGCGCCCTTGCGGTAGCGATGCTGCTGGAAGTCGATGCCCGACAGGCGGGTCTCGGCACTGAAGGCCACGGCTTCGAACTGCCCGGCAGGCGGTTCGACAAAGTCATGCAACTGGCGCAGGTATTCGACAATCGACTTGCCTTCGGCAGTGTCGTCGGCCAGCGAGGCCAGCAAAGCGCCCTCCCCCAGCTCGCGGGCGGTAATGCCCGGTGCAGCATGCAATGCGCTGCAGCGGCGGTTGCCGAAGGTGATGGTGCCGGTCTTGTCGAGCATCAGCGTGTGCACGTCACCGGCCGCCTCGACCGCGCGGCCCGAGCGGGCGATGACGTTCAGCCGCACCAGCCGGTCCATGCCGGCGATGCCGATGGCCGATAGCAGGCCGCCGATGGTGGTGGGGATCAGCGTCACCAGCAGCGCGGCCAGGAAGATCAGCGGCAGGCTGCCACCCACGAAGTGAGCGAACGGCTGCAAGGTCACCACCACGATCAGGAAGATCAGGGTCAGGCCGATCAGCAAGATGTCGAGGGCGATTTCGTTCGGGGTCTTCTGCCGCTTGGCGCCTTCGACCAGGGCGATCATGCGGTCCAGGGTCGACTCGCCCGGGTTGCTGGTGATGCGAATCAGCAGCCAGTCGGAGACCAGCCGCGTATTGCCGGTCACCGCCGAGCGGTCGCCGCCGGATTCGCGGATCACGGGCGCGGACTCGCCGGTAATGGCGGCCTCGTTGACGGCCGCGATGCCTTCAAGCACTTCGCCGTCACCGGGGATCATCTCGCCGGCTACCACACGTACCACGTCGTCCTTGCGCAGCGCGCTGGCAGCGACCGTCTCAAAGCTGCCATCACGCTGGCGTCGCTGAGCGATCAGGCCTTGGCTGCCAGCCTTGAGGCTGTCAGCGCGGGCCTTGCCCCGGCCTTCGGCGAGGGCTTCGGCGAAGTTGGCGAACAGCACGGTAAACCACAACCACAGGGCGATCTGCACGGCAACGCCAGTACTCACGCCACCACCGGGGGCGAAGCACAGCACGGTGGTCAGCACCGCAGTCAGGGCCACCACCAGCATCACCGGCGAACGTTTTAGCTGGCGCGGGTCGAGCTTGACGAATGCCTGCACCAGCGCCGGGCGCCATAGCGCGGCGAAGCGGGTCTGGTCCTTGGCACTGTGCCGGGTGTTCACTTCAGGAATGGGCATGTTCATGATCGGTCCTCAAAAACCCAGGCTCAGGTGTTCGGCGATTGGCCCAAGGGCCAGGGTCGGCAGGAAGGTCAGGCCACCGACCAGCAGGATGGTCACCAGCAGCAGGCCGGTGAACAGCGGGCCGTGGGTGGGGAAGCTGTTCTGCCCCTGCGGCGCGCTTTTTTTCGCCGCCAGGCTGCCGGCCAAAGCCAGGATTGGCAGGATGTAGCCAAAGCGGCCGATGAGCATGGCCAGGCCGATCATCAGGTTGTGGTACACCGTGTTGGCAGCAAAGCCGGCGAAGGCCGAGCCGTTGTTGGCGGTGCCCGAGGTGTAGGCATACAGCAGCTGGCTGAAGCCATGCGCGCCTGGGTTGCTTACCGCCCCCGCAGGGCCAGGCAGGCTGGCGGCGATGGCGCCGAGCACCAGCACGCCGACCGGCATCACCAGCAGGGTTGCCACCAGCAACTGCACCTCACGGGCCTGCAGCTTCTTGCCCAGGTACTCCGGGGTACGGCCAATCATCAGCCCGGCCAGAAACACTGCAATCAGCACAAACAGCAGCATGCCGTACAACCCGGCGCCAACACCGCCGAAAATCACCTCGCCAACCATCATGTTGACCATGGCCACCATGCCGGTCAGCGGGTTGAGGCTGTCATGCATGGCGTTGACCGAGCCGTTGGAGGCAGCGGTGGTGGTTACCGTCCACAACACCGAACCGGTGGTGCCGAAGCGGCTTTCCTTACCCTCCATGGGTGCTGCCTGCTGCACCTGGGCGCTTTCCAGCGCCGGGTTGGGTTGGTGCTCGGACCGCAGCGCCGTGCCGCCGCCGATCAGAAACAGCGCCAGCATGCAGGCGAGGATGGCACGGCTTTGGCGCAGGTCCTTCACGTAATGGCCGAAGGTGAACACCAAGGCCACCGGAATGAGGATGATCGACGCCACTTCGAACAGGTTGCTCCAGGCCGTGGGGTTCTCGAAGGGGTGCGCCGAGTTGACACCGAAGAAGCCGCCACCATTGGTGCCCAGTTGCTTGATGGCGATCTGGCTGGCGGCAGGGCCCAACGGAATGGTCTGGTCAGCACCTTGCAAGGTCAGCGCGTGGGCGTAATCGGCAAAGGTCTGTGGCACACCCTGCCATACCAGCAACAGCGCCAACAACAGGCACAGCGGCAGCAAGCCGTACAGGGTAGCGCGGGTCATGTCGACCCAGAAATTGCCCAGCGTCGTTGCGCTGCGCCGGGCAATACCACGACACAAGGCAACCAGCACGGCTAGGCCGGTGGCGGCACTGACGAAGTTCTGCACGGTCAGGCCAAGCATCTGGCTCAAGTAGCTGACCGACGCCTCACCGCTGTAGGCTTGCCAGTTGGTGTTGGTGACGAAGCTGACTGCGGTGTTGAACGCCAGCGACCATTCCTGGCCAGGCAGGTGCTGCGGGTTCAATGGCAGGTAGCCCTGCAACAGCAGCATGGCGAACAACAGCAGGAAGCCGGCCAGGTTGAACACCAGCAGGGCCAGGGTGTACTGCCGCCAGTTCTGCTCCTGGCTGGCGTTCACACCCGCCAGCCGATAACAGACCTGTTCGACCGGGCCCAGCAGCGGCGAAAGCCAGGTACGCTGGCCTTCCATGACCTTGAAGTAGAACCGCCCGAGCCAAGGTGCCGGTAGCAGCACGATGGCGAAGAATGCCAGGAGCAAGGCGAAATCGTAACTGTGCATGGCCGCTCCCTAGCTGCGATCGGCGCGCAGCAGCGCCACCAGCAGGTAAAACGCCAATGCCACCGCCAGCAGCAGTGACAGCCCGTCGAGCATGTTCATGTGTCGTTCTCCCCGTATGCGGCTTGGGCCGCTTTGGGGAAATTGTCCGTGGGAGGGGTGTAAAGGGGCGAGATCGAGGGGTAAGGGTGGGTATAAAGAATGCGTAAAGATCAGCTTCTTTGGGCTACCTGTACCGGCCTCTTCGCGGGGTTATCCACGAAGAGGCCGGTACAAGCTTACTGCTGGGGTGGCTGCTGTGCGGCGTTACGGCTCCAGTCCAGCAGCAGGCTGTAACCGACCGCCAGCAAGGTCGGCCCGATGAACAAGCCAATGAAGCCAAAGGCAAGCAAGCCACCGAACACGCCCAGCAACACGATCACCAGCGGCAGGTTGCCGCCACGGCTGATCAGGTAGGGCTTGAGCACGTTGTCCACGCCGCTGATGACGAAGGTACCCCAGATACCCAGGAACACCGCCATGCCGTACTCGCCCTTCCACACCAGCCAACCGGTGGCCGGGATCCAGGCCAGTGGCGGGCCCATGGGGATCAGGCTGAGCATGAAGGTCACCAGGCCCAGCACGATCGCCCCGGGCACCCCGGCGATCAGGAAGCCGATGAGCGCCAGCAGGCCCTGTGCGGCCGCCGTGCCGATCACCCCGTTGACCACCCGCTGCACGGTGCCGGCAACCAGTTGCAGGTAATACTCGGCACGCTCGCCCATCAGCCGGTGCAGCAAGCGCAATACGAAGGCCGCCAGGCGTGGCCCGTCTCGGTAGAAGAAGAACACGAACACCAGGCTCAGGGTCAGTTCCAGCACACCGCTGCCGATCTGTGCGCTGCGCGCCAGCAACCAGTTGCCCACCTGCCCGAAGTATGGCTTGGCCGAAGCGAGCAAGGCCGCGCCCTGTTGGTCGAGCGATTGCCACCAGTTGACCAGGCGCTCACCGACGAACGGAATGCCTCCCAGCCAGGCCGGCGCTTCGGGCAAGCCGTCGACCTGCACGTCACGTACAAACGCCGTGGCATCGCGAATATGATCGGCCAGGTTGAACCCTAGCCACACCAACGGCAGTGCCACGATCAGGATCCAGGCCGTGGTCAGCAGGCTGGCCGCCAGCGTCTCACGTCCGCCCAGCAAGCGCGTCAGCAGGCGCATCAACGGCCAACTGGCAAAGGCCAGGATGGCCCCCCACAGCAACGCCGAAATGAAGGGCGCCATCACCCAAAGGCCGGCACCCAGCAACGCCAGCAGCAGAATCTGGACCAGCAGGCGATCATTGTTAACCATGGTGGCGCTCGTTCAACGGATCAGTTCAAGGTGCAGGCCGTCTGTAGGCGCACTGCCGACTTCAAGACGGCCATTGCGCACCCCGGCCTTGATCAGCGCCTCGCGCCAGGCTTCGGCCTGGGCGCCGCTGAGGCTGGCGCGCAAGGTGCTGTCGAGGTTCAGGCTGCGGGCCAGCAGGTTCACCCAGGTGTCTTGCGGCGCAGCAAGGTCAGGGTAGTCGAGCTTGCCGGTGTCGCGCATTTCGCGCAGCACCGTGGCGGCGGTGGGCAGCAGCTCGCCCAGCGGGCTGCCGGCGACGAACTCTTCCACATGCAGGTAGGCACGGCGGTTGCCACGGGTAACGCTGTACAGCGCAACCAGGGTGTCGGCCTCGTCCGCGGAGCGGCGTAGCAGGATGAACGCCTGCTGCTCGTCGCCACCGTTGAGGCGGGCATTGGCGAACACGTCGTTGGCCCACAGGCTAGCCTCACCGCAATCGCGCCCCTGGCACCAGAACAATGGGTAGCCACCGTCGCGCTGCAGTTCTTCGCGGGCACTGGTGAAGGCTTCGCGGGCAGTACGCTCGACGGGCAACTCGTAGGTCACCGAGCTGACTTGGCCACGGCTCTCGACCTTGTCGTCGACCCGCAGGCGACCACTGATCTTGCGTAGCGGGCCCATCGGGTAGACGCGCTCCTGCTCCACGGCCGGACGCTGGTCGACAACCTTGGCGTCCTGCGGTACCGGCAAGCCGCCGGCCCACAATAGGGGGCTGGCGAACGCCAGGCAGGCGGTGATGGCGTTACGGATGGCAACAGGCGCGCTCATTGGCGAACCAGGCGGCGCTTAGCGCCGGAAAGAAGCTCCAGGATGTCTGGCAGTTGCATGGTTGTCTCCCTGTTCAACCCGCCAAGCCTCGACACTTGTCCGGTGCAAGTCAAGCAAAGCCAAAGAAGCGATTGATACAGTCTGCGACAAGGGCCGCGCCCTGCTCATCGTTCAGGTGCAGGTGATGGCCGCCGGGCAGCGTCACCTGCTCAAAGGGTAGCTGCTCCAGTAGCGCCGTGTGGCGCGCCAGCATGCCGTCGGCAGCCACCAGCAACTGCGCCGGGCAGCTCACCCGACGCACATGGGCCATGGCCTGTGCTTCACTCAGGCGCACCGGTGATGGCAGTGTCAGGCGGCTGTCGCTACGCCAGCTGTAGCCACCGGGCACCGGCATAAGGCCACGCTGGGCCAGCAGCTCGGCCGCCTCACGGCTGACCGCGACCATGCCTTTCATCCGGGCATGCACACCATCCTCCAGTGTCGCGTACACCGACTTGCGCTTGCCATCCAGCCGCAACTGGGCCTGCAGTGCCATCCCCAAGCGCTCGCCTGCATCCTGCTCGGCGCCGGTCGGGGGGATGACACCGTCGATCAACGCCAGGTGGCTGACCCGGTCGGGCAAGGCACCGGCCAGTTGTACCGAAATGATTGCGCCAAGCGAATGGCCCAGCAGGGCGAAACGCTGCCAACCCAACTGCTCGGCAACGCGCAGCACATCATGGGCATAGTCGGCCAGGGCGTAACCGGCGCCAAGCGGGCGGTGCTCCGAGTAACCGTGCCCGGCCAGGTCCAGGGCGACGATGCGCAGCCCTTTCAGTCGCGGCGCCAGGCGGGCGAAGCTATTGGCGTTGTCCAACCAGCCATGCAAGGCAATCACTGGCAGCCCGTCTTCAGGGCCGAACAAGTGCGCAGCCAGTTCGATATGGCCCAGGCTCAGGCGGATTTCCTCGACCTGCGCGCTCATGCCTGGCTCCAGCGGTCGAACAGCCCCTTGATCAGGCTGGCGGTGTCGGCCGGGCGCTCCAGCGGGAACATGTGCCCACCCGGTACGCTGTGGTATTCACCTTTGAGCATGCCGCGCACTGCCAGGGTATGGTGGCGGCGAATGACATTGCTACGGTCGCCACGCACCATGGCCAGCGGCACCTGCAACTGCCGTGCGGGGGCCGGGCTGGTATGAGGGATGCTGCGGTAGATGCTGATTTCCGTAGCCGGGTCGAAGCGCAACTGCAGGCCCTGCTCCACGGCCTGCAGGCCGTGCTCTACATAAGCGTCGAGGCAGTCGGGATCGAAATGGCGGAACAGTGACTTGCCGGCGAAATAGTCCCGGGCGCTGTCACGGTCCTTGAAGGTTTCGCGGCGCCCCAAGGTGCGCCCGGCGGGGGTGATTCGGTCGATGAAGCCCAAGCGCTTGGCAGTGCGCAGCAGCCACTGGTCGGCACGGGTGAGCACGGGGGAATCGAGCATCACCACCCCACGGTAGTACTCGGGGCAGCGCAAGGCGGCGTGCAGGTGCAGCACCCCACCCAGCGAATGGCCGACGCCCCAGATGGGCTGATCCTGTTGCGCCAGGTGATGCAACAGCTCATCGACCAGGCTTTGCCAGTTTTCGTCCACCGGAAAACGCGGATCATGCGCGTGCTGGGCCAGGTGCTGCACCTGATAGTCCGGCGCCAGCGCTGCGAACAGCTTGCCGTAGGTGGCCGAGGGGAAACCATTGGCATGGGCGAAGAAGATCTGCTGCGACATGGCGCCAGGTCCGCACGGGAGTGATGGCCTATTGTCGGCATCCCGGTGCGGTTCGGCAATGTCCGTAAAGGTCATCGGCGAGGGCTATCAGGTCATGCCGAGCGGTCGAAGCTGCTCAGCGAACGGCGCAGGCAGGCTTGCATGTAGGCCAGTTGGCTCTCCAGCGCTTCGCGGGCCAGGCGCTGGTCGTGATAGTCCAGTTGCAGCCGGCGCAAGGCCAGGCAACTGGTTTGCAACAGGTGGGAGACACGTATGCAGGCGTCCTGCAGGGCGCGCAGGTCCAGCTCGCTTTGCTGCCTGACAGCAGGTTCCAGTTCGAGGTTGCCGTTTACCGTGTGCATCAGGTGGTAAAGCTTGGCGTCGGCCGATTCGCGCAGCAGGCTGTATTGCGCGAAATCCAGCGAAGTACCCTGATCAACCTGGTCTATGGTGGGTTGCAGGTCCAGGGAGCTCAATAGCTCCCGCATCACACCGCTCATTCGCTGCTCCCTGCCTGATTGACTTTGAGCAACGCTAGCAAGAGGCCATAAAGCGCGGCAACTGGCAAAAATACCAGTTGCCTTCTTGATGGCCAGGGGCACCGTGCAACACCAAGCTCAACCCGGTGAGCTGATCACCCGAAGCGTCATGAGCCCTGCCAGTGGCCAATCCCCTTCCAGCTCCGCCAGGCTGGCAGTGCTCATGGCTGCCGGCTGCTGCTTGTGACCATGCTCCAGCACTCCGACCAAGGTGCCCACCAACGGCTGGTGGCTGACCAGCAGTACATGCTCAAGCCCCAGGCGTTCGAGCTCGCCGATGACCTGCTGCACATCACTCTCGGGCGTCAGCCAAGGCACGGTGCGCACCGGCTCGGCGAAGCCCAGGGTGTCATGCACCAGCACCGCCGTCTGCTGTGCGCGCACGTAAGGGCTGGCGATGATGGCCTGCAACGGTTGCCCCAGCAGGCGAGCGGCGCTGTGCAGCACCTGCTCGCGGCCATGGGCGGTCAGCCGGCGCTCGGCATCGGTATTGGCCCGTGGCTCCGCTTCCCCGTGGCGCAGCACCCACAGTTTCACAGCTTGGGTTCCTCGTCACGCACCGGGTGTGGGGCCGGGGCCACGGCATGGGCGGCTTCACCTTCGGGCGCACGCGGGGCCGGCCAGTCCGCGAACGGCCAGGGCTTCTGGTCGCTGTGGAAGCTGCCAAAACGGCCGATTTGCGCCAGGTACTGGCTCAAGCTATCGCCGAAGTTCATCAGGCTGGCACTGGGCGCGCCGTACACCAGACGGTAGATCAGCTGGACCAGCACCAGGCCACCCAACAGCAGTTCGGCCAGTTGCCAGACCACCAGGAACACCAGCATCCACAGGACCCGCAGGATGATCGACTCGCGCTGGGCGCGTTCGGGCGTATCGTTCATGTGTTGCTCCTTGCTTGTGTCAGAGCCACCAAGGGCTCAGTTGAAACCGCTGATGGAAATGAAGTCGACATCGGTTTTGGGCTCGGCACGCATCAGGTGCTCGATCACTTGGTTCAAGGTGCGCCCTTCGAACAGAATGGCATGCAGGCCAGCCACCAGCGGCATGTACACCTGCACTTCCTGAGCCTTGGCCTTGAGCACCTTGAGCGTGTTGACCCCTTCGGCCACTTCGCCCAGGCGGTTGACCGCCTCTTCCAGGCTGTGCCCCTCGCCCAGCGCGTAGCCAACCTGATAGTTGCGGCTCTTGGGCGAGGAGCAGGTGACGATCAGGTCACCGACACCGGCCAGGCCGAGGAAGGTCATGGGGTTGGCACCTTGGCTGACAGCGAAGCGCGTCATTTCAGCCAAGGCCCGGGTAATCAGCATGCTCTTGGTGTTCTCGCCCATCCCCAAGGCCACGGCCATGCCGGCGATGATCGCGTAGACGTTCTTCAGCGCCCCGCCCAGTTCGACGCCAAAACGGTCGGCACTGGCGTAGACGCGGAAGGTACGCCCGTGCAGCACGGCCTGCACCTGCTGGCACAGCTTTTCGTCTTCACTGGCCACCACGGTGGCAGTCAGTGCATGTTCGGCGATCTCGCGCGCCAGGTTGGGCCCCGACAACACGCCAATGCGCGCCTGGGGGGCGATTTCTTCAAGTATCTGGCTCATCAGTTTGAAGCTTTGCGCTTCGATGCCTTTGGTCAGGCTGACCAGGCCCTTGCCGCGCAGCAACTCGGCATGCGGTGCCAGCACGCTGCGCAACGCGCTCGATGGCAGGGCCACGAAGACCAACTCGCTGGCCTGCAGGGTAGCGAGCAGGTCGTTGACCGGTTCGACGCCATCGTGCAGGCGGATGCCCTTGAGGTAGCGCGGATTCTCGCGATTGACGCGCATGGCCTCGGCCTGCGCCGGGTCGCGCATCCATTGGCGCACTGGCACACCGTTTTCCGCCAGCAGGTTCGCCACGGCGGTGCCGAAGCTGCCGCCTCCCAGAACTGCAACAGGTTGCTGTTCAGTCATATCCAATCCGTTAAAGCCAAAAGTTAAGTGGCGACCCCGCCATTATA
>Ga0207655_1001203_pt1 | contig 24932 bp, 18 predicted proteins | sample KBSM44metaG_FD_184398 | JGI IMG/M metagenome (GOLD analysis project Ga0207655, IMG submission 184398) | Miscanthus rhizosphere microbial communities from Kellogg Biological Station, Michigan, USA - KBS M4-4 metaG (SPAdes) (version 2) | ecosystem: Host-associated > Plants > Roots > Rhizosphere >... | reverse complement strand
GTATCGAATCTTTAGGTATGGATGAAGGCGAAGTCTTCAACATGTACCGTGAAGTTCCGTCAGTTGCTCGTAAAGCAGCGTGGGGCTTGAAATATACTCAGTCTTTATGTGATCCAACCTTCCAAACTGGTACACCTGAAAACGATCAAATCTTACTGCGTAACTTGATCGCATTCTATTGCGTACTTGAAGGGATCTTCTTCTATTGTGGTTTCAGCCAGATCTTGTCTATGGGTCGTCGTAACAAGATGAATGGTGTTGCTGAGCAATTCCAATACATCTTACGTGATGAGTCTATGCACTTGAACTTTGGTATCGACATGATTAACCAAATCAAGATCGAAAATCCAAACTTGTGGACTGCTGAATTCCAAGAAGAAATCATTCAGATGATTCTTGAAGGTACTATGCTTGAAATCGAATATGCGCGTGACACAATGCCACGTGGTGTATTGGGTATGAACGCAGCGATGATGGAAGAATATTTGAAATTCATCTGTAACCGTCGTTTAGCGCAGTTAGGTTTACCTGAGCAGTTTGCTGGTGTAAATAACCCATTCCAGTGGATGTCTGAAATGATGGACTTGCGTAAAGAGAAAAACTTCTTTGAAACGCGTGTAACTGATTATCAAACTGGTGGTGCGTTGAGCTGGTAAGGTGTCCCACTCGTCACGCGACACATGAGTTGACATTTACGACACATGTAACGACATTACGCGACACATGTAATGCCATTAATGTAAAAGTACTAATTTGATTTAGTATTAAGATATATATAATTAGTTAATACTTATGACTATAAGTGGTAATTGATGTGTGTTTTCTATAGGCCTTTTAAGACACACATCAATAATTTATTAACTTAATTAAAAAAGAGCCTATTTTTAGGCTCTTTTTTAATTAAGAATCTACTTTATAAATATAATTTTGGAAAAATTATGAGCAGAAAAATTTTTGTTTCATATAAATATGCAGATACAAACGTTTTCCCACTAACTAACAACATATGGGAAACAACAAAATCACGAGACTACGTAAGTAAATTACAAGAAATTCTAAGTGATAATGATGAGATTTATAAAGGAGAAAATGATGGTGAAGATTTAAGTGACTTTGCTGATAGTACGATTGAAACGAAATTAAAAAAGAAAATCTTCGACAGTAGCCTTACTATAGTTTTCATCTCACCTAACATGAAAAATCTCTATGAAAGTGAGCAAGAGCAGTGGATTCCTTGGGAAGTTGCATACTCCCTGAGAAATAAAAAAATTGGAAATCGAGTAAGTCGGCCTAATGGAATGTTAATGGTAGTGATACCTGACATAAATGGAAAGTATGACTATTATATTGAAGACAATACTTGTGATTACTGCAAATGTAGAACTTTAAAAACAAATTTCTTATTTCCAATATTGAAGAAAAACACTTTCAATCACAAAAAAAAGATTGAATCTGATTGTGATCAACATAGTAGCTCTCCTGTATATACTGGAGATCATTCATATATTACATCAGTAAAGTGGAAGGATTTTATTAAAAATCCTACCACTTATCTTGATAATGCCACTAGAAAACGTGAAATTATTGAAGATTTTAATATCAGCAAAATGTTATCCGAAGACTTAGTATTTTAAATATTACTTTTTAAGTGATTTTAAAATATCTAAAATATTTTTCTTTAAAATATCTAAATCAGCTATTTCATTAGTAATACTCTCTAATGAAATAGCTGGCTGAAGCTTATCTTCTATAATTTTTTCTGCTAACTTTTTCGACATACTGCCTGTCGCACCGACAGGTAGTAAAACACAATTATTTTTCTTAGAAATTTCGAACTCATCAATCATTCCATTAGAATCAATAACCTCTCCTGTCTTCTGATCAAGTTTATTTCCGAAAATAAATAATGATATTCCAGCAAAAGAGATCATATCATTTCGATAAGCGCTCCACAGCTCTAATAAATTTTTTTCACCTGAGGTAGTCTGAGGAAATGGTCTTAGTATTAATTCATCTTCAGTAATTCGCTTCCCACTTAAAAGTAACTCTTCAATAGCACCAGCTATGACTGAACTTCCAATTCCCAACCCAAACCCAGTAACTATTCTAAAATCTAATCTTATAATTTCTTTAGATAATTCAAAAATAAATTTCTCAACCTCTTCTTTAGAATATGGTGAAAAGTCGTGAGCTGCACCAGAAATAAAAATTGTTCTTTTCTTAAATGCTGATTCTACTTCTTTTAAAATATCAGTAATTTCTGAATATTCCTTAACCAGTAAAGTTTCAACTCCAACACGTTGTAAATCTTCAATAAAATACTTTTGCTTTTTTTCCCTATACTCAAAATCGGCAAGATCTTCTCCTGAAAGTTTTTGTACTCGTCTTAAGATACAATAATGCGTTTGATGATTCTCAGTATAAGAAGCGCGAATCCTTCCTAAGATATAATCAATATTAGGGTCTGCAAAACTAAATCCTAAAAATAAAAATTTCTTTGTTAGCAAATCACCTCTTAGAGCTATATAAAACTCATTACGTTTTAAAGCATAACGCTCATAATCATCTTTAATAATAACTGCATCTTTGGGATGTTGATAATCCCCATGCATCTTATATACAACAGCATCTCGTCTTTTAGGTGATGTTAATAACTGATCAGGATCATGTTTAACATCAACTACTTTTTTTGCATTATCAAGGGATTTTTCAATTAAATTATCATAGTTAGTAGTCCAAAATGTGTTAATTGGAAGCCTCGCTAAAATCCTATGATTTTCTGTTACTGCGATATTCTTTGAAAACTCCTCAATAATTAGTTGGTTAATTTTAGTCCTATTCCGCTTCGAGTTAACATGATATTGAGCTAAAGCAACTAAATCAGATTCCTCTTTGTCAATGTCAAGTTCAAGTTCTTCAGCAACTTCTCTAAGCAAATTCTTCCAATTGACAAACCCTGCGGGCATGGACAATCCCGCACCAGCAAAAATTGCTAGATTATCTGCTTGTAATTCTTTGACTAAGTTTCTAATTAAATTTGCTTTAGTTACCATTGATAAGGACGCTCTTTAATAAAGTTTGAAAGATCAACTAATTTTCCATTTATAGAAATATAGCCTTTATCTAACCCATAATTACGAATATCACGATGAGTCCAATTTTTAACAGAAGGATATAATCCTAAATATTCTTGTCCATAAAAGGAATCATCTTCGAAATTCAAAATTGGTAAAATAGCTACTTTGCCAGTGCTATATCCATCAAAATATCCTAATTCCCATGGCATCCACTTAGATTGGGATGAATTATCTGTTGCTATATAAAGTAAAGAAGAGGATTGACGCATCCTAGAACGTAGAGTCTCAGCTGTTTTACTATTTACTTGTGATCTATCTAATTGCTTATCATCAATCCAATCAACATAAACTTTCATTCCATTTGCTTCTAACCAGTTTTTAACACCTAATACAATTTTTGCATCTTTAACAGAATGGGATAGAAAGACATCATAACTACTTAATAAATTTTGCCCTTTAATGGACTCACTTAAAAGATCATTATATGATTCAAAAGAGTATCGTCTTGTTTTATCAGAATAGTCCGATATAAAACTCTTTGTAAAAAAAGCCACACTTCCCCCTAAGAGTTAGTAAAAAATATAAAATTGAGACTAATATATAAATTTCAATAAAATAGGAGTATTTTAATTAAGTTCCTTAACTCTTAAAGAATTTTATTTCACATAATGCATATTTTTTACATATAAAAAATTAAGAAAGCAGTAAATAACGCAAATTATTATGAATCAACCTTTCTATATCGCTATATGGCATTTTTAAAATTTCACTTAATTGTTTGAGTGCGATTGCAACATCCCACGGCATTGCAGATACTTTATTAACTTGAGCAAATGGCCCATCCGTTTCTGTTATTAACCTATCAATAGGCATTTCCTTGACGAGCTCTATAGCACGTTTACTTTTTAACATCGCAGGCCCCACACTAAACCAACAACCTAGACTTATTGCTCGTCTCAACTCAGTCTTATTGCCTGTAAACCAATGTAAAACTGGCACTCCAGCTTTTGGATACTTTTCAATAAAGTTTAGAACTTCGCTAGTTGCATGACGGCTATGAATACTAAGTATTTTTCCACCAGCGTTTGTACATGCTCTTAAAATATGTTCAAAAACCATCGTTTGTATATTCCAATGATCTTTAAATTCCTTTCCACCATCCAAACCAATTTCACCAATATATCTAGTTTTAGAAATCAATCGATCAAATAATGGGAGTTCTGAATACCGCTCATGTGCAATTTGAGGATGTAGTCCTAATGCAGTCTTTATACGAGGAAAATTGATACTAAGTGCATTCGTCCCCTCCCATGCACTTGGTGTTGTAGTTACAGATAGAACATACATATTCATATTTGCGATATTCTGTATAACATAAACCACATCAGGATAGAGGTCTAAATGCGCATGAAAATCAATCATACGAGACCTAAATCTCCCATAAATTTTTGCATTTCTAACAAACCTCTCTCTACAGTATCCTGATATTTTTGCTTATCTTGATCTGGTATTAAATTAGAACTCAAAGATGCACCAATCCACTTTGAAGTCCCTAACTCTTGCCTATTTAAAATCGCTATATGCATCGAAAACACATCATCAAATCTTGCATAATTTTCATTATCTTGACTTAAATCATCAAACTTGTATTCAGTCTGATCATAATCTTTGCCTTTCCAGTGAAAAAATGATGCTCTCCGTACCAAACAAGGTACGCAACGGCCACAATGAGTATTTTTATAGACTCCGTAACGTCCACAGCTAGTTGTAGTATGAGCTAAATTTTCAAGAATAGATTGATCCAAACATTGTTCTAACATTTCTCCTTTCGTAACGAATTTATAAGGATTACATATCGATATATTTAATCCGCAATTATCTAAAATCTTTTGAAATAAACTTAATACTACTGGATGTGTCGTTCTCGTGCTTAAACTTCCCACACGAGCAAGTGTAATAGGAGGATTAATCGATATATAACCATTCTCACAAACATAGAGTGTTACTGTTTCATTTTGTCTATGCATATCTAATGATGATGCAATTAATACGCCATACGCTAAAAAGATTATAGATCTTGATCTCTGGGAGGCGGGTGTTTCTGGAAATGGTACTTTAACATTATGATTTGTCATAAATTGGGCTAAATTACCTAATTTCTTAGCAAAATTTTGTTGGTTTTTACCATCACCTCTTACAGTCTGGGTTACTACATATGGTTTATAATTTTGTTCAACTAAGTCTATAACACCAATGAAGCTATCTAGCCCACCAGATAATAAAGAAACGCAATCTTCTAATTGGTAAAATGCATCTTTATGTAATTTAGGATATTCTCCACCACCAACAAAATTTAACTCCCATCTATCTGTTGTAAGAAAACTTAAAAGGGTTTCTAATAATTTTTTTTGTTCATTCCAAAAAATACTATCTATTACTGAAATTGTTAACTCAAAATTTCTTGTCCAACCATCAGGACTTTTTTTTCGATGTCCAGCTTGATCTGCAGCAATCACAGATAATGCAATAGATACAAGATCCCATGCTTTTTCATGCGGAATAAGCTTACTATCATAAACTTCTCGTAAAATTTTTGCCCCAATACACCCCTTAGACTTATCTTGTGTATATTCAAATAGTATTACATCTAAGTCACTATTAATTTTAGAAAAATTAAAATCTTCTAATGCGCATGTAATTTTCATTCGGCATACCCCTCAAAAACTTCAAATGTTTCACGTATTGAATTATCCACAATATTTTTTATCTGATCTGAAGCTAGTGGGGTCCTCTCATTAATATTTTTTCTAAACGATTCAGCCACAGTTTGCCTTACGTAGTCTCTTATTTCTTTTAATCGGCTTAGTCCCAAAGTTGCATTCGGAGCTTTACTTAGGATAGTTTTACCTAAGTCTAAATTTATCCTTCTAAATACATCATCACTAACAAATCTTTCTAATGCGAATAAGCGCTGTGAGTCATCTAAATTTTTAAGATCAGCTTCAGGAAATTTTTCTAATAATTCACATAATGCATTTTTAACAGATTCTCTACTAGCCTCTGTATCTTGAGTACCATCAACAGGTGCAACAACCTCAACTATAGCATCCATAACCTCTTCAGCGGACTTTCCAGTTAGAAGAATTGGATCAAGAGCTCCCCCACTTTGTGTAAAAGGATTTTGTTCCGAACCTAAAGCATTAAATAATGTTGTCGCTTTCTGTGTTGTTCCTGACATACGGCTTGTAGCCGTTCTACTACCTCCATATCCTTTTTTTATGTATTGACCAATACCCTTACGCATACTGGAAGCTTGACCACCTCCCATGAAGTTACCAAGATTTCTTCTAGCAGGTCCAAATCTTCCAGGTTCTGCTATTGGTGAATTAGGTGCAGCCCATGACGGTACCATTGGAACATTAGATGGAGATCCGTTACTTGATTGTGATGTTCCCATTTTACGATCTCCTATTATTTCTTGAGCTAATTGCATTTTTCACAGGTCGAGAAATATCTTCATCATCTTTCCATTGCTCAAAGACTGACTTAGACCAAGTTTGATCAGAAATTTTTGGAACTATGCTTGCTTTAACTTGTATTGGTGGTCGATCTTTGAAGAAATTAGCTAATCTTTGCCCTAAAAGCTCATCTACCTTAGCAAGGACTAAAGCCGACTCCAAAATATCGGGAGCCCCCCATTCGGTCTCTTGCTGTGCTTTGATTAATACTTTATCCATTAAGATATTAAGTTCATGCCTACCTATTAATCTTAAACTGTCGAATAAAGAACCAGCCATAGATGCTTGATTTAATAATGCTTCTAACAATCCAATAGCTTCAGTTGATAATCGATCTTCTTTAGTAATAAATGGCGCATGTTCACGGCTTACATATAACACACCTCGTAAATCTTCATCCGCAAGCATAGGTTGTAATTTCAACCAATCTTTGACAAATGAATCATCCCAATGATCACTAAGATTAATATCTTTCCCAGCTAAAGCTTCACTTTCCCATTGCTTTAAGATAGTAGGTTTCCCACTATCATGATTCATTACAGAGGCTACGAGTTCTGTATAAGCTTTTGGTTGTGCACAACGCTCAAACAATAAGATTTTGACTAACGCCCCCTCATTCAAAGTTATCCCCTGACTTCTGGCCATTGCTAACCTAATTGATAACGCATTCATAAATCTTTTTATTAAACGGGGATTCCCAGCAATACCAGTAGCTTGAGTCATAAGTACAGCTAATCTGTCTGCTAGTTCTAATTTTAACTCTAATTCTGAATTAATCGTTGCATTTTGATTTTTTACAAAATTAATATCGACCCGATTACCTTGCCAAGCCTTTCCTAGTTGTTCACAAATCTTTTGTTGGAGATGATCTTTATGTGAGTCAGGTAAAGTACTATTATCAATAAACATCATCATCATATAAGCACGGACTTCATGAGTTCCTAGAGGCGGCACTCTTATAGGCACTTGTATAAGCTTGTCAAAATAATTAATAACCAGTTCGTCTTCTATTCCTGAAAAATGCTTCTTGACTGCATGTTTGATCATTTGATCATCAGCAGCAATAACAAAAGCAGTATGTGGTAAAAATAATAATAGGCGTATAGCTTCTAAAGTAGAAATTGTTGTTTCTGGCAGACAACGGTCTAAATCATCTATTAAAACAACAAGAGTTACTCCCATTTCACCCAAAATATTTGCAAAAGTATCTCTTAACGCCTGAATTTGTTTCGGAGGAGTTTTATCTTTTGCTTCTTTAATATATTTTTTACCCTCTGTTTCTATCTGATCAACATCAATAGAGGCTTTATTAGACTCACTTTCCGAATCACTAAATAATTCTAAAGTTTTTCCCACTACTCCATTTAGAGGAATTCCAGTAATTACTGATGCTGCGGTTACCGCACTCATGGCCATTAGCCGAAACCATCTAACCCTCTCAAAAAGTTCAGTAATTTTATCTGTCAAGCCTTGTCTTTTTTCTGCTTCTTCAGCAATTTTAGCAGTAACTACATCAATTAGAGCTGCTCTCGCATCATCATACCCTTGATATAGCCATGCATTAAACTCAACAAATATATATTGAGTATTGCCATTATCAGTATTTTCCTGTTTTACAATTAATTCATTCTGAATTAATTTAATCATAGAGGATTTTCCAATTCCCCATGCCCCAGAAACACCAATTGATATAGGTTTCGATTGAGATTGCTCGATAATTTCTGCAACAGTTTTCGCAACTACTCCAAAATTCAAATAATCTCTTGTTGTTTCGTTATCACTCCACATTTTTAATCTCTAAGTTATAAATAGTATTATCAAATATTTAAGAAGCTTATTTTTTCATCATATAGATTTTCTTTTTGATATCAATAGTTTCGAACTCTTATTGCACTAAAGTCCGATATCAACAATTCAATATAATACATAATATATTGAAAAATAATAATTTTTTTATAAATTAATACTTGAGTTTTATCTTTTCTCCTTATATTTTTAAATTATTAATGGTTATTAAGTAATCTTTCCATGATGAGAACATCTCAAGAAGTAAGAAGTGAACTTCAGAAACGGGGTCTATCTATTGCGGACTGGGCTCGTCAGAATGGATTCACTCCAGAATTAGTCCATCAAGTTTTAAATTCAAACAAAATCCCTGTCCGTGGTAAAAGCCATCAGATTGCAGTCAAATTAGGTTTAAAAGATGGGATTATAGAACCCGATTTTACTTTCGAAAAAATTAAGGAGACGCTGTGACAAGAATTTCATAAAGCACAAATAAAAACGGACCCCGTAGGGTCCTTGGCTCTACACCTAGATATAGAGACCTCGCAATCCAAGTATCTTCCGTGTAGAGCCATTCGTCAAGAGTTGCACTCGCATTTTGTTTTTACAAAACGAATTTTCTCGTCCCTAAAAAACAAAAAGTGCACATCGAATGAAGCATATATGGAAGATATATCATGAATATTTTTACAACTGATCCATGGGGAAATTCCCCAGACTCATTACATCAGCAGATTGTTGATGCATTCAATAAAAAACCAGATCTTGATGGCGTCTTGCATGGTCAGCGACATATTAGTCAAGGCAGTGTAGGAAAAAGAACAGGATTATTTTCTAGTTATAAGAATAACGGAATGATTCCTTATGAAAGCCAACTAGAATTAGCCCATGCAATAAAACTTGAGCGAAATCCATCTGTTAAATACTATCGTACCCAAGCCTTAAAAATTTCAATAAGCCACGATCAATTTCTTTATCCAGACTTTCTCGTCAAATATACAAATGAAGAGATTGCTTTCCATGAAGTTAAACATTCAAAAAGATTTCTAGATCAGGAAGACATCGAACGTTATCAATATTTGAAAACTCTCTTAGCTCTAAGCGGCATTACTTTTGACATGATCGATCGTCATGAATTGTATTCTGACGCGGAAGTAAAAGTCTTACTGCATTACAATCGGCGAAGTCATGCAAGAAACTGGTCTAGTTTTGAAATTCAATTTGCTCTATCCCTGCTGACACCAGGTACATCGCTGATTAAAAACCAATTGATGAGCATATTAAAAAACAATGGCTTGCCCTTGGAGTTAGGGGAATTTCTCATCTTTCATAAATATATAAAGCTTAATACGCCAAATGATAAACGAGGAGGAATCTAAGATGACTCTTCCTGACTTTATTCCTCAAGTAGGTCTACGTTTTTCTTTTAAAGATACAAATTTTGAAGTGACCTATGTACACAACAATGTAGTTCGTTTTTCCGCAGTGAATGGTGGAAAAATAAGTAATATCCCGATTAATAGCTTTTCTGAAAGATACAAAACTGGAGAGATTCAATGTACCTCTGCTCCCCACAAGCTATTACTCAATGATCAATTATTTGATAAAACTAGACGAGCTGAAAATTATATAAAAGTTGTTATTACCACGTTAGATGACTACTTTTCTCACAAAAAAATTGGAGCTGTAATTCCTGAAATTGCTGAAAAGATAAGTGACCCTTCGCCTCCGAGTACATCAACAGTGATACGTTGGGTTCGCAGATATCTAGAGAATGATCATAATTTGTTTAATCTTTATAAAGAAAAACCTGGCAATAAATACTTCAGATTTACAGCACAAATGGAGCAAATTATCTTCAATGCTATAGATGAAGTCATCAATGATAAAAAGCTCGCGCTAACCGTACAAAATATTGAGGATAGTATTAATCGAAAAATGTTAGAGCAAGACATAAATGAAGAACCACCATCTACCCGAACAATTCAACGTAAACTTAAACTATATGACCCGTATAAACTTATTAAAGCAACTGAAGGAACAAGAATAGCGCATCAAACGCTTAAAGCAGCAGGACGGAAAATAAAAAGTCCATTTATTTTAGCAATTGTAGAAATTGATACTCATATTCTAGACATTATCGTTATTGATTCAACAACCAACCTTCCCCTTGGACGTCCTTTTCTAAGTTGTGCAATTGATGTACAAACCCGAGCTAATGTTGGCTATTACATTAGTATGCTTCCTCCTAGTGCGACCACCACTTTAGCTCTATTAAAAAATATGCTTTTACGCCCATCTCAGGGCTTACCAGGAGGTATTCCCTCCTTAATTGTTCCAGATAATGGGGTCGAGTTTAAAAATTCTGCACTAAGCCATATCTGTAATCATTTGAAAATTACAATCCAACCAGCTCAAAATAGGAACCCAGATAATAAAGCTCATATTGAGCGTTTTTTCGGTACGCTTACTTTTGGCATAATTCAACAATTACCGGGTACGACATATTCAAATCCCAAAGCTCGGGGAGACTATGACTCGAAAAAACATGCGAGTGTTACCCTAGAAAATTTGAAATCATATGTTGATGAATGGATTCATAATATATATCACTGCTCAATCCACTCAATGACGGGACGAGCACCAATGCTATTTTGGGAAGATGCTTCTCAAAGTTGTCCACCATTAACCATATCAACTGATGAAGTAGATATTATCGCGCGTCGCCCAATCAGTAGAAAAATTCACAAAGGACAAGTCAAATTTGAATATTTGACCTACTTTTCGCATGCGCTGGCAACCCTAGAAGCAAATGGCTTAACTGACGTTATTGTGATGATTGATGAGCTCAATTTAGAGCATGTATACGTCAAACATCCATCAATTAAAGAACCAATAAAAGCAGAATCAACAGATCCTGATTACACCAAGAACCTCTCTCTGCAAGAACATCTTGAAATTCGTAAAGAACTTAAACTGGTATCCCAAGCAGATAAGCAAAGATTAGGAAAACATCGCGTATGGTACGCTCGATGGAAGTTATACGAACGTATTCAAAAAGATGCTTGTTCTAAAAATAAGAAGTTAAAGCAGTTGAAACTAGAACTTCCTGAAACACTTAAAAATCTCTTAGACCAAGATATACGTACAGTGTCTCAACCAGCAGACTCATCAAATTCAATATTTATCTCCTCTTCTAAAATGGATCTTCTAAACCAATCAAACCTTGATGATGATTTTGGAACATTGGAGTTTGATGATGAATAAGCTAGATGCACTTGAGTTGAGTAAAAAGCTTAACAACATGGTTATTACCTCCTCTGAGTTTACCAAAGCTTATGACGGTATTACGTCTTGTGCAGCGCAGACGAAAGCCTATCAGAAACCTATTGGCTGCTTACTTATTGCAGAAGGTGGGCTTGGCAAAACGACACTTTCACAATCAATCCTGAAAAAGAATCCTTGTTATGAAAAACAAGAAGATGGCTACACCAAAAGAGTAGTCCCTGTGTTCTATATACAAATTCCATCGCCAGCAACAGTTAAATCTGTTGCTGGCATGATGCTAAAAGCCTTGAATGATCCAGCACCTCTTTCTGGAACAACAGCACAGATGACAGAACGTTTGTGCTACCTATTAAAGCTCTGTGAAACGGAACTGATCCTTATGGATGAATTCCATCATTTATTTGATATGCAAAAGGTATCGAGGAAGATGAATATTGATGTCTGTAATTGGATCAAAACAGTGACAGACTCAACCAACATAAGTTCCTGCTTAATTGGCTTGCCTGAATTTGTACCTTTATTACAAATAGATAGCCAGCTTGCACGACGCTTTCCACTAACATTCAAGTTATCTCGTTTAAATATCGGTTCAACTCAATCACCAGGAACCCTTTACGGGTTCCTATCTCAAGTAGAACAGAATATTGAAAAAAGACTCGCACTAAAATTTTTACCGCGATTAATTAATCCTTTATTCGTTCTACAGATTTACGCTTCAACCAAGGGATATCACCACTACATTATTTCGCTGATCAGAGAAGCACTGCTATTCGCCCTTCATGCAGATAGTGACGTTATTAATCAACAGCATTTTTCTTTGGCGTGGGATAAAGGCATTACCTCATATACCAATATGACCACACAGAATCCCTTTCATATGGACACTTCAGAACTCGTACAACGAATGAAAGGTGATCACTGATGCTAGAGAGTCATTTAATACCAGCAATCCCAACACCGTTTCCTGATGAAACCGCTGGAAGTTTTCTTATCCGTCTCATCAAGCTGAATGGGCATATCCATAGCTCAACTTTTTATCGATCTAGAATAGATCTCAAATACAAAGAGACACTGAGCTCAATAATCACACATGATTATCTCTTCCTTAATATACTCAAGAAATTTCAGCTCCCTCATTCTTTAAAAGAGTTATCACTTCAAAGGCATAGTTCTACTTTACGTGGGTGTGTAATCTGGAAAAATAAACTATCAATACCAGATTATTTTTTCTCAAACGATGTCGAACGATTCTGCCCACTTTGCTTAAAAGAAATACCCTATTGGAGAAAAATTTGGCTAGTTAAACCGTACTATGCCTGTTTGAAGCACCAAATTCGCTTACACACGACTTGCCCTAGATGCCAATCAACGCTCAGTAGTTTGCGTTCCGAAATCTATATTTGTTCAAAGTGCCTAGGCGATATAAGGAATTGCGAAATTGAAGCAGTATCAGATGAACAAATTAAACATATCAGGTGGTTTTTAGAGTTTATAGAAACTGAAGAACAAGAAAAATTTAATTTATTAAAAATCTTCTGGTCCACACTTAAAAAGTTTTCAGCCCATGATCCAGCCCAACCCTCAATAGAACTATTGCTTGAAATAACCTATTTATTCTTTATGGATCGTGATTCATCTATAGAAAGGATGGTTGACTGGATATCTAAGAGGTCTCATCAAGTACATCCAAGAATTCAGCTAGTTCCATTCCTCATTGTGGATACTATGTATTTCGGACAATATACTAAAAAGATTCTTGAACAATTGCCCGTACCCACTGAATTGGCCCCAGAACACGCATTCCACTTATTAACCATTCAGGAAAGCTGCCAAATCTTAGATATATGCTACTCAACGATTCAAAGGTGGATAGAAAACAATAAGTTGCATTATGTAGTCTCAAAGGATATTCCTAAAAACCGTAAATTCCTTTCAAGTCGTGATATAGAGTATTTCCTTGTTCAGAAAGCACTTCATCCTTCGCCCAAAAAACTGAAACCACCGCCAAGAAAAGATGGGCAAAGACTCACGATTACCGATGTGGCTACTAAACTGAATATTCAATCTCAAAACATTCGGTATTTAATCAGGACTCGCTATTTAAAAGCAGAAAAATTATTAGTCAGGTTTAGATGGGCTTACTTTATTAATTCTAAAGACTTAGAGAAGTTCAAAGCCAAATACATTTTAGTCGGCAGCTTAGCAAAAAAACTAAAAGTTATCCCTCAAAATCTTACTGAAAAGCTCGCCAGTATTGATATTCATCCAATTAGTGGGCCTCATATCGATGGAGAATTTAACAACATATTTTTGCAAGAATCCGTAAGACATCTAACTAAAAAAGATATTGAAAAAATAGTTAACTATCCAACTCTTACAGGTCGTTATCCTAGTTTTGAGGAGCAACTTCCCAAACCTCCACCAACTTATATTTCTTTGAATGAGGCAGCAAATAAACTCAATATCAGTCCGAATAAGACAGCCAGATTAGTCACACAAGGCTTCCTAGAACGAGAGCTTTCATCTAACTTTAGTATTTCAATCAGTATTCAATCTTTAAACCTGCTAATCGCAAACCTACACAATCCTAAATTCATATCTGTAAAACAGGCACTTATTCGACTAAATTGTTCTGCAAACTGGTTTCATGAATATTGGGTTGAAACAGGTTTTATTCATATTCACGATTTTCTATACTGGCATTTTGTTGAAAGATATGAGCTTAATAAAGTACTAAGGTTAAAGAAAAGTTACCTTACTGGTACCGAAGCAAGCGCTCTTCTCGGCATGCACAAATCTCATGTGACAAACTTAGAATCCCAAGGTTTAATTGAACCTGTTTATTTCGGAACGCCAAAAATAATTAAATTATTTAAACGAGAAGATGTCTTAAAGTTGAAGGAGTTAGGATATGGAGCAATCAACTAAATTCCAAATAGTTCGCTTTATATCTCTGATATCATTACTCAATTAGATTATTAAAATTGCTCTCATCGCAATAATTAGAGCTGATTATGTTCCTCACGACGTTTTTTGAGACGTGCAACTACCTGATCATGTGGGATTCCAGGTCGTTGATCTGCTTGTGATGCCTCAACTTTGGCTTTGAACCATGCGTTGTATTTAGCTTCATGGTCGGAGCTATAGAACTCGGACACTATAGGATCAAATTCAGTATTCATGTGTGACTCCCGATCAATATACGATCTAAATTTTAACAGGCTTTATCCTTTTTAATAAGAGCAAGCATAATTTCTGACAAATATTCATTATTAATAGCCGTTTACTCTAAAAGGCTATTAATAATTAAACTCAACCTAATTTTCTTATTTAATCTACCAATTTGAAACCAGCCATTTCTTCTCTATCTTTCAAATACTTATCAAGAGCTACTCTCAAATGTTTAGCCTTAAATATATTCTTACTCCAAAAGAAAACATTTAAAAGTAATCTATTACTTAAAAGCCACGCTCGTGCTGCAAATAAACTGGCATTATTAGATTTATCAAATTTAGCCCTAAAAGCATATGCCTTATAAGTTAGCAGAAATTCATCTTTCTCAGATTCTAAAAAATCTAAATTCCACCATTGTCCCCATCTATAAACATAACTTTTCTTGCCTTGAAGAAAACCTAAATTATCTACAGGATTAAATATAAATTTCGTATTATTTTTTAGATTTATAGAAGTATTATCTTTATCAAAAACTTCTTTTAACTCAATCTTAAATTCACTATAAGGTTCATACAGCTGACCATTTCTCCACTCCAAATTTCTAATAGGAATACTTGGTAAAGCTAAAACGCAAGGCTTACTCGTTAAGTCATGAATCTCTATCACAGATTGATATTTTAGATTACTTAAAGAAGCAGTAACGCAAAAAATAACTTTACTGTAATGTTGGTCATTATTTGCTTTTACCCATAATGTGCAATTAGTCTGCTGCTTTCCTAGAAAAATTTGATTCCAATTTATATTATAATTTACAAATCCCCCCAAATCCTTTCGCCACAATAGTTGTAGGTCTCTAGAGGACTTATATGCAGTTGATACTTTATAGGCATCTAAAAACAAAAGTTTAGTAATCCATTCTATTGGTTTTTTTAAAATCGGGCCAAAGATAGAAAGAATGATTTTTATAGCAAAATTAGTTGCAACATTTATAGGTTCAGCCATTTTATAAACTACTCACTTTTATATATTAAAAATATGATCTTACAAAGAACCAATTGAGGCAAAAGCACCGAAAAATGGAAAAACCACCAACCCAATAAAACCAAAAATAGAAAAAATGTAAAATGAAGCTGAAAATTTAGCAGCATTTAATATCTCTATCATTCTTTTTAAATAAACTTCAAAAAGCATATAAAAAAAGAAGAACACCCCCATTAAAAGCATTATTATATTAAAATAATAACTACTTATTAATGGTATAAAATCTGGCAATTTATCATATGAATTTACTATATGCTTACTCCCCAATATAAAAACTGCTATTGCTGTAAAGTGTGCAAGTACAGCATGCAAATATAAATTCAAAAACTCTTTTTTAAGACCTAATTTATCACTATTCATACATCATCCTGCTTAAATGGTTAGTACAAATATTAATAAGAAATTTTATTCTTAGACTCAATCCCTAAACTCGCATAGAACGTCAAAATATGTCGCACTTCAAAATTTCATCTTATGTGTCGTTTTTCTTAAAAAATGTCATCTTATCTGTCGTATTTTCATGAAACTGATTGTCGCTTAGCTGCCTAATTCTTTGTTTTATAAAAGGCACCAATGTCAACTTATGTGTCGCGTGACGCCACTGTCACAACACTTGAGTTGTAATTGATATGAAAACCGCCATTAATGGCGGTTTTTTTGCTTCCTAAAACTTCACTAAATTAAAAATGCATCCACTTTAATTAAGTCATCCAAACTATTCAAATTTGTTTGATTATTAAGGATTAATATTTTATTGCTTGAATAGTTAATTTCACTACCATCTCGATCAAGACTTAATGTAATGGTTGAACCATTTTTTTCAAACAATAAATATTGGTTTAAATTTTCCTTACTAACTTCACCAATTAATAAGTCTGATATATCAATTTTATCGCCTTGACTGGTATTAAAGTCAGTCCAAGTATCAAAGCCATTTCCGCCTGTTCCATCACTTTCAAATCCTTGTAAGAGTTTAAATATCGCTGTATCTGTACCTAAGCCACCATAAAGCTTGTCATTACCAGCACCTCCATCTAAGTAATCAATACCGCTATTTCCATTTAAGGTATCATTGCCAGCACCACCTAATGCATAGCTCTTTCCTGTCCATACATTAATCGTGTCATCCCCTGAAGTACCATGAAATGTCATACCATTGTTTTTGAAGTCTTGCATCGTGACTGTTTGGTCTGCAAATGCAAATTGCTCTATTTCATAGTAACTACTACTAAAGAAGTTCTTTATACGGACACTATCGCCTTCCGAATAACCCCATAACAATAGATCATCAATGTCTTTCGTGAATTTAACATCTGCCAAATGAACATCTGTAAATTTCAGGATGTCTTCACCTGTTTGACCACCGCTATAATCTGAAACGATATCTTGGCCATGACCTTTCGAGAAGATGTAGGTATCACCTTGATATCCTCCATCTAGATAGTCATTACCAGCACCACCAATTAAGGTATCTGCACCTGAGCCACCATAAAGCTTGTCATTACCAGCGCCACCATCTAAGTAATCAATACCGCTATTTCCATTTAAGGTATCATTGCCAGCACCACCTAATGCATAGCTCTTTCCTGTCCATACATTAATCGTGTCATCCCCTGATGTACCATGAAATGTCATACCATTGTTTTTGAAGTCTTGCATCGTGACTGTTTGGTCTGCAAATGCAAATTGCTCTATTTCATAGTAACTACTACTAAAGAAGTTCTTTATACGAACACTATCGCCTTCCGAATAACCCCATAACAATAGATCATCAATGTCTTTCGTGAATTTAACATCTGCCAAATGAACATCTGTAAATTTCAGGATGTCTTCACCTGTTTGACCACCGCTATAATCTGAAACGATATCTTGGCCATGACCTTTCGAGAAGATGTAGGTATCACCTTGATATCCTCCATCTAGATAGTCATTACCAGCACCACCAATTAAGGTATCTGCACCTGAGCCACCATAAAGCTTGTCATTACCAGCGCCACCATCTAAGTAATCAATACCGCTATTTCCATTTAAGGTATCATTGCCAGCACCACCTAATGCATAGCTCTTTCCTGTCCATACATTAATCGTGTCATCCCCTGATGTACCATGAAATGTCATACCATTGTTTTTGAAGTCTTGCATCGTGACTGTTTGGTCTGCAAATGCAAATTGCTCTATTTCATAGTAACTACTACTAAAGAAGTTCTTTATACGAACACTATCGCCTTCCGAATAGCCCCATAACAATAGATCATCACTGTCTTTTGTGAATTTAACATCTGCAAAGTTAACATCAGTGAACTTCAGAATGTCTTCACCTACTAGGCCTGCACTATAATCTGAAACTGTATCTTGACCATGTCCTTTCGAGAGGATGTAGGTATCACCTTGATACCCTCCATCTAAATAGTCATTCCCCGTTCCACCAATTAAAGTGTCTGCACCTGAACCACCATAAAGCTTGTCATTACCAGCACCACCGTCTAAGTAATCAATACCGCTATTTCCATTTAAGGTATCATTGCCAGCACCACCAAATGCATAGCTCTTTCCTGTCCATACATTAATCGTGTCATCCCCTGATGTACCATGGAACGTCATACCATTATTACGGAAATCCTGCATCGTGATCGTTTGATCTGCAAATACAAATTGTTCTATCTCATAGTTACTGCTATTAAAGAAGTTCTTTATACGAACACTATCGCCTTCCGAATAGCCCCATAACAATAGATCATCACTGTCTTTTGTGAATTTAACATCTGCAAAGTTAACATCAGTGAACTTCAGAATGTCTTCACCTACTAGGCCTGCACTATAATCTGAAACTGTATCTTGACCATGTCCTTTCGAGAGGATGTAGGTATCACCTTGATACCCTCCATCTAAATAGTCATTCCCCGTTCCACCAATTAAAGTGTCTGCACCTGAACCACCATAAAGCTTGTCATTACCAGCACCACCGTCTAAGTAATCAATACCGCTATTTCCATTTAAGGTATCATTGCCAGCACCACCAAATGCATAGCTCTTTCCTGTCCATACATTAATCGTGTCATCCCCTGATGTACCATGGAACGTCATACCATTATTACGGAAATCCTGCATCGTGATCGTTTGATCTGCAAATACAAATTGTTCTATCTCATAGTTACTGCTATTAAAGAAGTTCTTTATACGAACACTATCGCCTTCCGAATAGTCCCATAACAATAGATCATCACTGTCTTTTGTGAATTTAACATCTGCAAAGTTAACATCAGTGAACTTCAGAATATCTTCACCTACTAGGCCTGCACTATAATCTGAAACTGTATCTTGACCATGTCCTTTCGAGAAGATGTAGGTATCACCTTGATACCCTCCATCTAAATAGTCATTCCCCGTTCCACCAATTAAAGTGTCTGCACCTGAACCACCATAAAGCTTGTCATTACCTGAACCTCCAGATAGTGTATCAACCCCATCAGCACCATTTAGAGTATCATCACCTGCACCACCTAACAGGATTTCTGACTTAGATGTTCCATTTATAACATCTATACCATTAGTGCCAGCAAGATATACAAATGCTGTTGAATATTTAGCAAGGAAACTATTGATTTCAACTAATGTACTATCATCAAATTTTTCATAATTCTCAAAAATAAGTGATTGAAGACCATCGAATCCTTTCTTAGGAATATCACTATACACATTCGAAATATGATCAGTAAATTCAATTAATTCAATAAAAGTATTCTTAGTATCAGATGAGAATTTTGTCTCAAATAATGGCTCAACATTTTTAAAATTCTGAATATATCCAATGTCACCGTTATCTTTTAAAATCCATTCTTTTTCTATTTGATCAGCATAATTCTGATAAATTGCAGTTTGCCCATAAAGACCTTTATAAATAGAGAAAGTAATATCATCATAAATATTATTAATTGCTTTAGTTGTCTTGATAATATCGTCTTCGCGGATATAAAAAAGCTTTTCTGTCTTAGTTCCCATAAAGGAATCAATAACACCAACTTTAGATTTAGCTGCATTAAAAGCAGATTGAGTTGCTGGATCAACCTTATCAAAACTAATCGTTGGGCCTCTGTTTCCACCAGCAATACCTACACCTTGCCCATTCGAACTTACCATTGACTCCCATAATCCTTCTGTATATTCATGGTATGAAGGATCAGTTTTAGCCCATGCTTTTAATATGGCAGGTAATAATTCTCTTTGTGCTTCCGTTGTTTGTGCAGACTCATACTGTCTTACAAGTTGTTCGAGATTAGATGATTGAGCCATTGCTTCGTGGAGATCACGAACTCGACCATACCCTTTTAAATCTGGCAGATCTTCGATTTCTTTGCTTACTTCTACTTTATTTGTGAACTCACTATAAATTGAATCAAAACTAAAATTAACATCTCCCATAGTATGGGTAGTGCCATCCATTTTCTCATAAGAGCCAACTTGAGTAAGGATGTTGTTTCCTGCCAAAGTTGTATTTGTATCCTTATAATTTACATTTAAAGACTTAATCCCTAAATCGGTTAGACTAAACAATTCATTTTCTTGGCTTTTACCATCTTGATTTAGATCTCTCCAAACTTTCAGTTTATTAAAATCTTCGTCCGTAGCATCAACTTTTCCATTCTTATCTGTATCTAAATCAGCTAAAGCATCAAATCCATGTTTCGCTTTTTCACCATTTTTAAGACTTGTGTTATCACCAAAGACTTCTGTGCCATCATTAATGATACCATCTCCATTACGGTCTAAAACCAGTAATCCATCATGTGGACTTACCCAACCCGTAGCAGTCTTAAGCCCATCAGCATCATTATCAAACAATGCACCATTCAGCTTATTGTGTGCAACTGTTTCAATACCATCGCCATCTAAATCCAAGATAAGAGGGTCATAGTAGTAATGATGCCCTTCACGGTTTAGACCAAACCAATCTTTTATAAAATCAGGAGTTACGTCATCAACCCATTTTGAAATATTATTTGGATCGAATAATTTATCTAACCCAAAAGGTAAGTCGATACCATTTTCAGCAATATGATTATAAAGTTTATATAAAAGTTCCCCTACAGCTTTCCCTCCCTGATAAGCACCGTATAAGAGAATACCCGCTAAAACCACCTCGCCCAATACTGGAACACCAAGCAACCCAGCGATCACAGGCACTAACTCTGCCCCAGCAGCAAATATGACTGTTCCAATGACGGCTTGAGGTCCATATTCTTGTGCTTGTTCTTGAAATGGTTTCCAATTACCAGTCTCTAGACCAACAACTAATCCTTCAAAGGTATTATTCAGAAAATCGGCTGCCATAACACTTGCGCCAACCTTTCCACCAATCAAGCTGTCACTTAAATATTTTCCTAAATTGTTCGCCATTTCAGGATTAAGTTTAATTTGCCCATTTTCGACTTGTAGCATGTTATTTTTAATAATTTGCTGTGTATCTTGTCGAATCGTTTCAATAGCTCCATTTACAACACGCATTGATTTATCTAAAGCATCTGCTAGCGGTTGTAAATCCACATTGACATATCCACCTTGTGATCCAAACTTAGTACCAATCTTTGTATCTACTATTATAGATTCTTTAGTTCCCTGAATTTTTGTAATTTCTGCATCAATAATGACTTTTTCTGCTTGTAGCCTAGAAATTTCATTTTGGATATTTGATTTTTCAGTGTCAGAAAGTGCATTATTTTTTAAGGATTCTGTGAGTTGATTTGTTTTTTGTTCATTTTGATTGAGATCAGCAGATGAATTCACCAACTTTTCATAAACACCAGAAGGTGGCTTATCTGTAATACCATTTACATAAGCTTTAGCATGGGTATAGTTTTCTATAATTATTTTTTTATTAGTGTCACTAAGACTACGATCCCCATTAATTAATTTTTCCAAATCATTTCTCATCGCTTCCGTTAAAGGAATTGAATCGTAAGATTGGTTTTTTATAATCTCAATAGCTTCAGCTATAGCTGTTTTGGTAAACTCCACATTTCCAGCACTTGTCTTACCTTCGTTATTAACTGTTACAGTTTCATTTGCCACTTTTGCATATTTTATGTCATTTTCAGCAAATGTTTCTAATCGTGTTTCTGCCTGTTTAAAACGCTCTGAATCGGCATTTTTTAATTGCTCTACCGTTATGGCATGTTGATCTAAATAATTATTGATACTTTGTTTAGCAATGTCTTTATCGCCATTTAAGATAATTTCACCACTAACCAACCCTTCTCTAAGAGTTACCTGCAAATCAATAATTGCTAGTTTTTTTTGATCGACCGTTAAATCACCATCAATAATAATTTCTTTAACCCATTGTTTAACAGCCTTATTATATTCAGGATGCTGAGTATAATGCTGTGATGCACCAATCGGAATCTCAGATATAGGGTGTCCACTGTCTTGTAAAGCTTTAGCCATCTCTGCACGATCAGCATCAGAATATAAAGCAATTCGATTATTAAATGATTGTAAAGCTGTATTCTTATAGGTTTTATCTGTAACTTGTGATGTATCACTCCCTAAAAGATCATTTAATTCTTTCTTAAATTCACTATTAAAGAGTTCAACGGGTAAAATATGGTGGACTTGGAAAGAAGGTGAAGAAGCCATATGTATTGTTCCTAATTTTTTATTTTCTAATTGTTTTTATTTAAGATCACATAAAAATAATTGCCATGCATCACTCAATTGAGCTTCATCTAAAGCTTTCTTAAGTTCATCAGACATAAAAATTGAATTATCAAGCTCAGGATCTCTCCATAAATCAATATCGCATTCAACAGCCTCTTTTTTTATGGCAATAGCATGATCTGCATAGTCCGCATGGTATAACTCAAAAAGTTGATAACCGTTATGTCGAGTATTTCTATATTTTGTTAATTCTTCTGTGCAATATTCAGGACGTAAATAACTTCTTAATTCGGTAATATTGAAAAAATAATAGGTTAGATCATTTACCAACTCATTGAGCTGAATATCAAAAAAAGATAAAGGGTAGAGTGCATTTCCTCCTAAACGAAACTTTTTTAGTACATTGGCGCACTCTTCAGTAAGAATAACAAAGCCATCTTGGGTACGGAAAAAACTGGGTAATTTAACTGTTTTACTAAAACCATGTGCATACAAAATAGTCGGTACATTAGCAGGGTCTAGCCTTTCACCTTTATGATATCGTTTAATTATTTCTATACTCTTTTGAGTCATTTCTTTTTTTTTCTCTTTTTCTTCTGCTGTTGCTTCTGCCCTGTTTAGTTTATTAAACTCTGGATAATCAAATAACCCTGGAAAAGTTAACTCAAATACCCGATAGTTTTCATCAAACATAATCGTTGTTGTCCATACATTATTAGACATATTTTCCTCTTTTAAGTTTTAGTAAAGTTAGTTCTGAAATATTAACATTAAGCACATTTTTATAGGATGAAAATTCCAGTTCAACGACAAAATTTGTCGTACAAAAAACAGCCTTTCAGTTTCACTAACTTATTATCTTAAATGCATACAGAGAATTTATTAATAAATAATGAAATGATTTTAAATATTATTTACACAAAATCTAAAATGGCGACCCCAACCCATCCAAAAAACACCCCACTAACCTTTCTCGATCATCCACACTATTTTCACCCTGAAGCTGAACCATTGCCCCATCAATCACAAACAAAAACATATGTGCATCTTGTTTTGAGGCATTCACATTGCTGGTTAAAAGCAATTTATAAATTTCATCAATTAACCAGCTTCGGTATTCAACCACGATTTGATAAGCATTGGGATAGCGTTTTTCAATTTCAAAAATAGCCTTAAATAATAAATGGTACAGCCCTTCAACATCGGCATGTAAAAAGAAAATTCGCTTAAGTTTTTCAAAAACGGTAAGGTCTTTCCGCCTATAAATTAGCACAAACACTTCTTCTTTCAATGTGGCTTTTTGAAAGGTTAAACTCCTCTCAATCAAACTTTCTTTAGAATGAAAGTATTTATAAAACGTTGCTTTGGTAGTTTTAGCAGATTCAACAATACGGTTTATCCCGACATGATGAAAACCGTATGTATTAAAGAGTTTTCGGGAGGACTCGAGCACCCTTAAAGCTAGAAATGAAATATATAAATTTGACATATATTTTCCATATAAATCATTTTTTTAATTAAATAAGATAAAGTCACTCTCGATCTTGTTATAAGCAAAAAAGCATGCAACGGCTTCAAAAGGTAACCAGAATGAATCTCAAGTTTTATTGTTGATATTTTGAGGTATAACCAGCCAATGCCAAAAAACCCAAAGGCTGTTCAACCGTACTAAACACTAATCTGATGGGGTATGAATAAAATACATGGCCAACTCCTGAACAATTCAAAATTCTGCCAATGTATAAAAATTATGGTGGCAGAACGAAAGAGGGTTAGCAGACTGAACCTAAGAATCAGTACACCCGAAGGTGTCCCCCTCCCGTCCAACCGCAACAAAAGGGGGACGAACGAGTCTACATCAAAAAAACAAGTTTTTTCAATGCACTTAGGCAGCGGTCTGCTAAAACCGACTGGCAATGTAGGCCAGCCAGCAAAGAATAATCGGAGATTTTTAGGGTGTCAATGTCATATTTTGTGCAAAAAATTAAAATTATTATTATTTTTCAAGTAATTAAATAATTGATTATGATTGCTTTAAACAAGCCTATTCGGTCAATTCAACAGATCAACACGCCTTATTATTTTTTAGCTCTGGCATAAGGGGTAAACGCAAAAGCAAACTGGCTTTAAGCAACCTCGGTCTGCCCAACATGATGATAAGAACGATTAAAATAAACTAAGCTTTGATCATGTTCACTTTGTTGAATCGCCACGATACGACAAATAAAAATCGTATGTGTTCCAACTTCCTGAATTTGCTCAATCTCACAATCAAAATTCACCAAAGCATCATCTAAAACCGGTGCGCCAGTTTCTAATTCTGTCCAAACGCCATGTTTAAATCGTTCTTCTGGGCTTAATTTAGACGAAAACGCTTTAGAAATATGCTGATGAT
>Ga0207655_1001202_pt1 | contig 24934 bp, 25 predicted proteins | sample KBSM44metaG_FD_184398 | JGI IMG/M metagenome (GOLD analysis project Ga0207655, IMG submission 184398) | Miscanthus rhizosphere microbial communities from Kellogg Biological Station, Michigan, USA - KBS M4-4 metaG (SPAdes) (version 2) | ecosystem: Host-associated > Plants > Roots > Rhizosphere >... | reverse complement strand
GGGTTTAGAAGTCGGTGGGAACGGGTTTGAAGTTGGTGCCCCCCAGGGGGGCACTGCGCTCAACTAAAGCAGGGGGCTTCTGATTCGGTGGGAACGGGTTTGAAGTTGGTGCCCCTAGGGGGGCACCGAGGGGGCACCATAGGGGCACCACAGGGGGCACTGAGAGACAACGTTGGGATTGGGGAGTCTTCACACTTCTAATGCCAAAACCCATAAATAAAAAAGTGGAGATGGCGCGATTGCCTCTCCACTTTTTCTATGATTAGTTAGTATCTAGTATTCCAAACTCGGGTACCATCTCTTCTAGTGTTGTTCTACAGAACGCAGAGTATCTCTTCGTTATCTTCCCCTGCTTAACTCTATATCCACTCGGGGCGAGTACTAATCCTGTGCTATCTAACATAGATTTTTGGAATTCACTCTGAATATAAACATTCATATCTTTCTTTGTGTACCTATTTGTACCGAGTTTTCTATTCAGGTGCTTACACATCGCATCTATGTCTATCAATATGAGTTCTTTCCCGTACACACAAGCAGGTTTATTGTCGTTGCCATATTTACCTGCGTCTGAGGTAGCTGGGGTGTATATACAAACATTCTGACCAGAACCATATATTTGTCCGCCTTGTGGAGTGTTTCCCACAGTGTAGGCATCATTGCCCATGTCTCTGAGGAACTCATAAAGAATATTTGCCTCTTGGTCCCCACCATTCGCAACAGAGTCGTTTTCTCTCATGATGTCTGGTACTCGCTTGATATCCTCTTCATCGAAACCAAGGTCATTTGTAGATATGCCAAATTCATTGGCCAGTTTCAACAAATAGTGCAGGCCAGTCATGATGGTCGCTGCTACATCTTTTTGTCTGCTTGACATATCAGAGGATATTCCAGAAGCATAAGATCGTGCGACTTCTTGAACTTTATGGTCTTCTTGTCGCATACACCAAATGTTATAACCAGCCCAAAAATTAGTATTCGTAGCATTCCGCATTTGTTCGGCTACATTCTTAGCACGACGTCCTTCTTCTGTATGGTGGAAAGCATTGTATACATGTATTTGAGCAGATCTGGACGCTATGGAGGGGTCTGCCAAAAAGCTTTGACCAAGGGTGATCAAACTGCTCCTCATTTTATAAGAGAATGATCCTTGTCCGCCCTCTCCACGACCCAGTTTGCTGACTATACTTTTTGCATAGATCTCTTTCATTACTAAATGTGTTTGGTTATATCTTTCTCTTGACCACCCAAAGTTTCCATCACTACCACCATATTCATCCAATGTTAGAGGTATGGTATACCCCATGGTAGCCGCCTTCGTTAAAGCGGGAGGAGATGGAAAGGTTGGGACAGCATCTGACTTATAACCTATATATTTGCGCAGGGCCTGAACAATCGTGGACTTACCTGCTCCTTGTTTTCCGGCGATGTGTAGTATTGGGTATGCGTTAAACACCCTTCGTATGTTATACTCATGTGTGAGGGATCCTATCCATCCCGCTGTCAACAACATGTTATCTTTGGTGTGTAATTTCATGATAGAACGGAGAAAGAATGGCATTATAACTTTTTCCCACTCATCTTTATTGTAATCCAGGTTAGTAAGTGATTCGAGGAGTGCCATATCTGTACTAGGCACATCAGCACCTATATACATTAATTGTTCAGAAGGCTCACCTATAGAGTTGTACACCAATCCGTTCGTTGAGCAAAAATATTTCTCGCCATCGTCTTCTAAACGCTCGTACCCCAGCACAGATGTACCTCGCTTAACCATGGACTGGTCAGACATTCCTAGGGTGACATATCTATGCGCAATTCCTCGCATATGATTTTGCGCGTCATGTAACATGCATCCAGCTTGGCTGACCTGCTCTTTTAGGCGTGCCTGCAATTCTTTCATCGATTCAAAATCAGCAGCCGTCAACTTCACTTGATATCTTTTGTGTGGTTTTGTCACTACATACACATCAAATACGAAGAAAGTTTGGTGCATATCTTTATTATCTATTTCAAGAGAGTAAGATGGTTGAAGTGTGAAGTTTGAGATATACTCCCTTTCTGGCTCTCTGTCTTTTCCCTTCCGTTCGATGAACATCCGGCCGTTCTCTTCACCTACGAAACAACTAATGCCGTGCCATAGTACGTCCATCTGAATGGACTCAGCCACAAATCGAGACACCTCTTTATATGTCACTTCAGAAGACTTCAATCTTTTGTATATAGTGCTAGATATCTTGTTGATATCTGACTGTGTTACACTATCGGAATCTGCATTCCCCAAACAACTCCTGAAAAGTGCCTGTGTCAGGATCATAGTGGGGTCAGGCAGGACATTGAGAAGGTCTTCTAGCACTCTGCACACTTGTACACAGTCAAGAGTACTGAGACGCGACACCAACGGTACCACCTTAGAGGTATCGATGTTGTTCTCTAGTCTTTCTTTTTCGTTACTCATGTGTGGCCTCCTATCATTGAACTTCAAGACGCCCATAAAGAGGTAAGCCTCACGAAATATTGACTTTTGTACATGTACTGTGTTACAATACTTGTACAATCAAACCGCGAGGATCAACAATACACATCCAATGAGATGCTTGATAAAGGGCCTATACTGCTAGCACAGTATGGGCTCTATCTGTGTTTATGGAATCACATCTTGTTCTTATCTGTTTCACGTTGTTTTGCGCGTATTTTAGCACAAGCTTTTCTTACTCTGTTCTTTGTGTTTTCATAACAATTGACGGCTGTTTTCAGTTCTTTATACGTGTAGTTTACATCACCGATAGCGATCAATTCTTCGTCACTACTCGGTCTGTATACATTATTCATATGTATACACCTCCATATGCTACATCCATCGTAACATCGCAAACGTTTATTGTCAATCCTTTCTGCCGTCATGGCTTTTCTCAAAGGGTATTATCGGATATGTATGTGCAGGAACAAACACTAAAAATGAGTAACATGTCCACATGCCCACTTGGCAAGAAAGTTGTCTGTAATGTAGACTAAAGATAAATATAGAATCTAAGGAGTGTAACAACATGAAGACATTGCTAAGATTTTTCAAACTACCACACGCTACATTAAGACTCGTTAGTGGAATTACTAAAGGATTGGCAACGGATGTATATTTGGTATGTGTCTTATGGTTGTTGCCCTTCAACATCTTGATGGCTTTTGTATCATCGAACATGATCCATCTGGTGATCCCTGTCATATGTCTCCTCCACATCCTGTATAAGAGAGAGTCATTACTAGCGAGATCCATAATGGTGAAGCGTTTGTTGCGAGGAGTCATCAGCTCGTTAGGGCTAGTAGAAAAAGACGATCCGAGTATACAGACAAACACAAATGTCGAAACGGTGTCTTTGACAGATGAAAAATTGGCCTCCATCATAGAAAGTCTGCACCCGCGAGGCTACCAGAAATGATGCCCCACAAGTATAAAAAAGGACCCTTCTAACCAGTCGGGTCCTTTTTTGTTTATCACCACGCAGATCTTGACATAAAACGTATGCACATGGTAAAATTGAAATATAAATATAACAAATGTCTAAGGAGTGTTTTCAATGTCTAACGTGATCTATGTAAATGAGGTAGTTGTACGGGGCAACAACATCAAACTGGTTACGATCAATCAAAACGCTGAGGAGACCAAAGCACTGTCAGTTTCAAAAGTACATCACATCCTGTTGTTGGATCGTTCGCATTCGATGTCGAGTGATATTGATGAACTAATGGATGATGTGAAAGTGGCGCTTAACTCTATTGGCGAAGATGACTTGATCAGCATCATTTGGTTTTCTGGACCAGGTCAATACGAAACAGTTATTAAAGCTGCAAAAAAAGACGAAAATTTGGGACGTTTGCTCGATATGCTAAAATCCACTGTCGGTAACACTTGCTTCAGTGAGCCTTTGGAGGAAGCATTGAGAATCGTGACTAGCGAGACTGTGAAGTCTCTCTGCCCTAACTTTTCTGTCACATTGTTTACGGATGGCCACCCAGTCGCACCATGGTCGCAAGAAGAAGAAAAAACTCGCATCGAGAGTATCGTAAAAGAAATGGGTGGGCAAGTTATTGCTGTGAATACTATTGGATATGGAATGCACTACAACCAACAGTTGTTGTTGGATATCGCTAACCAATCCTCTTACGGTGTATTCAACCACTCTAGTCGCATCAATGATTACTCGGAATTGTTTGGTCACAACTATTTGCGGATCAGCAATTTAAATCTTGGCAATATTTCTGTAAGTGCCAAGGATGCCAAGATATTGTATTTAGGTGACAAGAACACAATGCTTTATTGCGAGAACATGAACCTCGACTTTTTGTCTAAACGGCGAAATCAAGTGTTCATTCTCGGAACGGGTACAGATGACTTTGATTTCGAATATAATGGAACAACCTACAACACAGCTGAGTTAAAGTCTCCGCGATTGTTGCCAACAACAATGCGGAATTTCTACTACGCACTAGCCTATAACCTCTACTATCAAGGAAACCGTGAAGATGCCCTCGGCATTTTGGTGGAAAACTTGGGAGACAAAGGTTTGGCAGACACACATCTAACTGCGTTTACGTATGATGAGGTGGAGAAACAGAGTGTGAAAATCCGGAAAGCGATTTTCAAAACCAAATATCGCTTCACAGGAGGTACATGTTCTAGTGACTATCTACCAAAAGCAGACGCAACGTGTGTAATGGATGTACTGCGTATTCTTGGTTCAGGTAACAACATCTACATTGCGCCTGTAGGTCCTGGTAAACGGTACAAACGTATCGGTAAGAAAGTGATTGATGTGTTTGGTACAATCTCACGTGCAGAGGGAGAGCAACGTAGTTTGTTTGCACAAAACATGCAAATGAATGAAGAAAAAATGAATATCTCTTATCGTGTAGAACGTCCTATTAATGTACACCTCAACCCTAAATCTGCCAATCGTGTTGGCCTGCCGGAGACCATTCGTGCGAAAGATTATCGCAGCTACAGCATCATTAAAGACGGCGCATTAAACCAGACTGAGATCGAGGCGTTGGTGCAAATTGACACCTTCGAAGAATTGCGGTCGTTGGGTGTGCCTATGATGGTGATTGCAGACGAACAGGTTAACGAAGGATTTGCGGTAGTGAATGAGATGATGAAGCGTGTAACGATAACTCTCAGTAGCTTGCCTATCATCAACAAGATGTACACTGAAACGGGTATCCGAGAAGTGCTACAATCTGTTAAAAAAGTGAAAGAAGCGGAAATTGCTCAAAAAGTGTTGAATTCCTTCGTAGATGAAATGTCACGTATGGTCTCTACTGTAGGTGCAGGTGGCGGAACTGGAAATGGTGGTACCAGCCAAGCAACAGGCTATTTCCGAAAACTCACACCTGATCAGATCACTGTCTTGGAAGAGCACGGAATCAACAATAGATTTGTCTACAAACCTATCAAAGTAAAGACAGAAGAAAGTGGCGAAATGTACGAAGCTCGCACCCTGAACTTCGACCTTAAAGATTTTGCGACATTGCCTAAAGTTGGGGATGTAATGGTGAAAATGGTGAGTAAGAAGCCATTGACACGATCCCAAGAGAGAATGGCGGAGTACATCAGCCACATTCGAGGCGTGGCGGCAGAAAAAGGGTTGTCTTTAGCAGATGCGAATTCTCTGAGTTTCGTTCAATCGGAACTGATGAAGGTAAAAGATACATTGATGAAGGAACGGATGTATCTGAATGTAGTCAAGATGGGCCGAATTCTAACAGGTGGATGGTTTGAAGACCTGCAGGCTGATGGAAAAGGAAATTACGTTTACGCAGATGCAGAGAGTCCACATGTTTTGGTAGTAAAACCTAAGAGAACATTGGTCGCGATCTAGGACACAGAAGAGGAGAAAGCTCAGAGCTTTCTCCTCTTCTATTTTATAAATTATCATTGATACACATATACATACCATGATTTACTTTATATAAATAAGACGTATTGGCAGGTGTATTTATGGAGGACAAGTATTATAACATGTTTAAAGAGATATATGGGATAGAACTGAGAGATCACGGAATTTCTGTAGAAATAACGCCCAATGTACACATTTTTGATATAAAGAAAAAGACTATGGTGTTTGATGTGAAATGCAATAGGATGACATCTATGATCCGAAACAAGTTGAGTGTTCGCTTGAATCTATTTATGAAGATGATAAATCCGACAACATTAAAACCGCAAAAACAATTAGAGTCCTTATTTACGGCTTTATTTCCGAGTTATACCGTCAGAACTTCCGGCAACATTGCTTTAGCTTCGGGTGTGGATGGTCGTCTCCTTTTCTTTCGAAAAGATATAAATAAGTATGAAGAGCCTGTCGCACTAGATTCCACACACGAAATACACCAATCCCTGAGAGGCTACATTTTACCTTTAGTATATAGTAAAAATGAAGTTAAGCCTCGTGAGTATATTTCAAACAGAACATTAACATATGCTAGGAAAGCAAACGAGATGCTGACAGAGTTGGGCTTTATCGAACATCTCATATATGTAACCGATAGTGGATTGATACTAGAGTGTGGTGAGAAAGACACCGTTGTAGTGAGTGCAGATTCCTCTATACCAAAGAGAGGTGACAAAAATTCTTTGGTATACAAAGAATACATGTTATTGAAACGTTTGATTGTGTGAGGCTTATTGACCATCAATAAGCCTATCTTTTGGGTTTCTTATACTCTTCGTTGACAACACTTGTAGACGTGATAATGTCATGCAAAGAGCGTCTACTGCGGGTAAAAAATACAATGGCGGGGCCGAATAAAAGCAAACAAGATATCGATCTCACCAAATACCGCACAGATGACTTTGCAAATCCTAATTTACCACCTTTTTTGCTGACCACCTTTAGGTTGAATACCCTCTTTCCCCAAGTGGCCATCCTAGAGGTGGACTCTAGAACGCAATAATATAACCATCCAACTACATAAAACGTCACTAACATGCGCATAGAGATAGATGTGTACATGCCAAGGGTGACATCAATATATCCATCCTTTATATGCGGTCGAAGAAAAACTGCCACAACCACAACGACAGGAATAAAGCTTAAAACTCCCACTATAAATGTATCCACCCAAAAAGCCAGAAATCTTTTTAGTCTACTCACTTGCATACTCATACCTCCAATGTATTCATACCTTTATCCACATAAAAGCTTACCATGCAAGAATGACAAAGGTCAAGAAACCAACATGTGAAATTATTGTCCTGCTAGACTTGACTAGTATAAACTAAGAACAAATAAACATAAGGGGGACTTCATATGCGCACAAGTATTGGTGAAATCGCTGTATCAAATTCTGTTTTGACAAAGATAGCCGTTCATACAGCAGAGGCCATCCCAGGTGTATATAAGATCTCGGGGAACATTTCTGAGAAACTTTCTGTATTGATACACAGAAAAACAACACCCGCGTCTGGGGCACGAGTCAACCAGTCCGAAGATAATGTAGTGGTAGACTTGGTGATGGTGGCCACATATGGAACAAATATACAAAACACAGCTAGACAAGTGCAGAAACAAGTGACACAAATACTCGAATCTTTGACAGGACTCAGTGTAGAGAGGGTCAACATTAGAGTAGATGGTATAAAAGTGGCAGAAAATCCAGCTCGTAAAGAGGTCAGGACCGAAGGGAGTCGGGTAAAATGAGCATCCCATGGTCTTTAGTGATAGAAATCGGTGTAATAGCCATAGTTGTTGCTATAATACTGGCACTTGTACGTGGCGTTATCCGGATAATTGTGTTAGGGGCAGTGATCGTAGGGGCGATATGGGCATATGGATATTTCACCAGCCCAGGTTTTTCTGCCGATAAAATGATGAAGGACCTAGGTCAGACTGTAAAGTCCATAACTGAGATGGCTCCTGCTCTTGTAGCAGCTACAGATGACACAATGCAAGCCATTAAAGATACCGGTTCAAAGATATCTTTGAAAGAGAATGGTCTAACCTTTGAGGGAAACAAAAATGAACTAAAAGGATCGATCGGGACAAAAAATGGACATGTTAGACTGTACATGGATGCCCCTGTAGCGGATTCAACCGCCATCAAGAACATGATCAAGATTATCACTGTCTTTTCTGGAGATAAAAGCATCGGAGATAAAATACAAAACTTGGCAGGTTCGAGCAAAGATGCACGTATAGACCTAGATGGTGAGAGTTATATAGAGTTAAAAAAGGATAGACTCTATATTCTGAGAGAGAGGACTTAACATAGTCCTCTTTTTTTATATGTGGAACATATGTTGGAAACGTGTCTGCAGGGTACGACCAGCATATAGTATGTCTCTCTTTATATATCTAAAGACTTCTGTAACGCTGAGAGAGGGCGTATCATAGCACCTGCCAGAACTGTTTCTAACAAAGTGACGACGGCACGGCAGTGCTCGAAAGATGAAATACATAATTGACTGTAGGTCCGGGACTGTGATTTAATGTAAATAACAGGACGAGCTAGTGTGCTGTAAATCCAAAACAAAAGGGGAATAACAGAAATGAGAATCGGTAAAACAGAATTGGTAGATGCATTGGCAAAAAAATTGGATAAATCCAAAAAGGAAGTATCCGGAATCGTAGACGCAGTATTTGACGAGATCTCCGAGTCTCTGGCCAAAGGTGACGAAGTTGCCCTGATCGGCTTTGGTACTTTCGAAGTTCGTGAGCGTGCTGCACGTACAGGCACACACCCACAAACAAAAGAGCCTTTGAACATCCCAAGCAAAAAAGCGCCAGCGTTCAAAGCAGGTAAAGCTTTGAAAGCAGCTGTAGATAAGTAATAGACAAGAGGGCCATCCAATCGGGTGGCCCTCTTTTTATATATTTAAAATGCCACTCTCTGAAATGCGACCAAATGATGCGGATTTGTCCTGCACATGTTGATATGCTTATATCTCATTTGGATACTTACTCTTAGCATGTAACAAAAACATGTAATGAGAGACATGGAATAAATACATTCTAGATACATTTCTATTGACCATCTCGAGATGAGAATGCTATACTGTGTTCAATACGAACAAAAAAAAGGGTGGGACTAGAATGGTTGAGGTAGTCAGAGAAGTAGATATCTTGGAAGCGGCAAGAACTAATGATGTTAATGAACTGTTGAAATGTCTTGAAAAACAAGATGTAAATAAAGAAGATAGATATAAAGAAACTCCTCTGATGATGGCGATGATATATGGAAACTTAGAAGCCGCAAGAGTCCTCGTAGAAAAAGGGGCAAATATCGAACACACCAATAAATGGAACGAGACACCATTCATTTCGGCTGTATGTAACTTGCAGATTGACTGTATTGAGTACTTATTGTCCATCGGGGCCAACCCCTATACAACCTGCATGTACGGTTCAAACGCACTCAGTGCAGTGGTAGGATCGAGACGTATTAATAGCCAGACAAGTGAAGAAAAAGCATGTGAGGTAATCAAATTGCTGTTAGAGAAAAAAGTGGACTTAAACAATACCAATCGATTTGGTCACACTGCAATGTCCATTGCGGAGTCCAGAAGACTTTGGAAAATTACGGATTTGTTGGAACAGAACGGTGCAAAACGTACACGAATGCGCGGAGCTATGTTGGGAAGAGACGAGGACTAGATCCTCGTCTCTTGTCATATCTATCGTATGCTAAGGCTGAGCAACTGAGGCGATGTGATCGGTCAAACGAACAGTCTTCAGATAAACCTCTATATGCGCCATTATACGTTGTCGTTGCTCCTGAGTGTATGGGGAACACCGAATTAGTCTGTATATTCGGCACATATGAGGTATGATAGTGAATGAGGACTGTTGTTCAATTCTAGACACGAGACATAGTAAAAGTTGTTCATGCATAAGCATACACCACTCCTTAAATGTATTTATTCTATTAAAAATCCTTGTCACTTTTTCTGACAATACATATATGGGACAACTCTAGCCTTGACGCACAGGCAAAAATTGTGATATACTACATGTATGAGCATATTGTTGACTCAATGCCGACCGATAATAGAGGCTAAGGAGGACACGGTAGATGAATGACAAAGAGTATGTAAAGGACATAATCAAATGTTTCTACACTCGACAGATTGAGAAATCACGACTGCTGATAGATTTGGTGTACGATATAAACACCTTAGACACATCAGGAAAAGATCTTTTGACTGAGAGTGTGTATACAGGAGAAATTGATATAGTTAGACACATCTTAAATAGAGGGGCTACAATACGAGATAGCAATGTGGAAGATGGGCCTGTCTGGGCGGCATGCAAGACTGGCAATCTAGAAATACTGGAGCTACTGATGGATCATGGGGCGAAGGTCAATATACACAATGCTAAAGGACAAACTCCACTATACCTTGCTGCAAGCCGACGCCACAAGTCAATCATAAGATTGTTGCTATTGCAGGGTGCTGTACTGGACATATGCACTTTTAGAGAATATCCGAACTTTCGTGCTGACATAGCAATATGAGGAGTTGACTAGAAATGTCAACTCCTCTTTTTGTGTTACAAACAATAAGAATGTGGCTTCCTTACGATATCAGCTCTATCCAAACAATCTATTAGATAGTCCGCTAACACACAGTCTTGGTGTTTTTGTGCATACACAATAGCTGTCTGTCGCTGAAAGAAAGAGTGCTTGTGACTAAGGACACGTATATTGGCTCCTAACACTTCGACCAATAAAGTCAAGGCCTCCAGGTTATTCGTGTCTATGACGGAGAATAATGGTGTCTTGTGTGACACATCGTGTACTACATCAATATCGAGTCCATCCTGTAGCATCAGACTTGCTTTCAGCACATCTCCTCTTAAAACTGCCTCAACGAATATGGAACACTGATCCGACATGATCCAACACTCCTTATATAATATTCTCATATTCAAATTATAACACAGTACATTCAACAGAGTCAATCTCAGAAATAGCCACCGTCCTTGACGACACGGGGTTCGAAATGTTATAATTGAACTTATACAAGATAATGAAGGAGTGTTTACATGCCAGAACAGTTTGAACTCGTCTCTAAGTACAAGGCCGAAGGGGATCAGCCTTCTGCCATAAATAAATTGAACATATCTCTTAATAACAAAACTAGACACCAATGTCTGATGGGTGCAACCGGCACAGGAAAAACCTTCACCATGGCTAATGTTATTGCTGAGCAGAATAGGCCTACATTGGTGATAGCCCACAACAAAACATTAGCTGCGCAACTGTACAGTGAGTTCAAAGAGTTCTTCCCAAATAATGCTGTGGAATACTTTGTCAGTTATTATAATCATTTCCAACCAGAAGTCTACATCCCCTCTTCAGATACCTTCATTGAAAAAGATGCCAGCATAAATGATGAGATCGACCAGATGAGGCACTCAGCGACCTCTGCATTGTTAGAGCGTCGAGATGTGATTGTAGTTGCCAGTGTATCTGCCATATATGGTTTGGGTGATCCGAAAGAATACAACGACATGAATCTGTTCTTACGTGTTGGCACTGAGATGGATAGGAATGAGATACTCCGACGTCTGATCAATATTCGGTACGAAAGAAATGATGTAGAGTTCACCCGGGGTAAATTTAGAGTTCGTGGAGACGTCGTGGAAGTCTATCCTGCGTCTCAAGCAGAAAGAGCCATACGTATCGAGCTATTTGGGGACGAAGTGGAAAAAATTTGTGAGATCAATGTCCTGACAGGAGAAATATTAGAACTGCGACAGTATGTTGTCATCTTTCCTGCCGCTCACTTTGTAACACGGGCAGAAAAACTGGAACGTGCGTGTTTAGACATTGAGAATGAGATGGTAGCACGTGTAACGGAACTGAGGAGCAAAAACAAGTTATTGGAAGCAGAAAGGTTACAACAACGAACCAGACACGACATCGAGAGCTTGAGAGAGATGGGGTACTGCCCTGGTGTGGAAAACTACTCTGCACCATTATCTTTTCGTGAACCTGGCTCCACACCATACAGTCTGCTAGATTACTTTCCGTCTGACTATCTTACAATCATAGACGAGTCCCATGTCACTGTTCCCCAAATACGGGGAATGTACAACGGCGATAGAGCGAGAAAAGAAGTTTTGGTAGAGCACGGATTCCGTCTACCGTCAGCCATGGATAATAGGCCGCTAAAATTCGATGAATTCGAAGAGCGGACGAATCAAATTGTCTATGTATCTGCGACCCCAGGTCCGTATGAGGTAGAACATGCACCAGACTTCGCGGAACAAGTTATTCGCCCAACTGGATTGTTAGATCCGACGATTGAAGTAAAGCCGACTAATGGACAGATCGATGACATCATAGAGCAAATACACTCCCGCATTGCTTTGAAGGAGCGTGTACTTATTACGACTCTCACAAAGCGTATGTCTGAAGACTTAACAGAATACTTGAAAGAAGTAGGCTTGAAAGTCCGCTATATGCACTCTGAAATCAAAACAATCGAACGACTTGAAATCATTAGACAACTCAGACTTGGGACTTTTGATGTTTTGGTGGGTATCAATCTTCTACGAGAAGGCTTAGATATACCAGAGGTGTCTTTAGTCGCGATCTTGGATGCAGATAAAGAAGGTTTCCTGCGGTCGGATCGTTCTCTCATACAAATAACCGGAAGAGCTGCGCGAAATAGCAACGGCCATGTTATTATGTACGCCGATAAAATCACAGATTCTATGGAACGCGCATTAGAAGAAACACGCAGACGTCGATCAATACAAGAAACCTTCAACAAGACACATGGCATCACTCCAACCACGATATCTAAGAAAATCCATGATATCATCGAAGTAGCGCTACCAGAAGTTGAAAAGACAAAAGATTTAGATCCAAAAAAGAAAATGTCCAAGAAAGAGAAAGAAAAAATGATAGCGAGACTAAAGGTCGAAATGAAGCAGGCTTCAAAGGACTTGCAATTTGAGAAAGCCGCAGAGATTCGGGACATTATCGCCGAACTGGAGCTGAATTGATATGAAACCACAGGAAAAAGGAAAATGGTATGTGGATTACAGATTTCATATCTCGTTCATGATTTTTCTAATTTTCCTCTTAGCCTGTGATGTTGCATTGTTATCTTATATGAACAAAGTGCTAGTGATGGATCGTAAGCACACTGCCATCCTGGCACTAATTCTGGTGTATATGGAATTGATGGTGTGCAATGCGATACTCAAGGGGGAAATAAACAAACGGAAATAAATGAGGCCACGCTTAGGCGTGGCCTTTTCTTTTCTTGCCTACCAAAGTGGTATTATAACGCTATAATATGTAATCCTTGACATGTGTCCTAGCGTGTGCTTTAATGATTGAAAAGGATAACACTATTCATATGTTATATGACATGACCATGGAGGGGGCACACGAGGTGGAGCGAAGGGTTAAAAATTTGGTAAGATTTGCCCTAGAGAACTTGACTGAAATGAAACGAGAGGAGAAGATAGACACTTCCATTGCATACACGGTGTTAGACCCGAAAGGGGAAATACGCCTATCTGTGATGGACAAGCCCACACACTTTGCTCTTACCATCCATTACTTCAACGGAGAAAAACGGGGACTAACGATTGCAAAAGTGATAGAACACAATATAGATGAAAACAAAAACCAGTATCTTAACGAGACGTGGATATACCCTGAATACAACATCATATACAGGTTGTTTAGGGGATTCTAATACGGGCACCGAGTAGGTGCCTTCTTCTTTGTGTCTTGTATCTGTCAACACTTGACAAACTGCATAGCGTATGTTATACTAGGCATACACTAAAATATAAGGAGTGTTGTTTAATGTTGGCATCAAATGTATCTAGTGAGCAGTTAGTAACTATCATCTCGCAAGGGAATAAAGAATTGATGGATCACCTCATCCGTATCTATGGACCTAACTTTTATGTAGAGGAAAAACAAGAAAATGGTCAGGTTCTTTTTCTCACTCCTCTCAGTGTGGCAACCAGCCATTTATGTCCAGAAAGAAGTGATATGGTTCATTATCTTTATAAAGCAGGAGCAGACTTTAATTATTTCCCACTACCGGAAGAGTTTCAGCAAGTAAGACAGTATAAACATGATACCACAGGATATGCTTTGCGTATTCTCTCTTATGTATCAAAAGGAAAATGGGTTGCTGAGCATTATGACTCTATCGTCAAAGTGTTATTAACTCGAGGAGTTAAAATCTGCAATTCAAAGAAAGATATGGACATTTTTAGACTTGCGATGTATGCAGGTATTGCTAGTCCAAGTGCTTTGGAGCAACAACTTGGTGTAGGCATCAGAAGAGAGTATGGTCGTGACAACACTCTGTTACTGCAACGAGAGAATGACCTTGGTTTAGGTGAAGTGCAATACCTAGTTCAACAAGGATCTGCCCTTGGAAACGAAGAAGATAAAAGTTTGTTGCTTTACACCTTGGATCCTGGTGTCGCGGAGTATATGATGGATGCAGGGTACAATGTGAATGTTGCCGATAAGAAAGGTATAACGCCTCTGATGCGTTTTGCCTCTTGGGGAAACAATGACTTGATAAGCTTAGCAGTGTCAAAAGGAGCCGATAAGAAAGCAACTGATCTGGAAGGAAAAACTGCTCTGGATTATGGACTGCAGTCTAGCTGGTCACTGGTTAGCCTATTTGGACTACATGACCAAGCAGTGTTGCATGGCAAGACGAAATCTTATACTGTCCCAGATGTACTTGCATCGCCTGCTGAGACTCAGGATCAGATCCTACAGGAACATATCAATACGTACAACAATGCCACAACAAAAGAAGAGATATTGGCATCACTTGTAGAGATCAAAGACCTCCTATCTCTGTTTGAATTACACCCGTTGTTGATGGATAGATACTGGGAAATGTCTGGAAAACACCTATCATCCTTCCCCGACGAGATAATGAAATTAAGCCACAGTCTTATTGTAGATAAGGACGTAGCTAAGGCTCACCTGAAGACTTCCGGATGGGCAAAATATGCGGAAGCAACTGTAGCCATGCAAAAATAAAGAAGATAAGAGAAGCATAAAGAAAGAGCCACCCAAAGGAGTGGCTCTTTCTTTATGCTAAATAACTCTTTATTTCAGCACGTAGTTTAGCTATTTGGTAAAGCTTAATGCTGACTTCTTTCATTTCTTCAAGGCTATCGACGATATAAAGTCCATCTATTTCTAGTTGGAGGAGATGTTCCTTCACTAAGGCGCGTGTGCGAAGAGACTCAACTCTCAAAGAGATATCGTCGAGTGTAGGGTCTAAACAGTCATCAATAAAAACAACAAAGTCCCTCTTATTATTCATCTGGATAGCGTTCAGGACAGAAAATCCTATTTCAGAAAGGGACCCTAAACCATATGTGGATGCAGTAATCGGGAAAAGTATAACCTCGTCGGTAGAAAGGTGATATGCCTCTTCTGCAGCATTCTCTGGTTTCCAGTCCTCTTTCCATGGATTGAAATATGAGAAACCCATATATTCATACAATGCAATGAAATCATCTCTCCAAGAAGATTGCGTTTTATTTCCGCAAGTGCCGAAAAGACCTATAGTTGGCATCAGTCAGACACACCCTTCTTTTTTTCTATGACAATTAGACATGTACTATCTGGCAATGAAACTTCTTGTCTATTTTCATCCATGATGGTAATCTTAGGACTTAGAGCTTGAGTGTATCCATCTTGCAAGAAGTGTCTAACAGAAAGTATATCGGCAGAGTCCCCGAATGTATTAGTAATACATTCTACATACTGAGAAGGAGTAAAATATCCAAATTGTTCTTGTACTTCATGCACATAGGCTTCTTCGCCCCAAGTATATGTGTAGAGACACTCCATCGCATCATTTATAGGCATCATCACTTCATTGTGGCCAGTTACTACATATTGAATTCGTCTACCTTGAAAATCTTGCGCATACCGCTCTACAAATTTTAGTCCCTCATCACTACTGAACTTTATGATTCTTTTAGCATCATCAGGTTCAGACATAATACCGTCCCTAATTACTATTCTTCCACCGATTGGAAGTATATCGTAGGCACTTTTTAGAGCCTCAGGGATTATGTCGGTGTTAAATAATCTTCCTTCAAACTCACAGTATGAAAAAATCTCGTGTAAGATAGAAGAGAAGATGATGGTATCCACTGAGCCTTGTTCAAACGAGTTTCGCAGATTGAGAGCATCCCCTTGTATCACATTCCAACTTCGGTTTTCTTTGAATTTCTTGCGGTTTAATGCCTCTACAACATTGGATGAGATATCTATACCCACAACATGTTTATCTGGCATCTCATCTTCAATGAGGTCGAGCATGATACCGCCACCAGGACCGATATCTAGAACTGTATTTCCCGATATGTGATCCAGTACCACCCTTTTGAAATCCACGGAACTATTCATGGTTTCAAGATAAGATTCCTCATTATGGAATCGATCATATTTGTCTCTTCTCAGACCAAAAACATCAAACAGCATCAGCGGAGCTTTTTCATACTCAAGGCCTGCCTTTTCTGCTTCAACGCAAAATTCGATTAGTTTCGAACCTGCTGGAGAAAACTCAAAGTTAAAAAATAATACATCGCTTGTCCCTTCAGCCATTGTTATGGTGTGAACAACATGCGGGTTAGCATGAGTTGCACCTTCCAAAATATCGGACAATGACATGCTTTTTAAATACTGCTCGATTATCCTCTTCATGTAGATGTTAATTTTTTTCTTCCCGTTATGATCATAATACACTTGGTGCATCATGTGCTCGAAACTAATGTGTGTGGCCCCTTGTGCTTTGGCAGACACACTGACTAGAACGAGGATCTTAAAAAATTCTTCCATAGAGAAATTGTGTAAAGCGGACTCGACATACCATAGGGATTTTTCTCTAAAGAGTGTACCCAACACCTCCAAAGAATGATTGAGTGACTTCGCCCCCTCTGTGGCATTGAGTGAGTGTAGTTCTCTATTTAAGTCTTCTCCATTTGTGATAGAGCGTGATCTTAACTGGGACACCCGACTGATAAGATTTGTGTCTTCCGTAAGATCCCCAGATAAAAGACGATCTATGGTTGAGTACACTGAATTTTTCACACTAAGCCATAGTTGTTCAGACACCCCAGAAATAATGCACTCATTCAGCACTCTCAAGATGTTGGTCAGAGTGTATACATCAATCGTATTTTTCTGCAAAAGAGCGTACAGTGGGGAATTCCACGATAAGGCTACTTCTCCTCTTAAATACTGGCCTATGAGACCATGAGTGTTGATAAGAGTGTGGATCATGTAGTCATCACTCGATATTGGTTGTTTCACATGGTTCAAGTAAATATCTGCTGATCCCTCATTATGCACATACAAATTAATCCTATTGTCTATCCATGTCTTACGATGATAGCTAGTGCCACACTTCGCCACTTCTGACCATTTCAATACAGACTCCACAATGTAATGTTCATGCGGGGACAAATACGACCTTTCAAGCACTTCTAATGTCCGTTTGACATACGATAGTACCAAGTTAGAACCTAAGTCTTTCATTGCTTCTACGCGTTCGACATTCATTCTTCTTTCTTTAGTCATGACTAGACATTTTAACCACTTTTCATTCTTCAAAACACAAACATTGCCTCTTTCATAATCCAAAATAGCCTCCAGTGCCAACATAAACACAACACTCCTTACATTTTTATCTAGGATAATTAAAGCATGAAAAAACCCTTGGAGTCAAGCCTAGGGAGTATATGGCGATATATACAGTGCGTTCAGTTTAAGTGCGACCGTACTCTCGAAACACTTATATACTTGACGACACGTGCCTCGATATGATATAATGATTATATCATCATTAAGTTATTATAATCAACTATCCCCACCACCACTGGGGTAGAACAAAACATAAACCTTTGGACAATAACACTAAACACTTGATAGACCTATTGGACTGCCACCCAAGAAGGTCACCGATTTTCTAGACTGCCACCTAGAAAATTACAAGTGCAACATACTGCCACATGTTGCATACTATACATACTCTTAGAGCCCAACTGGATGTCCAGTTGGGCTTAATTATTCCAAGTTTAGTTGACACTGGAAGACGGACTATGCTACACTCAGGATTCAATGGTAGTATCCTGTATCTTGCAGGACGTTGCCATAGTAATTATCTCGACATGTACGGTGCATGTATGGTATAATATGAAAGGGTACCTCTTTCTATTTGCCCACCAACAGATGTGCTTGTTATTGTGTGTTGAGGAGGTAGGAACTTTGCTTTTACATAGTCCAATAAAGGGAGACGGGGAAATGGAGAAGAGTGTGGTAGCAGAACTTACAATTGACACTGTGAAGGAGCATCTTGTTGCGCAGGGGAAAGAAAAGTCAAAGCTTTCGTATCAGGAGATAATTGAGTCCCTTGCTCCGTTCAATCAAGACATGGATCAGATTGAGGAGTTTTATGACCAATTGGGAGAGTTAGGTATCGAAGTTGTCAGTAGCGGCGAAGATATTGAAGCTGCTAAAGAAGGGTTCGACATTGCTACTGATCCCATTGTACTCTCATCCAGCATAAACTTGAATGATACAGTGAGAATGTATCTAAAAGAAATCGGGCGTGTGCCTTTGATATCTAAAGATGATGAGGTCGAATTGGCTAAACGTATCAATGCCGGAGACGAAACAGCAAAAAGTGCTTTGGCTGAATCTAACTTGAGGCTTGTAGTTAGCATTGCAAAAAGGTATATCGGGCGAGGTATGTTGTTTCCTGACCTAATCCAAGAAGGAAATATTGGATTACTAAAAGCTGTTGACAAATATGACCACACTCGTGGATACAAGTTTAGTACTTATGCCACATGGTGGATTCGCCAATCTATTACACGTGCTATTGCCGACCAGTCACGGACTATCAGAATTCCCGTACACATGGTCGAAACCATAAATAAAGTTTTGCGAGTATCAAGACAATTGATCCAGGAGCTAGGACACGAGCCGAGTCCAGAAGAGATCGCTACCAAGATGGAACTGACTCCAGAAAGAGTACGCGAGATCATGAAGATCTCTCAAGAGCCAGTATCGATGGAGACACCAGTGGGTGAAGAAGATGACTCTATGCTAGGCAACTTTATCGAGGACCAAGATGCCGTGGCGCCAGCTGACGCTGCCGCTCATCAGCTTCTACGCGAACAGATTGGTAATGTGCTGGACACCTTGACAGAACGCGAAGAGAGTGTACTCCGTTTGCGCTTCGGGCTTGATGATGGCCGTACTAAAACTTTGGAAGAAGTAGGCAATTATTTTGGTGTAACCAGAGAACGTATTCGGCAAATTGAGGCAAAGGCACTAAGAAAGTTGCGTCATCCAAGTCGTAGTAGACGATTGAAGGACTTCATGGACTAATACGAATACACGAGGGCAGACCATTTGTGGGTCTGCCCTCATTCATATGTCATATGCTATTGCTGTTCTATTAGAGAAAAAGAACGCATGGCGGAAGCCCAAATCATTTAGCTCTTCCACACATTCACCAAAATGTGACCCTACATCTCCAGCTTTATGTGCATCTGAACCAATCGTTATTATTTCTCCACCTAACTGCTTGTATCGTAACAGGATATCTAGGTCAGGAATGGAAGTACCCAAGTTACGCTTATATCCCATTCTGTATCCAGAAGTGTTTACATCAAGTCCCTTCCCATCCGATATTATTTGTTTCAGTATGGCATCAATGAGATCAGTATAGTCAGAGAACCTCATACTAAAATCTGGGTAAGGACTGTATCGTCTTATATACCCAAGGTGTGCTACAACATCATAATTTTGGAAGTTTTTGACAGATGCTAAGACTTCTTGCAGATATGCAATGTACACTTGTTCTTTTTCTCGTCCTTCAAAATAAGTGTCGTAAAGATCTAAACCTCCCAATGTATGAACCGAACTAATCACAAAATCAAATGGATATAAATCAAGAAATGCCTTGTTCATTTCGATCACACCACTTTGATACCCTATTTCTATTCCTTTTCCTATACAAAGTTCGGGGTATGCGTGTCTCAGTGTGTCTATCATGGCTGTATAGTCTTTCATGGGAGGATCCCTATAGTCCTCATCGGGGAAGCCGTAATCCAAGTGCTCTGTAAAGATAATACCTTTCAAGCCATTTATTATAGCTTTTTTGCATGCATCCCCACCCACCATCTTACTATCGAAAGAAATATTACTATGAATATGTGTATCGTACATGGGTTCGCTCCTAGTGTACCAATTTTTTATACACGATATTGCGTAATCTGCCACCACTTTTTTCTACGGTAAGAACCACATTCATACCTATAGACTGCATATTACTAAGGCTATATGTGTTTTCTGGATGGACACTAGCGTAGAGGTGTAGACACCCAAATCTCAGGGCATGCTTTTCGCGCAAGGCACACAGGCGAGATTGTAACCCATGTCCACGAAAGTTGGGATGTACTACACATGCGTCTAATACAGCACTACGCAACAATTCATTTTCTGGAACTCCAATACGTCTGCCAAAATTATCATCTGCTAGGCCAGGAAAATCGAGCACAGCGTATGCTGCCAATGTGTCTCCCACAAAAGCGCCATATGTCACCCCTTGTGCACTTATGTGGTTTTCAAAGTAATCCAAAGTACTCTGGCTGTAAAACCTGGGATCTGGGTTAGATTGTTGCATGAGAGAGTGAGCTAAACCAGCCTCACCATCTTTTAGTTCTCTAATTTCAAAATTCATCTCAACACCTCCAAATTGTATTATAGCATATGAAAGATGATGTAACAATTATGTATGCCGGAACTAAGACATAATGTCCTATATAAAAGAAAGTAAGCAGACACAAAAAAAGCATCCCTGCCACAGGATGCTTCCTTTGTATCATCATTACATAAGTATAAAAGACACGAATAAGTACATTTTTCTTAAGAAGCGAAGTTCGTTTGAACACTAACGTTCACGAACGGAGCCAGCATAGTCACTACACCAAGTACTATGACCGCTGTTAAAATCATTTTTTTGGTACGTGGACTCATTACCTCGACTTTACTGCGAACACCCAACACCACTTTGGACATTTTTTACACTCCACCTTTACACTTGATTAGATGTTGCCATCTATCAAAATTATAACATAGTAAATGGGGAGGGCACAAGAATTCCTTGACCAGCCTGAAATGCTCATGGTGATATACTGTATATCCTTTGATGGGAAAAGTTATCTACCCCTTCCACATGCTATAATTTTTCCTATAAGAACCTTGACACATTCATGAAATGCGTGATAAAATGGGTATGAGTGAATTACTGTATGCTTTCAACTGTTTCGAGATCACCCACTGGAGTAATATGTGTCATGTATAAGAGGCGCGGGTTTGTGGTCCTTTATATAATATAACACTTGGAGGGAAGGAAATGAAATTATTGACCTCTTACATCGGAGATGGTAAAATTGGCTTAAATGGGATAAGTTGTAATGATCTAACCAATCTAATTAGGGGTGATTTTAATGTTTAACAAGTTTAAAAACAGTTTGAAAAAATTCGCTGCGGTTCACTACGTTGCTTTGGCTGTCGCAGTCGGTGTTGGATATATGGGCGGACATTTAACAAATGTAACTTTGAAAGAAAATGCTAGCCAAGCGGCTACAGCTTCCTTCAAGGACGTCAAATCCTCTCACTGGGCGTATGGTACAATTCAATGGGCCATCAACAACGGTGTAATCAAAGGTTACCCAGATGGTACGTTCAAACCGAGCAAACAAGTATCTGAGGCTGAATTCTTGATGATGTTTATCTCAGCTTATGAAGAGGTAAAACCAATTTCTGGTCAAACACATTGGGCTGACCCAGTGTACGAAATCGCAGTTGCGAAAAATTGGCCAGTAAATGGCGCTGCTAAAACTGCAATTGGTAGAGCTACACGTGACCAAGCAGTTACTCGTGGTGATGTAGCCAACATCATCGCCGGTGCCAACGGTATTAACTACATCGGAAAAGATGCTATTCAGTACTTGCTCAATGAAAACTTGGCAGGTGGTAAAACTGGAAGTACAGTAGAAGGTTACAAGGGTAATGACAAACTTACTCGTGCCGAAGCTGTAGCTTTCATCAAACGTGCAATGGATAACGGTTTGACTAAACTGGAAGATCGTCCACGTTTCCCAACTGACAAGCCTGTAACACCACCAGCTACAAATGTACCTGCTGATGTTAAAACAGTGTACGATGCTGTGGTTAAAACAATCAGTGCCAGTGCCTACAAAGGCTATGAAGTGAAAAGCAACGCTAAAGAAGTCAGTGTAAACAATTCTGACGGATATGCTTCTGTGAGTTACATGCTACCACAAAGTGGGAAAGGGAGCAACCAAGTCATTACTTTTGATGCAAGTAGCAGCGCTTCACAAAAACTAGCTACGGATATGTTGAAAGCTGCAGGTGTACCTGTAACAAGTAGCTTTACAAGTAAGCTGTCTGCGGCAGTTGATTCTCGGGAAACTTCCACTACAACCTATGGTGGTTACAAAGTTTCAATCGAACCACATCCTACAGCGTACGACACTGTAGTAATCAGATTCTCCAAATAGTGAGCGATAAGAGCCTACACATTGTGTGGGCTCTTTTTATGTTTTGGGAACGCGTTTCTACATGTATGCTGGAAGGATTATTTGGGATACAGGTACAGAAGGTAATTAACAAAAACACATGTACTGTGTTATAATGAGATTGTATCAGTCACTGAATCCCTTCGGTGCATGAATATATAGAAAGGGGAATTGAGATATGAAGATGAAAAGGTGGTTAGCGGGTCTTCTTTCTTTGGCACTGTTGCTACCCACCACAACTACAGTTAGCGCAGATGCTACACCAAAAGCAGAGGACTTGGTGCTGTATAGAGCCAAAGAATTCACCTTCGCTAATGCTGTGTTAGCAGACTTGGGTACTAGTACTACCAGCAAATGGGCTATGATGACTAAGGAACAAGTGTTGGAAAACTTACGTGCCCTAGCACGAGAGCATCCAAGCGACTATAGGGCGTTGATTGATGCTACTCTCAAGCAGTATAACATGAAGAGAGATGTAAAAATCATACCTGCCGGGTCAACTAAGCCTAAAACAATGTCACTGAATAATGACATGATCTTAAACCGGTTAGCTTTCGTTTATGGTGATGTAGAAGATAAACGTGCCATTCCGGGCAATGATACTAAAGGGAGCGAGTACAGGTATCTCGGGTATACTTCCTCAGGTAATATCTTTTACAACATCGAGTTTCCTCCTGATGCATCTGCGACCTACGACATGGGGGCTAGACAGTGGTTAGAGTATCCGTGGGATGATCCTGGTAGTATCAAAAACTCTAACAAGCCTGTTGTGACGGAGTATATGCGAAGCACCCAGTACCCAGATGAGGAACGAGCGTCTTGGATGGACAACATTGTTGACAAATATGTGCAACAAGGTGTTATTACAAACAAGTCTGGTGAGGACGCAGGTAACTTCTTGCCGAAGTATACGGGCAAGGAATTGCTCAAGTATGCTGTAATAACACAACCACCGACTGATGCTGCACCTGGACAAGCTACAATGTGGCATAGAGGCTCAAGTAGTGACTGGTATGACTCATTTGAGTTGGCGCCACTAAAGTCTTACATGGCGTTGTTTGTGCAATATTGGGATGACTTGATGATCAACAAGCAAGCCATTACTGCACCTTCGGGAACCACATGGAAGAAAGCTGGCCTGGCACAAGAACCTGGTACACCTCTACAGCTGAATGTAGCTGTGAAGGTCGACATGCCTCGTGTAAACAATGATGCTGTCAAAGAACTAGTGAAAAACTTCCAAAGTCAGAAACATTTCCTCAATTTCATTGAAGTGAATGGACAAACTCCTGCAGTTAACGCCAAGGTTTACTTCATGAAGGAAGACAAAAGCGTAATCGGCATTAAGGGAGTACAATTGGAAGATGGTGTCAGTCAGAACGTACAACTAAACTGGGAGTTCCCAGACGAATCCCAAAAGGTTTATGCTGTAGTAGTTCCTGATATGGACAAAAACCCAGATTACCTAGAGTACTACTTGGGTAACAATGCAACTACAATTGACATAGAAGTGCTGGATACAAAGAAAGATCCAGAGGTGCCAGATTTTGGTTCTGGGTTAGACAATATTGTAATGACTGCCTTGATTCCAGAACCAGGTAATGGCGGAAAACCAGCAGGTGAACAAATTAACTATAGATCGATTGTCAAAGCTGAACTACCAACTGACTATGTAATTGTATCCTTCAACGGGGGCAATCAGTCTAATCCGATTCCATCTTACCCTGAGGTTACAAGTAAATTAGCAATGTTGGCTGGTTTGGAACACGTCACAGTATCTTCAAGCGGAGCCGTGACAGCGCCACGCACATATCAAAGCTGGGAATACATCTCTCGCACATGTTCTCGTACTGTCGATGGGAAATCATCTAGCTATGAGTGCGGTGGGTATGGATATGTAACAAGGGACAACCCGAATTATGAAACTGCACAAAGCACTGTAGCAGCTATCAAAGATGCATGGAACACAATCAGTGCAACTATCCGGACACAAGGTCTTACATGTGAAGTAACTTTGGTTCGTGGTGGACCTGAAAGAAACTGTCTTGTAGCAGGTAAAATGCCAAATACAGAATCACGAGTGAAAAGCGTTGTTTCTGGTTCTGGTATCCGTGAAACTACATTGACAGATAACTCAAAAGAAGTAACGATGTACCCAATCATCACTGTGGATTCGATTACATCCAAAGGTACTACTGAAACCTACAACATCGATCCAAAAACAGGAAAAGCCACCAAAAACAGTGAAGCTGCTCCAGCAAAATACGGTCAAGAAGTGCAAGTAAGAACTGCATCAA
>Ga0207655_1001201_pt1 | contig 24957 bp, 24 predicted proteins | sample KBSM44metaG_FD_184398 | JGI IMG/M metagenome (GOLD analysis project Ga0207655, IMG submission 184398) | Miscanthus rhizosphere microbial communities from Kellogg Biological Station, Michigan, USA - KBS M4-4 metaG (SPAdes) (version 2) | ecosystem: Host-associated > Plants > Roots > Rhizosphere >... | reverse complement strand
CCCCGTGGCCTGTAGTAAAATTACGCAAATTTTGTCTTTGACTTAGAGGTTATCGCAATGTCAGTTACTAAAAAACCTATGGTTCTGGTGATTCTGGATGGCTATGGTCACCGCGAAGAGCAGCAGGATAACGCTATTCTGAATGCTAAAACCCCGGTTATGGATAACCTGTGGGCACAGCGTCCACATACTTTAATCAACGCATCAGGTATGGAAGTCGGTCTGCCAGATGGCCAAATGGGTAACTCCGAAGTCGGTCACGTAAACCTTGGTGCTGGCCGCATCGTTTACCAGGATCTGACTCGTCTGGACGTTGAAATTAAAGAACGTACTTTCTTCGCTAACCCAACGCTGACTGCAGCTGTAGACAAAGCTGTTGCTGCTGGCAAAGCAGTGCACATCATGGGCCTGGCTTCAGCCGGTGGCGTTCACAGCCACGAAGAACACATTCTGGCGATGATTGAACTGGCCGCTGAACGAGGTGCTGAAGCCATTTACCTGCACGCGTTCCTTGATGGCCGCGATACACCGCCACGCAGCGCAGAATCTTCTCTGAAGAAATTTGCCGATAAGTTTGCTGCACTGGGTAAAGGACGCGTTGCTTCGCTGATTGGCCGTTACTACGCAATGGACCGCGATAACCGCTGGGATCGCGTTGAACTGGCTTACGATCTGCTGACTCAGGCTAAAGGCGAATACCAGGCAGAAACCGCTGTTGCGGGTCTGGAAGCTGCATATGCTCGTGATGAAAACGATGAATTCGTTAAACCAACTGTGATTCGTGCAGAAGGCGAAGCTGACGCTGCCATGAACGACGGCGACGCGCTGATCTTCATGAACTTCCGTGCAGACCGCGCGCGTCAAATCACCCGTACTTTTGTTAACGCTGACTTCGACGGTTTTGCCCGTAAGAAAGTGGTTAACTTCGGTGATTTCGTGATGCTGACTGAATACGCAGCAGACATTAAAGCCGCTTGCGCTTACCCACCAGCGTCACTGACCAATACCTTTGGTGAGTGGATGGCGAAGCACGACAAAACTCAGTTACGTATCTCCGAAACTGAAAAATATGCTCACGTTACCTTCTTCTATAACGGCGGCGTTGAAGAACCGTTTGCTGGCGAAGACCGTATTCTGATCAACTCCCCGAAAGTTGCTACTTACGATCTGCAACCAGAAATGAGTTCAGTAGAATTGACTGAAAAACTGCTGGCAGCTATCAACAGCGGCAAATACGACACCATCATTTGTAACTATCCAAATGGTGACATGGTCGGGCATACCGGCGTTTTCGAAGCGGCTGTTGCTGCAATCGAAGCACTGGATAACTGTATTGCTCAGGTGGTTTCTGCAGTAGAAAACGTCGGTGGGCAGTTGCTGATCACCGCTGACCACGGTAATGCAGAACAGATGGCTGACCCGGCAACTGGTCAGGCGCATACCGCGCATACCAGCCTGCCAGTTCCATTGATTTATGTAGGTTCCCGTAGTGTGAAAGCGGTTGAAGGCGGCAAGCTTTCTGATATCGCACCAACTATGTTGAACCTCATGGGCATGGAAATCCCGCAAGAGATGACTGGCAAGCCGCTGTTCATCGTGGAATAATCCCTCCCCATGAGGGGAAAGGCGATTTTTTCAATAACATGGGCCGTGAAACCGAAAGCGTTTTCAGTCAGGCCTATGATCTACGCCAGCGTTCTAAGCGCTGGCGTATTGTTATGCCCGTTTCCCAGCCATGCAGACGATCGCGCCGATTTGAAATCTATCCAGCAGGATATTGCAACGAAAGAACGCGCGGTACGCCAGCAACAGCAGCAACGTTCCGCCTTGCTTGCTCAACTCCAGGCACAAGAAAAAGCGATTGCCGAAGCCAGCCGCAAACTGCGCGAAACGCAAAACACGCTTGCCGATCTGAATCACCAAATTGCCACCATGAATGCTTCCCTCGCGAAACTGCAAAAACAGCAGGCATCGCAGGAACGTAATCTGGCCGCTCAACTCGACGCAGCATTCCGCCAGGGGCAACATACTGGCATCCAGCTGATTTTAAGCGGTGAAGAAAGCCAGCGCGGGCAACGCTTGCAGGCATACTTCGGCTACCTGAACGCCGCGCGTCAGGAAACTATTGAACAGCTTAAGCAGACTAAAGCGGAAGTTGATGAGCAAAAAGCCAGTCTGGAGTCTAAGCAAACCGAACAACAGACGCTGCTTTACGAACAGCAAGCTCAACAAAGCAAGCTTGAAGGTGCGCGTAACGAACGTAAAAAAACGCTCTCCACTCTCGAATCCTCTTTGCAACAAGATCAGCAAAAGCTGAGCGAAATGCGCCAGAACCAGGCGCGCCTTCAGGGGCAAATTGCCCGTGCAGAAGCCGCTGCCAAAGCGAGAGCGGAAAAAGAAGCCCGTGAAGCTGAGCAAGTTAAAACTCGCCAAAAGGAAGCAACCAGCAAAGGCAGTACCTATAAACCAACAGAAAGCGAACGTTCTTTGATCTCGCGCACTGGTGGCCTGGGTGCACCGCGTGGACAAGCCTTCTGGCCGGTTCGCGGTTCAATCCTGCATCGCTATGGCGAACAGCTTCAAGGTGAGCTACGTTGGAAAGGGATTGTTATCTCCGCAGGTGAAGGCACTGAAGTTAAAGCTATTGCTGATGGGCGTGTAATCCTTGCCGATTGGCTACAGGGATACGGCCTCGTGGTTGTCGTTGAACACGGTAAAGGCGATATGAGTTTGTATGGTTATAACCAGAGCGCACTGGTTAATGTTGGAACACAAGTTCGCGCCGGCCAGGCTATTGCACTGGTAGGCAACAGTGGCGGTCAGGGCCGCCCGTCACTTTATTTCGAAATTCGTCGCCAGGGCCAGGCCGTCAATCCACAACCGTGGTTGGGAAGATAAGTTTTGCTTCAATTCCGTCGTGTGTTTTTCTCTCTCGTCAGCACACTCATGCTGACAACCCCCGTTTACGCTGGAAAGCTGGCAATTGTAATAGATGACTTCGGTTATCGCCCCGCGCAAGAAAACAAAGTTATCGCCCTGCCTGCCAACATTTCCGTCGCAGTTTTACCCAATGCTCCTCACGCCCGTGAAATGGCCACTAAAGCGCATAATGCCGGGCATGAAGTCCTGATTCATTTGCCGATGGCCCCCCTGAGTAAACAGCCGCTGGAAAAAGACACGCTGCGCCCGGATATGAGCAGCGGCGAAATCGAGCGTATCATCCGCGAAGCTGTCAATGATGTTCCCTATGCCGTGGGGTTGAATAACCATATGGGTAGCGCGATGACATCCAGCCTGTTCGGCATGCAGAAAGTGATGCAGGCATTAGGGCAATACAATCTCTATTTTCTTGACAGTATGACGATAGGAAATAGCCAGTCGATGCGGGCGGCGGCCGGTACTAACGTCAAAGTGATCAAACGTAAAGTGTTCCTGGATGACACTCAAAACGAAGCCGATATTCGTTTTCAGTTTAATCGTGCGGTGGAGTTGGCCCGTCGAAATGGCTCAGCGATTGCCATTGGTCATCCTCATCCGTCGACCGTGCGTGTTCTGCAACAGATGGTCTATAGCTTACCGGCAGATATCACGCTGGTGCGCCCGAGTAGCTTGCTCAATGAGCCTCAGGTGGATACCTCAAGACCAAATAACACGCGTCCTGTAGCGCCAGGCAAACCAGCTGAACAACCGCGTAATCCGTTCAAAGGTGTGAATTTATGTAAGCCTAAACAGCCTTTGCAACCCGTCTACGCAACGACATTCTTTAGCGTGATCGGCGAAAGCATCAGCCAAAGCCAGTTGTTGAAGTACATGCAACACCAGTGGCAAGGCTGGGATAAATCGTTAAAGGCTACTCAATCCTGATTTTGTGGGCGTGCAGAGGAAGGATTTTCTCTGCACGCATTGCTGTTTAATTTTCCGTCCCAATACCAGGCCTTGAAGTATTTTAGAAAACTATAGAAAGTGGCATACAAACCTGTAACAAGCCCCACTCGCCCTTTCCTCCACGCCCCACTGAACAAATACCATTTAAAAAATGCACCGATGGCACTTATTATGCCCCTCAGCAATGAGGGCTTGATTTTTTTATTTATGACCAGGCGAGTCGTATAAGTGTTTAATTTATTGAAAACCTCATGAATAGTATAAAAGGTATCATGGCGAACAAAACCAGGAATAACAGATGAGTTAATAAACCCTTCGGCTTGATCATCTACCGGACGATCGTTAAATCGCGTCTGCCGACGGTTATACAAACGCACCGGGAAGTCCGGTGAGGATATGGGATAAATGGTTCGCACCTGTTCTCCGAGTACAAACCAGTAGCGCGAAAAACGCCATGCCTGCCCTTGTTCAGGTTCTTCACCCTGCTTGAGCTTAAGGATAAAAGCGGTTGTCTGCTCATCAAGAATTTCATCACTATCCATACATAACACCCAGTCATAGCTCGCAAGCCCGGTAGCATGGTTCATTTGTTCACCGTGCGTGTTAAATGGGTGATATATAGGTTCAATACTATAACTACGAGAAATATTAATAGTTTCATCACTACTTCCCGAATCCACAATAATGATTTCATCTGCAATTGATATTAATGGCTGCAATACTTCGTGAAGCAGACGTGCAGAGTTATAAGTCAGTAAACAAACTGATATTTTAAACATAGCCATTATGCCATAACAAAAAATCAATTATATCATGGTGAATAATTGTAGCTGCGAATTCGAAATCCGGATTCGAATTTTTATATTATTAATTCCTCCCGTAAAAGAGTCATCAAAAGCGTTAGTTATCACTCAATACTGCCTTTATAATGCCGCGTTGAATAATGCTACAGGAGCTGGTCGACGATGACGCAACAGCGGCATAAGATTCTCTTACTGGATAACGGTAAAGAGTGGGGAGGCGGTACCAATAGTATGTTGGAACTGCTCAAACGTATTGACCGCCAACGGTTTGATATCACGTGCTGCTTTTACTACAACTATGCGCGTGGTGAAGGTGAAACCATTGAGAGCGTGCTGAGCAGCATTCAGATTCCTGTCATTTTCATTCCTCAACGCAAACAACCTGGCTGGGCAAAAATCAGCAAAGAAGTCGCGCGAGCATTTTTGTTTTTCAGCAAGTCTGGGCGTAAAAAGATCACGGCATATATTGATAAACAATGGCGAATCAAACCGAATGCCACGGCTTTGCGCCAGCGATTGCAAAAAGATGGCTACGAAATTCTGTACATGAATAACCAGCCTGGTTCCAATTTGGAAGGTTATTTGGCAGCGGAGCCTCTTGATGTTGCAGTCGTTCAACACTGTCGCATTGAGCCGGTGATGAGTCAGTCGATAACCAGAGTGGTAAACCGTGTCGGCGATGCCGTGATTGCTGTTTCTCATGGCGTGGAGAGTGTGCTGCTCAATCATGGCGTGAAGAAATCACTCTGTGTTACGGTCCCAAACGCCATTGATATTCACCAGCCACTCCCATCAGGTATAGCAATACGTCGGTCACTAGGCATTGAAGATGGCACATTTTTATTTGGTAGTATTGGGTCGTTGATTCCAAGAAAATCCTGCCACCATACGCTTGAAGCATTGCATCGTTTTCAACTGCAACATCCCGAAGCAAAATGGAAATTTGTCCTGGTAGGTGAAGGGAGCGATCGCGAAAAGTTAAAGCGCCAGGCCGCTGACTACGGATTTGCCGATCGCGTCATCTTTACTGGCTTTCGTAATAACCCGCTGGATTATTTGGCCGCATTTGATGCCTTTATTCTTGCATCAAAAAGCGAAGGGTTACCGCGCGTCATTCTCGAATCCATGTTGCTTAAAACGGTAGTTATCGGTTCAAATGTGACGGGGACTGCGGAGTTAATCGACTCAGGCCGCACTGGCCTGCTCTACCCTTATGGCGATACCATTAAGCTCGCTTCACAACTTCAGCAAGTGTGGCAAGATAGCGCGTTACGTGATGCCTTAACTCAGCAGGCCTGGCAGCGCGTAATTAATAATTATGCGATCGAGCACTATGTTGCCGGTGTCGAAGCCGTACTTGGCGCAGTAAAACCAACCCGGAATGAAAATGTTTAAATTTCTGAATCCAAAATATCGCCATATTACGGCGCGACATAATATTCCTTTGGCTCAGGCGGTTAGCGGGGCTAAAACCGTCCCAGTAACCTCCGTTGTGATCCCATGCGTTGGCAAAGATTATATTGAAGAAGGTACGCTTTCTGCGGTTTTTGCTGACCGTTTCGCGCCGCAACTTGAAGAAATTGTCATCGTCTCCGATCAACCAGCCAGTGCCTTTACCGATTTGCCAGGTAAAGCCCGGGTTGTTACGTTGAACGTTCCAGAAAGAGATGACAGCTATCGCTTCAAACAAATTTATCGTAGCCGCCTGATAAAGATTCAGGCTCCGCTATATGCCAGCACAGAAGGCTCGTTGATCATTGATTCCGATCTTAATCTTTTGCAGATGCCGAAGCTTGAAGTCGAAGAAAACACGCTGTATTCCAGTTTTCGCCAGGGGAAAATGATCGCTAAACTGGCAAATGCTCCAGCAGGAAAAGCACCAGCCTATTATCAAGGGACGATTCGCCCCACTCTCCAGGATCACGTAAATAGCGCCTTTCTTGCTGCAACACACAGCACCTGGCACCGGTTATGCCCACTTTGGTTGGCTCTGTTCCAGGATACCTGGGAACTGATGGATGATTCGCAACCCCCAACAGATCAGTTGCCTTTAGCTGCACTTCTCGACTTGCTGGATTTCAAAACCGTAAATTTAGGTGACTGGGTGAACTGGCCTGTCTCAAAACGCATCGGTGGTACCCCGGCGGTGATCCCAAAAGAAGTCATCGGTGCACATGGCGGCTTCCCACTTTCAGAATGGCAAAAGTATCTTGTCTCACCAGAGAGTGAATTGCTGTTTAAAGGGCAAGATTACACGCGAAAAGTGCGTTACCTGACGGATGCAGAAAAGCAGACCGCAAGCGAATAAAGATGTGAAAAAGGCCGGTTTCCCGGCCTTTTCTAACTTATCGTCGCGCGATTAATCCCAGCTAAGAATGACTTTGCCAGACTGCCCGGAACGCATGGCATCAAACCCTTTCTGGAAATCATCGATTCCAAAACGGTGAGTGATGATCGGTGACAAATCCAGACCAGACTGGATCAGTGCCGCCATTTTGTACCAGGTTTCGAACATCTCACGCCCGTAAATACCTTTGATGAACAAACCTTTGAAGATGACTTTCGTCCAGTCGATAGACATATCTGATGGCGGAATACCCAGCATCGCAATACGACCACCGTGGTTCATAGTATCGAGCATGGTACGGAACGCCGGTGGAGCACCGGACATCTCAAGACCAACATCAAAACCTTCGGTCATGCCCAACTCTTTCATTACGTCGGTCAGATTTTCTTTGCTGACGTTGACCGCACGGGTCACGCCCATTTCACGCGCCAACTCCAGACGGTATTCGTTCACATCGGTGATCACGACATTACGCGCACCAACATGTTTAGCGACAGCCGCCGCCATAATACCAATCGGGCCGGCACCAGAAACCAGAACATCTTCACCAACCAGATCGAATGACAGCGCGGTGTGAACAGCGTTACCGAACGGGTCAAAGATAGAAGCCAGATCGTCAGAAATGTTGTCCGGGATTTTGAAAGCATTAAAAGCAGGCAGCACTAAATATTCTGCAAAACATCCAGGGCGGTTTACACCGATGCCAGTCGTATTACGGCACAGGTGCGTACGGCCCGCACGGCAATTACGACAGTGACCACAGGTAATATGGCCTTCACCGGAAACACGATCGCCAATTTTAAAGCCTTTAACTTCCTGGCCGATGCCGACCACTTCACCAACATATTCGTGACCGACAACCATTGGAACCGGAATAGTCTTTTGTGACCATTCATCCCAGTTATAGATATGCACATCGGTGCCGCAAATCGCAGTTTTACGGATTTTGATCAGCAGATCGTTATGACCCATTTCTGGCTTAGGCGCATCTGTCATCCAGATGCCTTCTTCTGCTTTCAGTTTCGCTAATGCTTTCATGACCGCTCCCTCAGGCGATAACGCCCAACTGTTTACCGATACGCGTAAATGCGTCAACCGCACGTTCAATTTGCTCTGTGGTATGAGCCGCAGACATCTGAGTACGGATACGCGCCTGACCTTTTGGTACTACCGGGTAGAAGAACCCAGTGACATAAATGCCTTCTTTTTGCAGCTCACGAGCAAAATTCTGTGCCACAACCGCTTCGCCTAACATCACCGGGATGATGGCGTGATCGGCACCGGCCAAAATAAAACCAGCCGCGGACATTTTCTCGCGGAACAGGCTGGCATTCGCCCATAAGCGATTGCGCATCTCAGCGCCAGTTTCCAGCATTTCCAATACTTTGATGGATGCAGAAACAATAGCAGGAGCCAGAGAGTTGGAGAAAAGATAAGGACGAGAACGCTGACGCAGCCACTCAATCACTTCTTTACGGCCCGCAGTGTAACCACCGGAAGCGCCGCCCAGAGCCTTGCCCAACGTGCCGGTGATAATGTCTACACGATCCATCACATCGCAATATTCATGCGTACCACGACCGTTTTCACCCACGAAACCGACCGCATGAGAATCATCAACCATGACCAGCGCGTCATATTTATCGGCTAAATCGCAAACCCCATTCAGGTTAGCAATCACACCATCCATAGAGAACACACCATCGGTGGCGATCATGATATGGCGAGCACCTGCCGCACGCGCTTCTTTCAGGCGAGTTTCAAGTTCCTGCATGTCGTTGTTGGCATAACGATAACGCTGAGCCTTACACAGACGCACACCATCAATAATAGAAGCGTGGTTCAGCGCATCAGAAATAATCGCATCTTCTGGGCCGAGGAGAGTTTCAAACAGACCGCCGTTGGCATCAAAGCAGGAAGAATAAAGAATCGCATCTTCCATTCCCAGGAAGCTGGCAAGCTTGCCTTCTAGCTCTTTGTGGCTGTCTTGTGTTCCACAAATGAAACGAACGGAAGCCATCCCAAAACCATGTTTATCCATGCCCTGCTTCGCGGCATCAATCAGTTGCGGGTGGTTAGCAAGCCCCAGGTAGTTATTGGCGCAGAAGTTAATAACGTGGCTGCCATCAGCAACAGTGATATCAGCCTGCTGGGCTGAAGTAATGATACGTTCTTCTTTAAACAACCCTTCCGCGCGTGCGGTTTCAAGTTGGGATGTTAACTGTTGGTAAAAATCTCCGCGCATTGTGATTCTCCAGGCATGGCTAATTTCGGAACATATTACCCAAACCTATACCAGGAGACGAGATGACGTTTCAATGAAATTGGAATTTTCAGCATAAATCACGAGGTGCTTTCCAGATTCGGGTTATTAGGAAAGACAATTCGGGTGATGGTATGATAGGAGTCATTAACGCGTGAGGTATTGGGCCTCATTGCCCCCTAATTTGTTAAGGTTACGCTTATGATCATTGTCACCGGTGGTGCCGGATTTATCGGCAGCAACATCATCAAATCACTGAATGATATCGGTCTTACGGATATCCTGGTTGTAGACAATCTGAAGGATGGCACTAAGTTCGCTAACCTTGTGGATTTAAATATTGCCGATTACATGGATAAAGAAGACTTCTTAATCCAGATTATGGCCGGCGAAGAATTAGGCGAGATTGAAGCCATCTTCCATGAAGGTGCATGCTCTTCCACCACCGAGTGGGACGGTAAGTACATGATGGATAATAACTACCAGTACTCAAAAGAAGTTCTGCATTACTGCCTGGAGCGCGAAATTCCGTTCCTGTATGCCTCATCCGCTGCAACCTACGGTGGCCGCAACAGCGATTTTATCGAGTCACGTGAATTCGAGCAGCCTCTGAATGTTTACGGTTATTCAAAATTCCTGTTCGATGAATATGTACGTCAAATCTTGCCTGAAGCAAGCTCACAGATTACTGGTTTCCGTTACTTCAACGTCTACGGGCCGCGCGAAGGGCACAAAGGCAGTATGGCAAGCGTTGCGTTCCATCTGAATACCCAGTTGAACAACGGCGAAAATCCAAAACTGTTCGAAGGTAGCGATAGCTTTAAACGCGACTTCATCTATGTAGGCGATGTCGCCGCAGTGAACCTGTGGTTCTGGCAAAACGGCGTATCCGGTATTTATAACTGCGGTACCGGTCGTGCAGAATCATTCCAGGCTATTGCTGATGCCGCTCTCGCTTTCCATAAAAAAGGCAGCATTGAGTACATTCCGTTCCCGGAAAAACTCAAAGGCCGCTATCAGGCGTTTACTCAGGCCGACTTAACCAATCTGCGTGCCGCAGGTTACGACAAGCCATTCAAAACTGTTGCCGAAGGCGTAACAGAATATATGGCCTGGCTGAACCGTGACGCATAAGCAGGTAGCCTGACGCATGAAAATACTGGTGATTGGCCCGTCATGGGTGGGCGACATGATGATGTCGCAAAGTCTCTATCGCACGCTCAAAGCGCGCTATCCCCAGGCAATCATTGATGTGATGGCACCGGCATGGTGCCGTCCATTACTATCACGTATGCCGGAAATTAACGAAGCACTATCAATGCCATTGGGGCATGGTGCTTTGGAAATTGGAGAACGTCGTCGTCTTGGGCACTCCCTGCGTGCTAAACGTTACGATCAGGCGTATGTGCTGCCAAATTCATTTAAGTCAGCACTTGTTCCATTCTTTGCCAACATCCCACACCGCACGGGCTGGCGTGGGGAAATGCGCTATGGGCTACTCAACGACGCCCGCGTTTTGGACAAACAAGCCTGGCCATTAATGGTCGAGCGCTACATTGCGCTGGCTTATGACAAAGGCAAAATGCAGTCCGCGAAAGATCTTCCCCAACCGTTACTGTGGCCTCAACTACAGGTTAACGATGGGGAAAAAATGCAGACTTGTCAGGCCTTTAATCTCGATGCACTTCGGCCGATTATCGGCTTTTGCCCTGGCGCCGAATTTGGCCCAGCTAAACGCTGGCCGCACTATCACTACGCAACCCTGGCAGCCAAACTCATTGATGACGGTTATCAGGTGGTGTTGTTTGGTTCAGCAAAAGATAAAGAAGCCGGAAATGATATCGTCGCCGCGTTAACCACACAGCAGCAGGCTCATTGCCGCAATCTGGCGGGTGACACGGCGCTTGAGCAAGCCGTTATTTTAATTGCGGCTTGTCAGGCTGTGGTGTCCAATGATTCAGGTCTGATGCACGTTGCAGCCGCGCTCAATCGCCCGCTTGTGGCATTATATGGCCCAAGTAGCCCCGACTTTACTCCACCGTTGTCGCATAAAGCGCGAGTTATTCGTCTTATTAGTGGCTATCACAAAGTCCGTAAAGGCGACGCCGCAGAAGGCTATCATCAGAGCTTGATTGATATTACGCCCGAACGCGTGATGGATGAGCTAACCGCACTGTTACTGGCGGAGAAGGAAGCGTAATGCGGGTATTGATCGTCAAAACATCATCAATGGGTGATGTCCTGCATACGTTGCCTGCACTTACGGATGCCATGCAGGCCATTCCCGGCATCCGCTTCGACTGGGTTGTAGAAGAAGGTTTCGCACAAATCCCAGGCTGGCACCCTGCTGTCGATAAAGTTCTCCCAGTCGCAATTCGTCGCTGGCGTAAAAGCTGGTTTTCGGCCCCAGTAAAAACTGAGCGAGCAGCGTTCTACCAGGCACTGCGAACTGAAAACTACGACGCTGTCATTGATGCTCAGGGGCTGATAAAGAGTGCCGCTCTGGTTACCAGAAAAGCCAGAGGGGAAAAACACGGCATGGACTGGAACAGCGCCCGTGAACCGCTGGCCAGCTTGTTCTACAATCGTCGTCACGCCATCGCGAAGCAACAACATGCGGTTGAACGCACACGTGAGTTGTTCGCCAAAAGTCTGGGTTACCAGAAACCAGCTGCTCAGGGCGATTACGCCATCGCGAAGCACTTTCAGGCGACAGCCTCCTCCGATGTGGGGGAATATTTCATTTTCCTTCACGCAACGACTCGCGATGAAAAGCACTGGCCGGAATCACACTGGCGAAATCTTATTCAATTAATGCACAAAAAGGGCTTACGTATTAAACTCCCGTGGGGTGCGGAGCACGAGCACAAACGAGCAATCCGTTTAGCTGACGGATTTGATAATGTTGAGGTGTTGCCGCGCTTATCGCTTGAGCAAGTCGCCAAACAACTTGCCGGAGCCAGAGCTGTTGTTTCAGTTGATACAGGGCTTAGCCACCTGACTGCAGCACTAAATCGGCCGAACATAACGTTGTATGGCCCTACCGATCCGGGTTTGATTGGTGGTTACGGTGAAAATCAGAACGAAATACGAGGCGCAGACAAAAACATGGCTAACATTACCGCTGCAGATACGTTTACCGCACTCCAGAAAATTAGCCACATAGCAGCAGAATAACCATTAATGAGCTATCTATTCCTCTTCATACTCTTTCTCCCGTTCAAGTTGTTCGGGAAACTGTTTTATAAAAAAACAGGCCGAAACTTGCTGATTCAAACGGCAAAAATAGGTGACTTCGTCAATGTCACCCCTGTACTCGCCCACCTGAAACATAGCGATGTTTTAATCAGCAAAACTGTTCTTCCGTTGGCCAAATATGATGAAACTATTAATACTATTTTTCTGATCGAAGAGCATAAAAAGAGTCTGTGGCGCAAATTTCGCCTCGCTGTTAAGTTGTTAAATCGATATGAAAATATCTACTTGCTACAACCTAACAGCACTAATCTTTTCTTCGCTTCAGTCTGTAATGCCGCCAATAAGCAGTTTTTATCTACCTATACCCGCCGTTGGTATCATGCGTTGTTTTATCTGACGGCAAATGGCGTTGTAGAACATCGCAAAGACCAATTAACCGTAGATGATTACCTTAAACTTGCGGATCGTAACCTGACCTGGCGAGACTCTCCGAAGCATGCGACTTTGCCATTAAGAAAACCGCAGACCTACCCTGCATCACTTGATAAACAAAACGTGATCAAAATAGGTCTGAGCATTTCTGCAGGAAACAAATCAAAAACTATCCCTTCAGAAGTCTGGAAGAAAATTTTTGATGCATTACAGGGGCTAAATTGTATTTATTATGTTTTTGGCCCTCAAAGCGAACAAGTCTGGTTAGATGATCTACATCGTGAAGTCGGGATGCGAGAGGATATTGTTAGCCTGGTTGGCGAACTTCCTTTAGAAGATGTCCCTTTCGCTATCAGTAAAATGGATTTCTATATCGCGTCAGACTCGGGAAATGTTTACATAGCCGATGCAGTAGGAGTCCCAATTGTTCTTATTTATGGGCCATGCTGTATTGCGGAGCAACGTCCTCTGGGGAATGTGTTACTGATTGGCAGCAAAGTGTATGAAAAGTCATACATCTTCGAAGCACCTTATTATTTCGACCGTACAAGAGAAGAGATGTTTGCATTAACTGAGGATGATCTTAAAAAAATACATACATTTATTAATACTCAGTTAATTGTAAAAAAAACGTCTCACAGTGCATAATTATTTGATATGAGCTTACTAATGACTGATAGCAAAGTTTTTCTAAGTATTATCATTGCTGCACATAATAGTGAAAAAACTATCGATGTCACTTTTCAGAGTCTTGTCGATGCGCTGGGTTCTGCATTAGAGTTATCTGAAATAATTATCATTGATGATGCGTCAGAAGACTCAACAGCAGAAAAAATTGCTCTTTTCTCTATCCAATATCCGCAAGTCATCATTTCCAGGGTCAATTATCAAAATGTCGGTAAAGTCCGCCAGCATGGTATTTCTTTATCATCTGGGAAATACATCACTATGCTCGATAGTGATGACATCTTAAAAGCTGACAGTTTATTGCCTATCGTTAACTTTTTGTGTGATGTCCAACCTGATATGTTCCTGACAAAATTACATGAAATTCGTGACGTAAGTAGAATAGACCATCAGTGGTCAGGTCTTAATCCTGAGAAAATATCTCAAGATACCGCTATTACACGCTTCCTTATTCACAAAGATCTACAAGCACATTTGATCGGCCAATTTATTAAACGTGATATATATCTTAATAATGAAGTCCCTCCGATGACTTGCTATGAGGATTTCTACATTTTCCCTAAAATGTTAACAAGTGCGGATAATATATACTTTCAGTTTGATAGCCATTATTACTATATAAAAAGAAAAGGTAGTTTATCTACCACACTGGATCAGGATAAAATAAAAAACCTACTCCTCTGCACTGTTAAAATGGAAATTGATTTACCACAAAAATTCCGCCCACTTATATTATGTCACTGGCTCGACATCTATCTTAAATATTATGATTTACTTACAGATAATGAACATCAACACCTTGTTAAAAAACATGTGATGATGTCTCATTCATTAGGTTTTTTTATTAATCGCCATGTCCGGTTAAGCTATAAGAGAAAAGCTTTGAGTACATTATGGAAAAATTAAGATCTCGACTATACATTACTGTTTTTATTTTTGCTGTTCTTTCGATCTCTTTTGCACTACTGAGTAATGCCAGACAAAGAGACTTCTATTATATCGCGGTATATTTAGGTGTTATTGGCCTAATCATTGAGCGCAAAAATCTAACCTTCAGAAAATTTAACATTGCGTATCCTATAATATTACTTGGCGTGGTGAAGTTAATATGGTTCTTATGGCTTGGTCGCGATGCAACTGGTTACAATACCTATAGTGACCAACTTGGTGCGGGAAAAAAATTACTTCTGGGTGGGGTATTGGTTTTTTATATCACCCAGTGCAGTCTCTACATTCAGGCAATAAAATGTAAAAACGTGATGCTTGCCATAATAGGTTTTGCATTCATATCCGCATCTTTGTATGCCTTCTGGCAGTTCTACCACGGAATGGGGCGCGTAGAGATGGCCGTTAACCGTGCCACCATTTCTGCTTACATTTACTCGACACTGAGTATGGTCTGTATTTATTTTCTGTATCTTCAGAAGAAACCCGCGTGCTATGTCATTGCAGCTTTAGCTATCCTGTTATCCTTTGTGGTAATAATTTTAACAGGTACACGTGCAGCCATCATTCTTCATTTGTTGATTATCGCACTGATGACGGTTTACTATTTCAAGAAAATTCATATCAAATCAACTTTGGTAGTTTTGATCATCGCGATGCTTGCGGTCCTTTCACTATATAAGAACTATATCCACCCTAAAATTGAACAAACTTATAATGAAGTCACTCTGTATCAGGAAGGGCGAGATAATACTTCTTTAGGAGCCCGTTTCTCAATGTGGACTGTCGGCATTAAAAACTTTGGTAATGCCCCATTTGGGCAAACCATGCAGTCTCGATTAAATTATTCAGATGAATTTACTTCAGAGAATCCACAATACAGAACGACAATGGAATTTATCAACGTTCATCTACATGATGAAATGATTGAAACATTGTCTTTGCAAGGCATATTTGGCGGGCTGTCTTTGTTATGGTTCTACGTGAGCATTTGCTGGGTCGCTTTAAGGGAACGTAACGCTCCATTGTTATTCACAATGAATGGTTTGATCGCATACGGCTTGAGTGATGTATTACTTTTGAGTTCAGAAGCCATTTTGTTTTACATCGCACTAATTGCAGTGTGTTCTGTTAAAACCCCACCGAAACAAATAGCAGCATAATATGAAAAGCCGGTCTAAACCCCGGCTTTTTTAACTTCATAATACTCAGCCAATGTCATTCCCCTGGTTCGCTCTGCGAGCCAGGAAAATAACGTATTCAAATCCTGATATAGCCTTTCAATATCAGCTTCATCTTTGAACGTTGGACTACCACCGGGCATAAATTCTGATGAATGAAGCATAAACTCTACGTAATCGTTGCCTTGGGATAAGGTTTTTTCTGCAACAGCTATCATTTGTGCAGCATTGCCACCTGATGGGCGCAACCAATTTACTGAAGGACTACGATATTTCCCGCGCATCTGGTCATAGCCTTGCTTAAAGCTATTCATCAGATTGCTATGCTTATATTGAATACTCATCGGGACTTCGAGTAATGCGGAGTTACCAGACTGGTCAATATTTTCCAGATCCATAAAATAAGCCTGGGTCGGGAAATGTTGATAATCCGTTCCGCCATTACCAGTAGGAGCCCCCTTCGCATTTCGCCAGTTAACTCTCGGCGTCACAGAGCAATCCACCTTATAACCCAACTCCACCAGTAATTTGGCATAGCGACTATCAAATGACCAACGCCCGGCACGATGACTAATCATTTTTGTGCCAAATGTTTCTTCCAGCAACGTGGTCATATAAACCACTTTCTCCCGCATGATCTCATCACTGTACTCAATGAGATAGGGCTGCCAGCGCCAGTCATCGCCCGTTAAATCGTGATCGGGTGGGCTATTCCATGCGTGTAAGTGCATGCCAACTTCGCCCTGACCACGAGCAATGACATCTTTGGCAAACTCGATAAAAACCGGATCTACAGCCATCTCATAGTTCGTAAGCCAAACCGGCTTAAAACCATATTTTTCACATAAAGACTGAAAACGAGGTAAGAACCGAGCATTCTCAGTTTTGATTTGTCGATGGTTTTGCCAGAGATTATCGCCTTCGGTATCAATGGTGATAATGAATGCAGGTTTGGTCATTTCCGTCTCTGAAATAAAGATGTTCACATCATGTTACGCAGCCTGCCAGATAAGGGCAAACCGCATACGATCAAATTTCTAACTCCTGAGCACAAATGTAGCAACCACACTCAAGGTCTATTAGAATCACCCTTTGGTTAATCTTCTAAAGATGATAATGAGTAACGCTTTGAATGCTCTTGCAGCCATGCCACCTACCCGTATTTTACTGATAAAGTTGCGCCATCATGGTGACATGTTGCTCACCACTCCGGTGATCAATGCATTACATCAAGCCTGGCCACACGCAAAAATCGATGTTCTGCTCTATGAAGAAACGAGAGACATGCTGGCGGCACATCCATTCATTCATCGTATTTATGGAATTGACCGTAAATGGCGCAAACTCGGTACCCGCCAGCATTTATGCAAAGAGTGGCAATTACTTAAAACATTGCGCGAGCAAAAATATAGTCTGGTTATCAATCTGGCCGATCAGTGGCGTAGCGCCGTGGTCACTCGCTTCACTGGTGCTCCTTCGCGTATCGGTTTTGATTTCAATAAGCGCCGCGGCTGGATCTGGCAACATTGTCATACTCAACTTGCTTCAGTGTCAGGTCATCAGACCCTGCACACTGTGGAGCAAAACCTCTCCATTATTGCCCCGTTGAATATTGCTCCAGTCAGGGATGTTACGATGAGCTATCAGCCTGGCGACTGGCAATCCGTGCAAAGTAAGCTGCAAAGCAATGGGGTTGAAGGTTCCTATATTGTGGTGCAGCCCACCTCCCGCTGGTTTTTCAAATGCTGGGATGAGGGCAAAATGGCTGAAACCATCACTGCTTTGCAAAAAGATGGGCATTCCCTGGTATTGACCTCCGGGCCGGATAAAAACGAAAAAGCGATGATTGAAAAAATCCGTGCGTTATGCCCATCAGAGCGAATCCATTCCCTGGCGGGTGAGCTAACTCTGCGCCAATTAGCGGCACTGATCGACCACGCCCAACTGTTTATCGGTGTGGATTCAGTACCGATGCATATGGCTGCCGCATTGAAAACGCCATGTATCGCGCTATTTGGCCCTTCAAAACTAACATTCTGGAGCCCGTGGGACGTCGTCGGTGAAGTCATTTGGGCAGGAAACTATGGTGATTTGCCAGACCCTGACAAAATTGATACCAACACGAAAGAACGTTATCTCGATGCCATCCCGGTCGATATTGTTGTCGCCGCTGCAAGGAAACAGTTGTTATGAAGCGCTGCCGTCTGGCTATTGTCCGCCAAAAATACCGCCCGGATGGAGGCGCTGAACGTTTCGTTTCACGCGCACTTGAGGCGTTAAGCGCCCACGATATGGAACTCAACGTTATCACTCGGCAATGGCAGGGTGAGCGCCAGGATAACTGGCATATTCATATTTGCGATCCGATGAAACTAGGTCGAATCAGCCGTGAAAAAGGTTTTGCCGATGCGGCAAGAACGCTATGGCAACGGGAGAATTTCGATATTGTTCAAAGTCATGAACGTATAGCGGGTTGCGATATTTATCGCGCAGGTGATGGTGTTCACCGCCGTTGGCTGATGCAGCGTGCAAGAATTTTACCCGCCTGGCGCGGAAAGTGGCTATTTCTCGATAGATACCATCGTTATGTGATGCAGGCTGAGAAGGCGATGTATCAGGCTCCCGAACTAAAAGCCGTCATCTGCAATGCCGAAATGGTTAAAAGAGAGATTATCGAAGATTTCTCTATACCTGCTAATAAGATACATGTCATCTATAATGCTATTGACTCTTCCCGCTTCGTTCCGGCAAATGATGAGCTACGCACGAAACTACGAGATGAATTATCTATCCCGCAAAGCGCAGTAACATTGGTCTTTGTCGGTTCCGGATTCGAGCGTAAAGGGTTAGCCAGTGCAATTAAGGCCATTGCTAATACCGACCGCTATCTTGTGATCGTTGGGCAAGATAAAGTCGAGAAAAGTTATCGAGAACTGGCACAATCTCTGGGGTGCCTGAATCGCATACGGTTTATGGGAATGCAGAAAAATACGCTGCCTTTCTATCAGGTAGCTGATGGACTATTACTGCCAACACTATATGATCCATTTCCAAATGTGATTCTTGAAGCAATGGCATGTGGTTTACCGGTTATTACCTCGGCTACCTGTGGCGGCGCTGAATTTATAACAATCGGACAAAACGGATACGTTTGTGATGCACTCAATATCCCACAACTTTCAGAAGCGGTAATGGCAATATCTTCACGCTTTGTGGATGAGAAAATGGGGGAATATGCTCGCGAGCGAGTCAGGGATGCGACACCGGAAAAACTTTCACAGCAACTTATTTCGCTGTATCAAAATATACTGGATTAGACGATGCGTATCCTAATGATTATTGATGGTTTACCTGGCGGCGGTGCTGAAAAAACCGTGCTTACCTTATCGAAAGGTTTGGTCGCAATGGGTCATCAGGTTTCCGTTTTCTCACTGCGTCGCGTCTGTGATTATGAGATTCCGGAAGACGTTGATTATCAAGTGATTCTGGATACTTGTAAAAAACCGTGGCGTAAGCTGACGGAATTGTCCCGCCGTGCCGCTCTGCTGGATAGCGCAGTAGAACAAGCGCAGAAAAAAGGGAATTTCGACCTCGTTTTATCTCACCTGCATAAAACCGATCGCATTGTTGCCCACACTAAATCCATTGCGCGTGAAAAGCTCTGGTACTGTGTCCACGGCATGTATTCTTATTCATATCTTCAGCATCGTCAGGGTTTCTCACGCTGGATAAAACGTAAGAAAATTCAAAGCGTTTATCAAAATAGTAATGTCGTCGCTGTTTCTCAGGCAGTTTTGCACGATATTACGACAAATTTCGATATTACGCTGTCCGGGGGCACCGTCATTCATAACCCATTCGATATCGACGGAATACATTTAAAAGCAAAAGAGTCGTGTGAAATGGCCGGGCAGGATTATTTAATCCATGTGGGTCGCTTCCATGAACATAAACGCCATGACCGGCTGATCAGCGCTTATGCTCTCAGTGGAATTCAAGCTCCGTTGGTTCTGATGGGTAACGGCAGCAATGAGCGTATTGCCGAGTTAAAAGCGATGGCCACAGCCGCTGGTGTTGCCGAGCGTGTGATTATAAAATCATTCGCACCAAACCCTTATCCATGGATTGCCAATGCACGTATGCTGCTGCTTAGCTCAGATTGTGAAGGATTTGGCAACGTTCTGGTCGAAGCACTAATTTGCCAGACACCAGCCGTCAGTACAAATTGCCCTGGCGGGCCTGCGGAAATTTTGACCGGAGAACTGTCTCGCGGTCTTTCCGGCATGAGCGCTCAGGAACTTGCTGACACTATGCTGGATATTTACAACACCCCACCAGTTATTGATATCGCAACGATTGAGTCATATAGCATTGGTGCCATCTGCCAGCAGTATTTGTCTCTGGCGACAGAAGAAAGATAACAATATTTTCGGGTAATTTTATGCCACAGAGCCTACGTCCACTCCTTAGCGTTGTTGCTGCTGTTTATAACGGCGAGCTTTTTTTAGCTAAATTCTTTGCCTGTCTTGAAGCTCAGAACATCGACAGCATGGAAGTCATTATGGTTAACGATGGTTCAACCGATGGCTCCATGGCGATTATTAATGCCTGGCGCAGCAAGTTTCCTGGTATGAAAATAATCGAACAGGAAAATCAGGGCGTTTCGATTGCGCGTAATACCGGGCTTGCTGTAGCCACAGGTCAGTACCTCTCCTTCCCGGACATTGATGATGACTTTAAGCCCGGCATGTACCAGCATCTTCTTGATTTAGCCTTAAAAAATGACCTTGATGTAGTGACGTGCAATGGTAATTACGTTTACGAAAACAACAAAAAACCTTCACGGCCAATTTTTCCGCAAGACAAGCTTCAGTCTACCGACGTACTGAGTGGTCCCCAGTGGCTTAAACGTGCGCTCGATTCGCGTAAGTTTCTGCACGTGACCTGGCTAAACCTTTATCGCCACGATTTTATTCGCGAACATGGCTTTACCTTCGAACCCGGCTTACGTCACCAGGATATTCCGTGGACAACGGAGGTGTTACTCGCCGCGCAGCGCGTTCAGTACACTGACGCTCAATACTACGATTACTACATCCATTCGGCCTCGGTATCCCATAAACCAGACACGGATGACACCCTGATCCGCTCAGCACGTCATTATATGAAAATACTGGAAATGTTAGATGCCATTAACCAGCGTTATCCGGAAGCGGTAAAGAATATTCCAGCCTGTAACTGGCAAATCGCGAAAGAAGGTCTGGGGATATTGCATACTTTCAATAACATGAAAGATCCGCACAAGAAGAAGATGATCATTCAGGAGTTTTTTGATCGCGGTATCTGGCGTCTGATTTGGAAAAATGCCCGTGGATTCCGCCTGCGCTGGCGTCTGGGTCGTCGTTATCTAAAATTGAAGAAAGCGACCCGAGTTCCGGGCTGAGGTACTGCCTCTAAGCGGGTGGATGCATGCCGCCCGCGACTTCTGTCCCTCAAGCACTAACCCATCTGAATACTAAGCAATGCCTTCGTGAAGTTACCAAAACAATAGCTTTAAGCTTCCCGAATGCTTAGAATTTGCCCGCCGATAATGAAAATACGGAAAATTCGCTTGGAATCGTTGTATACCGCTCTGTTCTATCTTATTCAGCCTTTTGTGTGGCTGCGACTGTTACTCCGTAGCCGTAAAGCTCCCGCGTATCGCAAACGCTGGGCGGAACGCTACGGCTATTGCCGTGGAAAAGTGGAGCCCGATGGTATTCTTCTGCATTCAGTTTCCGTAGGTGAAACCCTGGCGGCAATTCCGTTAGTTCGCGCCCTGCGCCATCGCTACCCGACGATTCCGATTACCGTCACCACCATGACTCCAACAGGTTCGGAACGTGCGCTGTCGGCTTTTGGGCAAAATGTGCATCATGTTTATTTGCCTTACGATCTCCCTTGCGCCATGAAGCGCTTTTTCAATACCGTGCGTCCCAAACTGGTTATCGTGATGGAAACCGAGTTGTGGCCAAACATGATCAACGAATTACACCAACGCAAAATCCCTTTGGTCATTGCCAATGCCCGTCTTTCTGCCCGCTCGGCAAAAGGGTATAAAAAGCTGGGTAATTTCACGCGCCGCCTGATGAGCAAAATCACCCTGATCGCCGCACAGAATGAAGAAGATGGTGGTCGTTTCATCGAGCTTGGTCTGAAACGCTCTCAATTAACCGTTACCGGTAGCCTGAAATTTGATATTTCAGTGACTCCAGAACTTGCCGCACGCGCAATTACGCTACGCCGCCAATGGGCTCCACATCGTAAAGTGTGGATTGCCACCAGCACCCATGATGGCGAAGAAAGTATTATTCTGGATGCACACCGCCAGTTACTGGCCAAATTCCCTGATTTACTGTTAATTCTTGTCCCGCGCCACCCGGAACGCTTCAAAGATGCGCGTGATATGGCTCAGAAGGCTGGTTTCAGCTACATCATGCGCAGCAGTGGTGAAAAACCGTCCAACAGCACCCAGGTGGTGATTGGCGATACTATGGGCGAGTTGATGATGCTGTACGGAATTGCCGATCTGGCCTTTGTGGGCGGCAGCCTTGTTGAACGAGGAGGCCATAACCCACTAGAGCCTTCCGCTCATGCGATTCCGGTACTGATGGGCCCACATACCTTCAATTTCAAAGATATTTGCGCCAAATTGCAGAGTGCCGACGGGCTGATTACCGTTACGGACGCGGCTTCACTAGTTAACGAAATCACCACCCTGCTAACCGACGAAGACTATCGCCTTTATTACGGTCGCCATGCCGTGGAAGTCCTTCATCAGAATCAGGGCGCATTGCAACGCTTGCTACAATTACTGCAACCGTACCTGCCGCAACGGAGCCATTAATGCCCAATCGCTTGTCTGTGGTGATGATCGCTAAAAATGCAGCGGACGTATTGCCAGAATGTCTGGCTTCAGTGGCCTGGGCTGATGAAATTGTTTTGCTGGATTCAGGCAGTACCGATTCTACTGTCGAGATAGCTCTTCAGACTGGTGCGAAAGTTTTCATTAATGAAGAGTGGCAAGGCTTTGGCAAACAACGCCAGCTCGCACAGAGCTACGCCAGCCACGATTATGTTTTGATGATCGATACCGATGAGCGTGTCACGCCAGAACTGGCCAGTACGCTAAAAGCGGTTTTAGAAAATCCGCAGACAGATGCTGTTTACAGTATCGCGCGCCGCAATCTGTTCCTTGGGCGTTTTATGCGCCACAGCGGTTGGTATCCGGACCGCGTAACCCGCCTCTACGCTCGAGCGTTCTACCATTATAATGATAATCAGGTTCATGAGTCTCTCGAAGCTCCAGGGGCGAAAGTTATCCCACTCAAAGGGGATTTGCTCCATCTTACCTGCCGTGATTTCGCCAGCTTCCAGCGTAAACAGTTAAATTATGCGACCGCCTGGGCGCAGGAGCGTCATCAACGTGGCAAGCGAGTCTCGATTGCGGGTATTTTCGGTCACACATTTGGGGCATTCTGTAAAACGCTGCTGCTACGAGCTGGTTTTCTTGATGGGAAACAAGGTTGGCTACTTGCTGTCGTCAACGCACAGTACACATTTAACAAATACGCTGAACTCTGGGCGCTGAATCAAGGCTATACGGAAAACAAAACTCTATGACCACCCGAGCGATTTATCCAGGCACGTTTGATCCCATTACCAACGGTCATCTGGACATCGTGACGCGTGCTGCGATGATGTTTGATACCCTGATACTGGCGATTGCGAATAGCCCGCACAAGAAGACCTTGTTCACGCTGGAAGAAAGAGTCCAGCTCGCGAAAGGTGTTACTGCACATTTGCCTAATGTTGAGGTTGTCGGTTTTAGTGATTTGATGGCGAATTTTGCTAAAACTCAACAAGCTAACGTTTTAGTCAGAGGGCTACGCACGGCGGCAGATTTTGAGTATGAGATGCAGCTGGCTCATATGAACCGCCACTTAATGCCAGAGCTCGAAAGCGTGTTCCTGATGCCATCAAAAGAGTGGTCTTTTGTCTCTTCATCGCTAGTTAAAGAAGTTGCGCGTCATCATGGCGATGTTGCGCACTTCCTGCCTGAGCCGGTATGCAAAGCGTTACTGGAAAGACTCAAGCAGGAGACAGCTGAATAAAGAGCTAGTGCTGGCAATGGCGGCAATAAAACGTGCTGCGTTGCCCATGCTTGCTGATGAGAATAGGCGCTCCACATACCCGACACGGTTCTTCTGCACGCCCATAAACTTGTAACTCCTGAGCGAAATACCCCGGTTTACCATCCGATTGCAGGAAATCTTTTAGCGTCGTCCCACCTTGTTCAATAGAACGCAGTAGTACCGCTTTAATGGTTTTGACCAGTAATTCACACTCAGTTTGTGATAACGACTGCGCAGTACGATCCGGATGGATGCCCGCAGCAAACAGCGATTCACTGGCATAAATATTACCCACGCCCACCACCAGCTTGTTATCCATCAGCCAGGGTTTAATCGCGAGTTTCTTTTTCGCAGATTTTTCACGCAAATAGTCTGCCGAAAATGCGTCGCTCAATGGTTCCGGCCCCAGATGAGCCAGCACATTGCTGCCCTCCAACTCTTTAGCCCATAACCAGGCACCAAAACGGCGCGGATCGGTATAACGCAACACTTTACCATTGCTCATCACCAGGTCGACATGGTCATGCTTTTGGGCAGGATAATCTTCAGGAAGGATACGCAGGCTACCTGACATGCCAAGATGGATAATAATCCAGCCATCAGGGAGTTCGAGCAGCAGATACTTAGCGCGGCGTTGCACGCTTAAAACAGGTTTGTCGCTTAGAGCATGGATTTCATCGGAGACAGGCCAACGCAAGCGACCGTTACGCACCACGGCGTGAAGAATAGTTTCCCCGACCAGATGTGGTTCAATACCACGGCGACTGGTTTCTACTTCCGGCAATTCAGGCATCTCTCCTCCAGACTCAAAAGCCTAAAACGAAAAAACCCCGCCGAAGCGAGGTTTTCATCAAAGACACTAAAATTATTTAATTTTAGCTTCTTTGTACAGTACGTGTTGACGGACAACTGGATCGAATTTTTTCAGTTCCAGTTTTTCCGGCTTAGTACGCTTGTTCTTCGTGGTGGTATAGAAGTGACCAGTACCAGCAGAAGAAACCAGCTTGATCTTCTCGCGAACACCTTTAGCCATGACTTAATT
>Ga0207655_1001200_pt1 | contig 24990 bp, 25 predicted proteins | sample KBSM44metaG_FD_184398 | JGI IMG/M metagenome (GOLD analysis project Ga0207655, IMG submission 184398) | Miscanthus rhizosphere microbial communities from Kellogg Biological Station, Michigan, USA - KBS M4-4 metaG (SPAdes) (version 2) | ecosystem: Host-associated > Plants > Roots > Rhizosphere >... | reverse complement strand
CCGCGTAGGACGTGTCCATGACTTTCACGGAGTACTTGTGACGCTCGGCCCAACGCAGATACATGCGCAGCAGCATCTCGGCGAAGTCGGTGGCGTCGTCGCCGCCCGCACCGGAGCGGATCGTCACGACGGCGGGACGGTCGTCGTACTCGCCGTCGAGGAGCGTCTGCACCTCGAGCTGCCCGATGACGTCCTGGAGGGCCTTGATCTCGCGGCGCGCCTCTTCGGCGGTGTCTTCGTCGTCCATCTCGTGAGCCATCTCGACCAGCACATCGAGGTCGTCGAGCCGCTGCTCGACGTCGCTCACGCGCTTGAGCTCCGACTGGCGGTGGCTGAGGGCGCTCGTGACCTTCTGCGCCTTGTCGACGTCGTCCCACAGGTCGGGGGCGCCGGCCTCTTCGGACAGGCGCGCGATCTCCGCACGCAGGCCCTCGACGTCGACCACCGCCTGGATGTCAGAGAAGGTGGAGCGCAGGGCCTGGATGTCGGCGGAAGGATCGAAATCAAGCATGACACTCCAGACTAACGTGGATCGGGTGAGCTCCCGCATGCCAGATCCCGCGTCCACGCCGGGCATGGGGCCGATGCTCTGGCGTCTCGCACCGATGATCTACGGCCCGACGGTGCTGTTCGCGCTCGGCGAGGGCGCGGTCGTTCCCCTGTTTCCGGTCATCGCCGCGCAGCTCGGCGCCGATGTGCCCACCGCGGCGCTCATCGCCTCCGCCCTCGTCGTCGGTCAGCTGTGCGGCAACATTCCCGCGGGTTGGGCCGTCAGTCGCATCGGCGAGCGGATGACGATGATCCTGGGCGGTGTGATCGCGATCGGCGGCGTTGCGGGGATGCTGTTCGCACCGAGTCTGCCCGTGCTCGCGGCCGCGGTCTTCGTCATCGGCTTCTGCGCCGCGGCGTTCGGGCTGGCCCGGCACTCGTTCATGACCACGCGGGTGCCGCTCGCCTACCGGGCACGCGCGCTGTCGCTGCTCGGGGGCACGTTCCGGCTCGGGATGTTCGTGGGGCCGTTCATCGCGGCGGCGCTCATCGCGATCTTCCAGGACGAGCACTCCACGGTGTGGTTCTTCGGCGTCTGCCTACTCGCCACGATCGCGCTGCTGGTGTTCGGGCCCGATCCGGAGGATGCCGTGCCCGTGCCCCGCATCGTCCGCACCGCGGGCGACTCACGCCTCGCGGAAGACACGGGCGAGCCCGTCACCGGGTCGATCCCCGTGCCTGAGCGCGTGGGCGTGTTCCGCACGATGTGGCGGTTCCGCAGCGTCCTCGCACGGCTCGGGCTGGCGGCGGCATCCCTGTCCGCCGTGCGGTCCGCCCGACAGGTCGTGCTGCCCCTGTGGGGCCTGTCGATCGGTCTCGATGCACAGACGATCGCGCTCGTGGTCGGCATTTCCGGTGCGATCGACTTCGCCCTCTTCTACGCGAGCGGACAGGTGATGGACCGCTTCGGCCGCCTGTGGGCCGCGCTTCCCGCGATGGTGCTGATGGGATCCGGGTTCCTGGCGCTCGCGTTCACGCACGACCTCACCGAGGCTGCGATGTGGTTCGCCCTTTTCGCCGCGGTGCTGGGTGTCGGCAACGGCTTGTCGAGCGGCATCCTGCTGACCCTCGGCGCCGATGTCGCACCGCAGGAAGACCCGGCGGCCTTCCTCGGGTCATGGCGGACTCTGACGGATGCCGGGGGCGCCATCGCCCCGCTCCTGGTGTCCGCGATCGCGGCCGCGCTGTCGCTGTCAATCGCCACCGGTGTGATGGGCGTGATCGGGCTCGCGGGAGCGGCCGGGTTCATCCGGTGGGTACCACGGTTCGTGCCGCGCGAGCGCTGAGTGCATGCCGCGGCCGCCCTCCGTGCTGCGGCCGGAAGACGGAGCGCGCGCATCGACCATTTGCGCGACACATAGACGTCGAGGTCGAGGAAGGCGCGCAGGTCGTCGCAGACCTGTTCGAACCTCCCCGGTGGGACGTGCCGCGCGCCGTGCGGCGTGGTGCACGACTTCCCGTTCCTGGTCCGCGGATCCGCCGCCTGTGACATCTCGCGGCTGACGAGCCGCTGACCGCACCCCCGTCGACGAGGCGCGCCTCCTCCACAGCAGGCGCCGTCATCGATTCGAACAGTTGTGTTAAATATCGATACGCCGCGTAGCGTTATGGAACGCGGAGCCTCTAGCCTCGGTCGCGTGCAGACCTCCCCCTCCGCGAGCGGTCGTCCCCGCAACGGCGTCACGACCCAGCGCATCCTCGACCTCTGCTGGCGGGTCATCGCGGCCGACGGCATCGACGCCGTCGACATCGAGGCGATCGCCGCAGAGCTGGGGTGCGCGAAGACGACGATCTACCGGCGGTGGCCGTCGAAGACCGACCTCGTCGTGGCTGCCATCGAAGCCGGACTCGAGCACGGTACGGATCCGGCGACCGGAGACGTCGTCGCGGACCTCGTCGAGTTCGCGATGGTCAACGTCCGCAACCACTCGAGCCGCTTCTCCGCGTTCTCTCTCGTCAGCAGCTCCGAGGTCACGCGACGGCTGTGGGAACGCATCTTCGCCGCGCGTCAGGCGATCGCCGTGACGATCATCGACCGGGCGATCGCTGCCGGTGAGCTCCCGGCCGACACCGACGCCATCGCGATCGTCGACCTGCTGTCCGGGTTCGTCAACTTCCGCCTCGTGGCCCGCGCCGCCGTGGAAGGCTCACGCGCCGTCACCCGGGACGAGATCACCCCCATCGTCACAGCCATCGTCGCCTCTCCGCCGCGCCGCCGGCCGTAATCACGCCCACATCCAGCAGCAACCACCCGCGCACCACACACCCTCGAGGAGACCCCATGCACGCCACCACTCCACCAACCGCACGAGCCACGTTGCCCGGATCCGTCGGCGCCGTCGTCGGCTTCCTGGTGTTCACCGAGTTCGCCAGCGGCTTCATGCAGGGCTACTACACGCCGTTCGTCGCGAGCATCGTCCAGCACCACGGTGCGGATGCCGCCGCCGCCAACTGGTTCAACAGCGCCTTCGCCCTCTCGGGCGCCGTCGTCGTCCCGCTGCTGTCCAAGCTCGGCGACCGCTACGGGCACCGGCTCGTCCTGCGATGGGCCGTCGGCATCGTGTTCCTGTCGGCGATCATCATCGCCCTCGCACCCACGTACTCCACCGTCCTCGTGGGCCGCGCCCTGATGGGCCCCCTCGCCGTCTGGCTGCCTCTGGAGATCGCGATCATCCACAGCCGTCTGACGGGTCAGACCGCTCGGAGGGCGATCGCTCTCGTCGTGGCCGTGCTCACGGGCGGTTCGGTCGTGGGCTCACTGGCGGCGGGAGCCGTCTCCGCCGTCCTGCCCGCGCTGTGGATGAGCCTGCTCGCTCCCGTCGTGATCCTTCTCGTCGCCCTCTACGCGGTCTTCTTCCGCATCCCCGAGACGGCGGTGCTCGGAAAGTCCGCCATCGGCTACGGCGGCTTCGCGGGACTCGCCGTCATCCTCTGTGCGCTGATCCTCGGCCTTGCGCAGACGGCGGCCGGCGGCCTGCTCTCACTGCCGGCCGTGATTCCGCTCGGCATCGCGGTCGTCGGGCTCATCATCTGGGTCCCCTGGCAGTCGCGCACCGCGACGCCGGCGATCGACTTCGCCCTCATCCGTTCCCGCCGCCTCGGTCCGCTGTTCGTCGCCAGCCTGCTCTTCGGGATGATGGTCCTCGGCAACGTCGTGCCCTTCACGACGTTCTTCGCCAGCAACCCCGCCACCTCCGGCTACGGGTTCGGCTTCGCCGTCGGCTCGCTGTCGCTGCTGACCGCCGGCTTCAGCACCATGCTCGTCGTCGGCTCGCTCCTGTCCACGCCCCTCACCACGCGATTCGGTCTGCGCGGCCCCCTCGCCGCCGCGAGCCTCGTGTGCGGCGTCGCCTTCGCCGCCGGCATCTTCGCGCACGGCTCCCTGGCCACGATGATCGCCACTATGGTCGTGCTCTGGGTGGCCGCAGGATTCATCCTCGGGCTCGCACCGACGATCGTGGCCGAGGTCGCGCCCCTCGGGCAGACGGGGATCGCCGCGGGTCTTTACAACACGCTGCGCAGTGTCGGATCCGCGCTCGCCGGCGCCGTCTTCGCGCTGTCGCTCGGCGCCTTCGTCACGGCGAACGGCATCGGCATCGGCGGCTACGTGCTGATCTGGGTCATCTCCGCCGTCGGCCTCGCCGTCGCCGGCATCCTGGTCTACGCCTCCGGCAAGAGCGAGCTCGTCCCCGAGGGCGTCTCCACCGACGAGGCGTCGGACGACGAGGCGGTGACGGCATGACCGCCGGCACAGCGGCCGTCCTCCTGCGCGGTGCGGCGATCTTCGACGGCGAAGGCTTCCGGGACGACCTGGCCGGCGTCCTCGTCGAGGGAGACCGACTGCGCGCGATCCCTGCGTCGGCAGAGGGCTCCGTTCCCTCCGAGGTCACGGTGCACGACCTGGCCGGCATGACGCTCACGCCGGGGCTGATCGACACCCACGTGCACGTGACGACCTCCACAGGCAATGCGCTCAGCGGCTTCGCCGAGCACTTCTCCACGCAGTTCTACCGCTCGGTGCGCAACCTGTCCGACACCCTGCACGCCGGCGTGACGACCGTTCGCGACGCCGGTGGTGCGGATGCGGGGGCACGCCAGGCCATCGAGGACGGCACCATCGTCGGCCCCCGATTGAGGGTGGCTCTCGCGCTCATGAGCCAGACCGGCGGGCACGGCGACGGCTGGCTGCCCTCGGGCGTCTCGCATCCGCTGATGCGGGAACATCCCGGTCGCCCCTCGGGCATCGCGGACGGCGTCGACGAGGTCCGTCGGGTAGCCCGTCGGATCCTGCGCGCGGGCGCCGACCACATCAAGATCTGCAGCACGGGCGGAGTGATGTCACCCGGCGACGACCCCCGTCACTCCCAGTTCACGGCTGACGAGGTGCGCGCGATCGTCGAAGAGGCGGAGGCGCAGGGTTCGTACGTCATGGCCCATGCCCAGGGGACGAAGGGCATCGAGACCGCGGTCGCGGCCGGCGTGCGCTCGATCGAGCACGGCATCTACCTCGACGAACCGACCGCCGAGCTCATGCGCGAACGCGGAGCGTTCCTGGTTCCCACGCTGCTGGCACCGCTGCAGGTGGTGCGCATGGCAGAACGCGGAGTGCCGATGGCGGCCGGTGTGGTCGACAAAGCGAAGGCGGTCATCGACCGTCACCGCCAGAGCGTGGCGATCGCGGCGGCGGCAGGCGTACCGGTCGCGATGGGAACCGATTCGGGTGTGGGACCGCACGGCGAGAACCTCGACGAACTGGCTTTGATGTCTGACGCGGGTCTGTCGCTGGAGGCGTCGCTCGCGGCAGCGACCTCCGTGGCCGCCCGTCTGATGCGGATCGACGACATCGGCCGCATCGTGGATGGAGCGGCCGCGGACCTCGTCGTCTTCTCCGGCGATCTGCGCTCGACGGGACTGAACGGTCTGGGCAGCCGGGTGCAGCAGGTCTGGAAGGCCGGCGTGCGCGTGCGGTGACCGCCGGCGCGCGACGCGACGGGCCCGGAGATCGTCTCCGGGCCCGTCGTGCTCAGCGGACGCCTGTCGCGATGCGCTCGAGCAGCGCCGGCGCATCCATGGCCGGGAGCATCACCTCGATGAGCGCGCCGTGCGCCCCCTTCGCCCCGGAGGCGCTCCGGAGGGCTGCATCGAGCTCGCCTTCCGTGTGCACGGTCGCCACGAAGGCGTCCGAGGCGCCGAGAGCGGCCGGCAGGCGGGTCCAGTCCCAGGCGTGGATCTCCTGGTACGCCGCCTGGGGGCTGCGGATCAGCCGTTCGACGGTGTACCCGCCGTTGTTCAGCACGAGCACGGTCGGGCCGCACGGCCGATTCAGCAGGGCGCCCAGCTCCGCGATCGTCAACTGCGCAGCCCCGTCGCCGATCGCGAGCACCACGGGCCGATCCGGCGCGGCGATGCTGGCTCCCAGCGCCGCCGGCAGCGTGAAGCCGATGGATGCCCACACCGGCTGGCCGAGGAAGTCGCAACCGGGCGGCAGCGTCATCGACACCGCGCCGTAGTAGGCTGTGCCGGCTTCGGCCGCCACGATCGCTCCCTCCGGAATGTGCCGCTCGAGCAGCGGCCAGAGGCCCTCGTGACGAAGCGGCGCATCGCCGTCGACGAGCGCGCCCGCTGTGCGGCGCCGCTCGGCCGCGTGCCGACGCGGTCGCGCGGCGAGGGCGGCATGGAGCGTCGCCACGGCGTCTTCGAGCAGGATACCGCGACGGCTCCGGCCGCCGACGGAGACGCCCGCCGGGTCGATGCGCACGAGCGAGGACTCGTCGAGGCGCTGTGAGAAGAATCCGGTGAGGAAGTCCGTCTCGACCGTGCCGATCGCCACGACGAGATCGGCCCCTTCGACGGCGGTGCGCACGTCGTCGCCGGTCAGAGCGCCCGCATAGGTGCCGAGGTTCGCGGGATGCTCGTCATCGACCAGCGCCTTGCTGGCGAACTGATGGGCCACGGTGACGCCGTCGAACTCGGCGAGCTGCTGCACCCAGCGCTCTCCCCCGAATCGCGCGGCACGCACGCCGAGCAGACAGCTGAGAGAGTCGGCATCCGCCAGGGATCGCTCCAGCGCCGCGGCGAACCAGTCGAGTGCAGCGGGGTCGCTGCGGGCCACGCTCGTCAGGGCGACCTCGAGGCGCGACGCGTCGATCATCGCGTCGGCCAGATCGGCGGGGACGCCGAGATAGACGGGCTTGGAGCGCGAGAGGGCCGCCGTCAGGACGCGGTCGATGGTCGCCGGGGCCGTCGCTGCGCTCGTCAGCGTCTCGACGGCAGCGGAGATCTCCTCCTGCATGCGGAGGAAGTGGTCGTGGTCGCCGTCGGCGAGGGTGTGATGCAGCAGCGCGTCGCTCAGGCGGGCGTCGCGCTCCGGCATCCCCACGATGTGCACGACGGGCACATCCTCGGCGTAGCTGCCGGCGATGCCGTTGACCGCAGAGAGCTCGCCGACGCCGTACGTCGTCACGAGCACGCCGATGCCGCGCCGGATGCGTGCGTACCCGTCGGCGGCGTAGGCCGCGTCGAGTTCGTTCGCGCAGCCGCGCCACGTGAGGGCCCCCGACGCGAGCATCTCGTCGAGCAGGGTGAGGTTGAAGTCACCGGGCAGCCCGAAGGCATCGGTGCATCCCAGCTGATGAAGGCGGGCCGCGAGGTACGCGCCGAGGGTGACGGTCGTGGGTTCCATGGTCGCAATGATCAGGTGAATCGACTCCCTCTCGCAATCGACCCTCGTCACACTGTCTGTATCGATCATTGCGATGTCGCACTCGGCTCTACGCTGATCATTATGGTCAGCGAACAACTCCCCCAACTGGATGCGACCGATCGCGAGATCATCCGCGCGCTGGATCGTCAGCCGCGCGCGACCGTCGCCTACCTCGCGGAGCAGCTGCATCTCGCCCGAGGCACGGTTCTGGCCCGCATCCGCAAGCTGTACGACGGCGGCCTGCTTCAGGCGGAAAGCGTAAAGGTGCGGGCGGCGTCGGTCGGCCGGCCGCTGCGCGCGCTGGTCACGGCAGAGGTCGACCAGACGGAGTTCGAGGGCCTCATCGCGGCGATCTCCCGCGTCCCGGAGGTCGTGGAGTGCCTCGGGGTGACGGGTGGCAGCGATCTCCATCTGGAGATCGTCGCCGTGGATGCCGAAGACGTGTATCGGATCACGCAGGAACTGATGTCCTTTCCCGGCATCAGACGGACGTCGACGTCGATCGTCCTCCGGCAGCTGCTCGCACGACGCATGCACCAACTGCTTTGAGCGGCCTTCACCGCAGTGCCGTCCGGCTCGTCGCGGTCGCGTCCAGCGGCCACCCCTCGGGCACGAACATCGTCAGCACGGGCGGATGCCACGTCGTCGCGACGGTGACACGCGCTGAGACACCGTCCGGGGTGGATGCCGACACCAGCTCTGCCGTCCCCGTCGCCGCGAGCAGCTCGGCTGCCTGTTCGTAGACGCCGGCGTCCGTCAGCCGCGCCGCGGGACCGGTGGCGTCGATCGTGAGCGTGAAGCCGTCGGCACCGGCCAGCGCGGCGGCGTCGGCCGCGGCATCCAACCGCTTCTGCGTGAGATACAGGCTCGTGGCGTCGACGCAGACGAGCACGAGCACCATGGCAACCACGAAGAAGCCGAGGGCGAGCACCAGGACGCTCCCGTCCTCGTCGTCGCGCAGGCGCGCGCAGAGCTGCCTCACGGCTCCACCCAGTAGCGAGAGACCTTCTGGATCCCGGTCGCGGTGACGGGGACGCGCGCCGCGTGGTCGAGACCGAGCACCGGCGGCACCAGCGGCAGCGGCACGTCCGCTGTCACGGTCACCGAGAGCATCGCTCCGGCCGCGGGACAGCGCCCCGGCGTCGTGCACTGCACGCGCACGTCGAGCGTCGACGGATCGATGCCGTACTCCGCGACAATCGCGTCGACGACGCGCTGGGCACGCGCATCGGCGGTGGCGGTGTGCGGCGCCGAGGCGATGGTGCGAGCGAGCTGACGCGCGGCGGTCTCGACACCCAAGGCGTGCGACTGGATGCTCCCGAGTGCGACGATCAGATAGACGAGCGGCACGAGCAGAATTAGTCCCACCGTGAGGAACTCGAGGGATGCTGAGCCGGACTCGTCCGAGAGCGCCGCGGCCCGACTCACGCGCGACGCGTCAGTCGAAGCTCTCGCGCGGGGCACGACCGGTCACCTCCATCCCTGAGGGGATCCCGAGCAGACCCACGAGCGGAAGCGTCGCCACGACGCGCACCTCGACCTCCGGCCCGCGCTCCGTGTCCGTGTCGAACGCCGTGACCTGGGCTGCGATGCCCGCGCCCACGGCCGCCGTGATCAGTTGCGCGGTCCGATCCGCACCGGCCCAGGCATCGGTGTCGGCAAGAGCGCCGATGTAGGCACCCTCGACGGCGGCATCGTGCACGACATTGCGGACGTAGACCGCGAGCGCGAGCTGGAGCACTCCGAGGGTGAGGAGGGTCAAGAGCGTTCCGACCAGCACGAACTCGACGGTGCTCGATCCGCGCTCATCCCGCTGAAGCGTCTCCACCTCCGCTCCCCAGCTCAGAAGCCCGATCGATCAGAAGCCCGAGACGCTGCTCAGCGCCTGCTCGAAGAGCTCGGCGAGCGCCGGTCCGGCGAGCGTCCAGATGGCCACGACCAGCCCGGCCGTCATCAGGGTGACGAGAACCCAGCCGGGAACATCTCCGGTCTCATCGTCAAGGGCCTCGCGCAGAGCGGAACGGTATGAGTTGTCCATGTGTCGAGTGTGCTGGCGCCGATGCGCATGCGCGCGAATTATCCACACACCCGCGTCATCCGACGCCCAAGCGCAGCATGACGATGCCGGGGAAGATCGCGAAGAGAAGGCATCGGGGCTGGGACACACCGCGCGATCCGAGCGGCACCCAGGGCGACTCCCCTCGCTCCACTGACCGAACCTCTCGGATGCCGGATTCAGAGACAGCACTGCCGACGCACTGCTGCGAACTCCGAACCCACCGGTCACTGCCGCTGGGCGAGTTCCGACTCGTCGCTGGCATCGTAAAGAGTCTGCGCGAGTGACAGCACAGCCGTCTTGTAGAGATCCGGCTTGACGTTCTCGGGGTCAAAGAGGCCCAGCGCCGACAGTCCCAGGTCCAGGGCAGTCAGGATACGGAACTGGTCGCCGACAGGGATGCGCGCGAACCTGCTGTCGGTCGGGATCGGGGACGCCGCCGCCGGGATGTCATCTGCCGGGGAGATGAACTCGAGAAACCTGGTCGTGAGGTGCTCGTCCCGCAGCGCGTACGGGATGAAGTCGAACAACAGTCGCGCATAGCTCGAGCGCTCGCCGCTCTTGGCGGTGCGCACCCAGATGTCGCACCACGCCTCGAGCCGCTCATAGTCGTTGCCGGCGCGATCGAGGATCGCGTGGAAGTCCTCCGCTTCCTGCGAGAGGGTCTGCCGGTACCGGATCACCTCCAGGATCAACTCTCCCTTGTTGCGAAAGTTGGAGTAGACCGCACCCTTGGTGAGCCCGGCCTCCAGCGCCACGTCATCAAGGGACGCGCCGGCGACACCGCGAGTGGCGAAGATGCGCTCGGCCGCCTCGAGCAGCAGCACCCTGTTGTGCTGCTGCTGCTGATCGCGGGTTATCCGTGCCATGAATTCGATTGTAAAACAGGCAGATCAGGCGGCCCTGAGCCTGACCGGTTCGTTGCTCCTAGTTTCAGATACCGTTAGTATCCGAGCATGACGGGTGCAATCCCAGGGTCCGAGGCTCTCTCGCTCGATCAGGTCACCAAGACTTACAAGCGAGCGGCTGTTGCGGCGAACCGAGCCATCAGCCTGACTTTCCGACCCGGTGAGTTGGTCGCGCTCATCGGGCACAACGGGGCGGGCAAGACCACCCTCCTCAGCCAGATCATCGGAACGGTGAAGCCCACGTCCGGCGACATCCGCTACGGCACGTCATCCCTCGTTGCCGCACCGGACCTCGCTCGCCGGATCGCGTCGATGATGCCGCAGATGCACGCGCCGCTGACGGGAGTGACGCCGTTGCAGGCGATCACGTCGATCGCCCGGCTACGGGGTCTGCCCGCACCGGATGCCAACCGGACTGCGCTGGACCTCATCGATTCACTCGGCATCAGCGAGTGGAAGGACACGCACGGCGAGAAGCTCTCCGGGGGCCTGCGCCGGCTCACGTCCTACGCGATGGCCGTGGCCGCGCCCCCGCCCGTACTGCTGGTCGACGAGCCCACCAACGACGTCGACCCGGTCCGTCGCCCGCTCGTCTGGCGGCACCTGCGCCGGCTTGCCGACGACGGACACACTGTCGTCGTCGTCACCCACAATCTCCTCGAAGTCCAGCGCGCCGCCGACCGGTATGTGCTCCTGCAGAACGGCAGCGTTCTCGTCGACAGCACACCGAGGCAACTGGCCCAGCGGGCCCGCACGGCCACGCTCACGGTCTCCGTACGTCCAGGCACGGAGATTCCTTCCCTCCCGTCCGCCGCTACTCATGCCGTCGACGAGGACGGTCATCTCACGCTCGACCTGGAGCCCGCGCAGATTCCGGGCGCGATCGAGTGGGTACTCCATCTGGTCGCCACGGGTATCGCGGACAGTTACGCGCTCGCCCCGGCATCCCTCGAGTCGCTCTACGAAGGGATCACCAATGGCCGTTGATGCGCTCACGACGCCTACGCTCGCAGTGCCGCGCGCACGCGCCTGGTTCATCAGCTGGTGGGGCCTTGTCCGATGGAGCCTGACGCGGCACAAGTACCTGCTGCCTGCGTTCACCGCTGTGCAGGCACTGTTCGCCGTCGCGATCGTCTACGGCCTCGCGCTCATGATCCCCGATGTCGACCACGAGGCTGCCCGCTACCTCTCCTCCGGGGCGTGGACGCTCGGAATAATCGCTGTGGGCTGCGTGCTTGCCCCGCAGATCATGAGCACCTCGAAGCAGGAGGGACTTCTCGACTACCAGAAGACCCTCCCAGTGCCGCGTTCTGCGATCCTCCTCGCAGACGCGGTCGTCTGGAGCCTTGCGGCGCTGCCCGGAATCGCGGTCGGCATGCTCGCCGCGTTCCTGCGCTTCGGCCTTGAGATCCACATCGACCTGTTCACCATCGCGGCCGTCCTCGGCGCACAGTTCACTGCAGTCAGCATCGGATACGCCATCGCGCTTTGGCTGCCGATCAGCGCCACCTCGCTCGCGACGCAGGTCATCATGATCGGTGGCCTACTGTTCTCACCGATCACGTTCCCAGCCGATCGCCTCCCCGACTGGGCCGTCATTCTCCACCAGTTCCTTCCGTTCGCGCCGCTGGGCGACACCATCCGCGAGGCGACCTTCCGCACCGGCGAGGACCAGCTCTTGAACGTCATCGTCGTCGCCGTATGGGCAGGGACGGCCTACCTGGCCGCCTATCTTGCGTTGCGTAAGAGAAAGTAGCGGTAACGCCCTCCGACCGTCCGCACCAGCCGGCCCACCGGTCCCGTCGCCGAGGGTACCCTCACATCCGACGCCCTCGCGGTCACAACAACGTCGAGCCTCGACACGCGCGAATTATCCACACACCCGCGTCATCCGACGCCCAAGCGCAGCATGACGATGCCGGGGAAGATCGCAAACAGCACGGACAGCGGCAGGATGAGAAACACCAAAGGAAGCAGCATGAGGATCTCCTTGCGCCCCGCCATCTCCAGCAGTCCCCGCTTCGCATCCTCGCGGGCATCGACGGCCTGCTCCTGCAGCACGTGAGCCAGGGGCGCGCCACGATCCATCGCGGCGACCAGATGCTCGACAGCGCGTGCCAAGGCGGGCACGTCCATGCTCTTCGAGACCGCGAGCAGAGCGTCGGGCAGGCTCGAGCCCGTGCTGCTGGCGAGTACCGCGCCGCGCAGTTCGCCCGTCAGCACGCCGGATCCCACCTCTCCCACGCGCCGGAGAGCGTCACGCAGCCCCTCCCCAGCGGCGAGACACAACGCGAGGAACTCGAGCACGGTCGGCAACTCTTCTTCTACGCGCGCGATCCGCTGCCGTGCCGCTCTGCTCAGCATGTAGTCGCAGCCGACGACGCTCGCAGCGGCCAGAAGCGGGGGGATCACGACCAGCGTCGGTCCCCCGCGGCCCATCAACGTCAGGGCGACGACGAGGGCGCCGCCGAGACCGACGCCGGCCACCGCCCACCCCAGCTGCTGCGCACGGAACGCGACCACGTCCTGACTCCGCCCCGCCTGACGCAGGCGGCGAGCGACGCCGCCGCCTCCGCCGAGACCGACCCACGACGACGCAAGACGGTCGCGGATCGTCTGCCAGGGCGAGGCGACCGTGGTCGGCGGAAGCGGAGTGAGGCCGCGCGGATCGGCGATGTCGCGCAGGTACGGCGCGATCCGCAGGGTCAAGGACGGAGCCGCCCAGCGGGGCAGCCGCCCGAGGACGAGCAGCATCCCGGTCCCCAGCGCCACGCCGAGAACGACGGCGGACGCCGCGAGCGTCACGAGGCTCACGCGAACCACCGCCGCGGCTCCGGGAGACGTCCGATGCGGATCGTCAGGCGATACGCGCTTACCGACACGATCGCGCCGACGATCACGACAACGGCACCCGCCGGGCTGGAGTAGGCGACGGCGCCTTCCGGCCGCAACGCCAACAGACCCAGCACGATCCAGGGCGCGGCGACGCCGACGACCGCCGCGCCCCGCACCCACGATTGCCGCGCCTCGACCTCGGCACGCAAAATGGCGTCGGCACGCACGGATGCCGAGAGGGCCCGGAGGACGCCGGTCAACTCAGTCCCTCCGACCTGCCGCGCCATCCGCAGCGTCTCGATGATGCGATCGGCAGCCGGATCGGCGAGCGCGGCCTTGAGCCGCAGCGCGCTGGAGTCGAAGTGGCCGGACGCGGCCAGATCGATGCGGAAGCGCTCGAAGGCGGGCCGCAGGGACGGGGGCCCACTCGTGGAGAGAGCGGACACGGCGTCCGGCAGAGAGACACCCGCCCGCGCAGACGAGATCAGGAGGTCGCAGACGTCCGACCAGAGCGCACGGCGCGAGCGGCGCAGGCGTCGTGCGCGGCCGCGCAGCCAGGAGAACGGCGCAGCCACCCCGGCCGCGGCCGCCACCAGCGCCACGGCCCAGAGCCCGGTGACCAGCCATCCGACCGCCGCGAAGAAGACGGAGAGCACACCGGCGACGAGCGCAGGACGCATCGACGACGCGTGGGCGAACCCCGCCTCGTCGAGCATCCGTGACAGCCTCCCGTCCCGGCGCCGCACCGTGTCCGTGCCCGTCGTCGGCCACAGCCACGGGGAGAGGACGAGAAGGATGCCCGTCGCCAGCGCCGCACCCCACAGCATCGTCATGCGCGCCCTCGCCGGTAGAGCAGACGGGTTTCGGTCACGCCGTCGTCGAGCCGACCGGTCGTCTCGACGACCTCTTCGACGAAGCGTTCGCCGCCGCGACCCCGCCGGCAGTGCACCACGAGATGCACACCGGTCGCGATCGCCGGCTGGACGAAGGCGGCATCGATGTTCCGACCCGCCAGCAACGGCAGCGTCGCCAGCCGCGCGAGCGCGTCGTCGGCACTGTTGGCGTGGATGGTCGCTGCACCCGGGACGCCGGTGTGGAGAGCGAGAAGAAGGTCGAGAGCCTCGGCGTCGCGGACCTCGCCGACGACCAGGCGGTCCGGTCGCATACGCAGCGCCTCCTTCACGAGGCGACGCAGACTCACGGCACCGGTCCCCTCCAGACTGGGCTGCCTGCCCTGCAGGGCGACGATGTCCCGCGCGGTGACCGCGAGTTCGAAGGTCTCCTCGACGGTGATGATCCGCTGCTCGGGCAGGCACGCGCCGATGAGCGCTGCCAGCAGGGTCGTCTTGCCGGCGTGCGTCGCTCCGGACACGAGCACGTTGCGGCCCTCGACCATCGCATCGCGCAACAGCTCGGCGACGTGCATCGGGAGGCATCGCGCGGCAACGAGGTCGTCGAGTGTGCGCCGCGCAGGCAGGAACTTGCGGATGTTCACGGCGAGGTGCGACCGCGTGATGTCGGGGATGACGACGTGGAGGCGACTGCCGTCCGGGAGCGACGCATCGACGAACGGCTGACTGAGGTCGACGCGGCGTCCCGTGGCGTGCAGCATCTTCTCGACGAGGTCGCGCACCTCCCCATCGCCCAGCCGAAGAGGGACCCGTTCGCTGCGCCCCGCGCGCGCCGTGAACACGGCGTCGGGACCGTTGATCCAGATCTCCTCGATTTCCGGATCGTCCAGCAGCGCCTGAAGCGGCCCGTATCCCGTCACCCGGGCGAGCACATCGCGAATCGCCGCCGGTTCGTCGTCCACCAGCTCGAGGCCGCGGGCGAGCGCGTAGTCGTTGTGCCGGCGCACCTCCGACCTCGCCACCTGCCGGGCGCGATCCGGATGCCGCAACGGTTCGGCCTGCTCCTCGCGAAGCCGATCACGCACCCGCTCCGCGATCGCCTGCACGACCTCCGCCGACGGGAGCGACACCGATCCCCCATCGGTCGCATACGTGGAGGGGCTCACCCCGGCATCCTGACACCGGGCGACGCCGCGTACGCCGATTATCCACAGCCCGTACCGCATTGTGGTCGGACCACTCTTCGTAGACTGCCCCCGTGCTCACCATTCCCGAGACGCTCCAGGCACAGGCCGATGCTGCCGTCCACAAGGCAGAGGGGCTGCAGTCCCCCGGCCGCTTCGTCGTGTCCGCGATGCTCGCGGGTGCCTACATCGGCATCGGCGTCGTCCTCATGGTCGCCACCGCCGGCCCGCTCGTCGCCGCAGGTGACGGCCTCGCCAAGCTCGTCGCGGGGCTGGTCTTCGGCGTCGCGCTCACGCTCGTCGTCTTCGCCGGCGCCGACCTGCTGACGAGCGCGATGATGATCCTCCCCCAGGGCGCCCTGATGGGCACCGTCGGGTGGTGGCGCGCACTCGGCACCATGGTCGCCACCTTCGTCGGCAACCTCGTCGGCGCCCTCGTCTTCGCGGGACTCATCGTCACGTCCGGCGTGCTCCACTCGAATGCACCCGCGGGCAAAATGCTCGCCGACATGCTCGCCGCGAAGGCCGAAGAAGGGCCGATGCAACTGTTCGCCCGCGGCATCCTGTGCAACGTGCTCGTCTGCCTCGCGATCTGGATGTGCGCGCGCGTGCGCTCCGACGTCGCCAAGATCCTGCTGATCTTCGCCGCGATCCTCGCCTTCATCAGCTCGGGCTTCGAGCACGTCGTGGCCAACATGACCACCTACGGCATCGGCCTGTTCAGCGGCGACCCGCACTTCACGTGGGGTCTGTTCGCGAACAACATGCTGTGGGTCGGCCTCGGCAACCTCGTCGGCGGCGGCATCATCGTCGGAATCGGATACTGGGTCATCGGTGGACGCCCGCGCTTCGTCGCCGCAGGCTCCTCCACCGCCCCCGAGCTCATCGACACCGCCGGATAGACTGGTCGCTGCGCGGGAGTGGTGAAATCGGCAGACACGCAGGATTTAGGTTCCTGTGCCTTCGGGCGTGTGGGTTCAAGTCCCACCTTCCGCACGAGATGGCGAACGGCACGCGAGCACACGGCGCGCGAGCACACGGGCGATCAGAGCGCGGTGTAACCGTACAGATCGCTCTGACGCTCGTTGATCCAGATCGGTTCACCGCCATCGGGACGCGCCACGAGCAGCGTGCGTCCATACGACTCGTCGACGACCTGAGCCTCGACACCCGCGGCCGCCAGCCGCTGCGCGAGCTCGTCGACGTCACCGAGGTACTCGAAAGAGAGCTGCGCCCCCGGCGTCGCCCCGTCGTGAACGGCGGCGAGTCCGCCATCCGCGGTGAGTTGCACCCACTGGCCCGAATCGCTGCGAACCTCCGCGCGGAGCCCCAGACGTTCCAGCACGGATGCCGCGGCGTTCACGTTCGGACTCACCCACAGCCCCAGCGCCCGCAGGCCCGCCGTTCCCGATGCCCCACCCGGAGCGGGCTCGAGCACCACGATCTCCAGCTCACCGTCGATCGCGACGCCGCGTGCGCCGTTCTCAGCCGTGAACCGTCGCGCCGCATCACCGAAGGCGCTGACCACGACATCCAGGTCGTCGGATTCGAACCCCAGCGCAGCCCGACTGTCGAGCGCATCCCCCGCATCCACGCGGTGAAGGGCGACCCGGCCGTCGCCGGCCGCGTAGACCGACCAGTCCTCGCTCTCCTGCAGAGCTGCGAGCCCCAGCGCGGCAAACACGCGCCGGTAGCCGACGAGGTCGGAGGTGTACTGCACAGGGCGGCTGATGATCACGGACGATCTCCCTTCTCGGACGGGGTTGCGGGGTCATCGAGATAAGCCTCGATCGCGCGCTCGACGAGCGTGCTCAAACTCAGCCCTTCGTCGATCGCGCGATGCTTGACCCGGGTGATGAGCGGACGCGGCAGGTAGACGTTGAACTGCGCCTTGTCGGAGCGACCGATGATGGGATCGAGCGGCATGACAGCATGCTAGCAATCTAGCGCGCGAAGTGCCACAAAAGCCGTCCCTGTTTGATCAGCCGATTCACCGGAATCACTCGGGAACCGCCCCGGTAGACTGACCGCGAACGCTCCCCTGAGCGCCCCTCCACCGCCGATCTACCGACGGGACATCTGTGCACGCTCTCGCTCTCATCCCCTGGCTCGACCCCGCCGCCATCATCGAAAACGCCGGCGTATGGGCGCTCGCCGTGGTGTGCTTCATCGTCTTCGCGGAAACGGGCCTCCTCATCGGCTTCCTCCTCCCGGGCGACACCCTCCTGGTCATCTCGGGCCTGCTTTCGCACTCGACGGCGACGGCACCCCACGGCATCTTCGGGATCAGCGTCTGGTGGGTGGCACTGCTGATCGGGCTCGCCGCCTTCATCGGCGGCGAAGTCGGGTACTTCATCGGCCACAAGGGCGGTCCGGCGGTCTTCGAACGCAAGGAATCGGGCCTCTTCAGCCGCAAGAACGTCGAGCGCACGAACGCCTTCTTCGAGAGGTACGGCGGGCTCACCGTCATCCTTGCGCGCTTCGTGCCGATCGTCCGCACGTTCGCCCCGGTCGCCGCCGGCGTCGGCCACATGCCGTGGCGCCGCTACTCGCTCTACAACCTCATCGGCGCGGTGCTCTGGGGCTTCGGACTCACGATGTTCGGCTATGTCATCGGCTTCATCCCGCCCGTGGCGACCTTCGTCGAGAACTACATCGACCTCATCCTGCTCGCGGCCGTCGGCGGCACCGCGGTGGTCACCCTCTGGCACTACTTCTCGGAGCGCCGCAAGGTGAAGAAGGAGCAGGCGGCCGGTGTGGCCCCCGAAACGGTGGAGCCGCTCGAAGACGACGCGCCCGCCGTCTGAGCTACGAGGCCTTGGTGGCCTTGCCCTTCTTGGGCGAGGCCACCTTTTCGTTCTCCGCACGTGCCGCACGGCTGCGCTCGACGCTCGCCTTCAGCGCCGCCATCAGGTCGATCACTTCACCGCCGGCATCCTTTTCAGACTTCTCGCCGAAGGTCTCGGACGTGTCCAGCGCGTCGCCCTTCTCGAGCTTCGCGTCGATGAGGGTCCGCAACTCCTGCTGATACTCGTCGACGAACTGGTCGGGATCGAAGTCGGCGGAGAAGCTCTCGACGAGGGATGCCGACAGCTCGAGCTCCTTGTCGGAGATCTTGACCGACTCCTCGAGGCCCGGAAAGGACGCCTGTCGCACTTCGTCGGCCCACAGCAGCGTCTGCAGCACGAGCACGTCGCCGCGCACCCGGAGGGCTGCCAGCCGGGTCTTCTGGCGCAGCGAGAACCGCACCACGGCGGTGCGGTCGGTCTGCTCGAGGGTCTTACGCAGCAGCACGTACGCTTTGGGCGAGGTCGAGTCGGGCTCGAGGTAATAGGGCCGATCGAGCGTCAACAGGTCGATCTGGTCGCTCGGCACGAACTCCACCACTTCGATCTCGCGGCTGCGCTCGGACGGGAGCGACGCGAGGTCCTCGGAGGTGAGCACCACCGTGCGATCACCGTCGTCGTAGGCCTTGTCGATCTCCGCGTACGGCACGACCTCTCCGTCGAGCTCGCAGATCCGCTGATAACGAATACGCCCCCCGTCGGCGGCATGCACCTGGTGCAACGGCACATCGTGGTCTTCTATCGCGGAGTACACCTTCACGGGCACATTCACCAGGCCGAAGGTCAACGCACCCTTCCAGATCGCTCTCATGAATACATCAAACCGGCTCCTGCACCCCTTCGCCAGGGGCTGGACGTTAGCCTGGCGCCATGGCACACGCAGCACAGACCGTCGACGTCGACGGTCGACGCCTGCGCCTCAGCAACCTCGACAAGGTGCTGTACCCCGGCACCGCGACGACCAAGGCCGAGGTCATCGACTACTACTCCCGGATTGCGCCGTTCCTGCTCCCCCACCTCGCGGGCCGCCCCGTCACCCGCCTGCGGTGGCCCGAAGGCACCGGCGAGCCGCCGTTCTTCGCGAAAGACCTCGAGGCCGGCGCGCCGGAGTGGATGCCGCGGCACGCGATCGACCATTCGAACGGCGCGAAGGACTACCCCCTCGTCGACGACGTCGCCGGGCTCGTCTACCTGGCCCAGGTGGCCAGCCTCGAACTCCACACTCCCCAGTGGCGCTTCGACGGCGGCGGTCGCGGCTACCCCGACCGACTGGTGCTCGACCTCGACCCGGGTCCCGGGGTCGGGCTCGCCGAGTGCGCCGAGGTCGCCCGTCGCGCCCGCGGCATCCTGGCGGACATGGGCATGGATCCGCTCCCGGTGACGAGCGGCTCCAAGGGCATCCACCTGTATGCCGCGCTGGATGCGACGCGCACGAGCGACGACATCTCGGCCTTCGCGCGCGAGCTCGCGCGGGCGCTCGAAGCCGACGACCCCCACCTCGTCGTGAGCAGCATGAGCAAGGCGGTGCGCCCCGGCAAGGTGTTCGTCGACTGGAGCCAGAACAACGCGGCGAAGACGACGATCGCGCCGTACTCGCTCCGCGGTCGGGCGCAGCCGACCGTCGCGGCGCCCCGGACCTGGGCGGAGCTCGACGATCCCGGTCTTCGACACCTCCTGTTCGACGAGGTGCTCGAGCGTGTGTCCGCGGAGGGCGACCTGCTCGCGCCGCTGGCCCCGCTCGCGCCCGACCCGCTGCACGCCTACGTGACCAAGCGCACGCCGGGCGCGACTCCAGAACCCTTCCCATCGTCCGACCCCACCTCCCCGAGCCGCCATGATTCCGCCGATCCGACACGCTCCGGCGCTCCGAAACATGGCGGTTCGGACGGTAGATGGCGGTTCGTGATTCAGGAACACCATGCGTCGCGGCTGCATTACGACCTGCGGCTCGAACGGGACGGTGTGCTCGTGAGCTGGGCGGTCCCCCGCGGCATCCCGGAATCGCCCGACCGCAACCATCTCGCGGTGATGACCGAGCCGCATCCGCTCGAGTACGTGACGTTCGCGGGCGAGATCCCCGCCGGTGAGTACGGTGCCGGCACGATGACGGTCTGGGACACCGGCACGTTCACGGTGGAGAAGTGGCGCGACGACGAGGTGATCGCGACGCTGGCCGGGCGCCCCGGCGGCCCGCTCGGTCATGTCCGCATCGCCCTCATCCGGACGTCCGGCGCGGGCGAGAAGTCGCAGTGGCTCCTGCACCGCACGAAGGACACCTCGGCCCCACCGGTGCGCGCCGCTCGGGCCGGTCATCGCGCTCCCGCACGTCAGCCGGTGGGGACCGACGCGCCCATGCTCGCCGTCTCGACGACACCTGCTCTGGCCGCAGCCGCCGCGCGCCGCTGGGGCGACGCGCCGTGGGTCGAGTTCAAGTGGGACGGCATCCGCGCGATCGGCACGTGGGACGGCGCCCGCCTGCGGCTGCGCGCCCGCAGCGGCACCGACATCACCGACCGCTACCCCGAGCTCACGACCGTCGATCTCGGGCTCGGCGCGAAGCCCGCGGTCGTCGACGGCGAGATCGTCGCTCCGGATGCCGAGGGACGCCCGAGCTTCACCCGCCTGCAGTCCCGCATGCACCTCACCGTGCCGCACGAGATCGCACGCGAGAGCGAGCGCACCCCGATCAGCTACCTCCTGTTCGACATCCTCCGGTGGGACGATCACGACCTGACGGGGCGGCCGCTACGAGAACGCCGGGACGCTCTGGAGTCGATCGCGTCGGGCGCAGCGCCGGTCGTGGCCGTTCCGCCCGTCGCCGAGGACGTGTCGGACGCTCTGGCGACAGCGGCGGGTCTCCACCTCGAAGGCGTGGTCGTGAAGGACCCCGGTTCGCCGTACCGTCGCGGCGTGCGGTCGGAGGAGTGGCTCAAGGTGAAGCTGACGGCGACGCAGGCCGTCGTCATCGGGGGCATCCGTCCGGGAAAGGGCTCCCGCAGCGGGAGTATCGGATCGCTGCTTCTTGGCATCCCCGACGACGACGGCATCCGCTACGTGGGGCGCGTCGGGTCGGGCTTCAGCGACCGGGAGCTCGCCCGACTGGGCGACCTGCTGAAGGCGCTGCGCACCGACACGAACCCGTTCGTCGGCGTGCCACCCGCGGACGCCTCCGACGCGCTGTGGGTGAGGCCGCAGCTGGTCGGCGAGGTCGAGTACGCGGAGTTCACGCCCGGTGGGACGCTCCGCCACGCCCGTTGGCGGGGCCTACGACCCGACGTCGACCCGACCGAGGTCCATCGGGAAGACTGACGGTCGTGCCGGAGCGTCGGTAGGTTCGGGTGGGTCGGCCGCGAAGACCGCCACCGCGGTGCCGTCCCACACGAACTGGAGCGAGGTTCCGACGGGGAACGCAGCGCGCAGCGATTCCGGGCTGTTCCGCTCGACGACGAGTGACACCGTCGGAGGGAACGGCGCCGCCCCGCACCCCGGAACGCTCGGCCTCGAAGAGTCCTCGCCGCTCATGGCCGCTTCGCTCGTGATCACGAGGCACCTGCTCGTCGCTGTCGGGCCGAGAATGTCCTCCGCGACGACGACCACGAGGCCCGCATAGCTGTAGTAAGCGGTGCTCTCGGAGGGCCCGAACCATCCTTCGGCTCCCAGCGGATTCGACATGGGCTCGGCCAGACTCGCCACTTGGCGCGCGCCCGTCACGGTGGATACGGGTCGCAGCGAGGCGAGCCCGAAGACCAAGGCGCCGACGACGACGGCGACCACGACGAGGGATGCCGCCCACCCGATCAGCAGCGCGCGTCCGATGCGCGGCGGTGTCCACCCGGGAGGTGCGGGGAGAGCGGGAGCGGCGGACGCCGCGAGTTCCGCCGACCCCGGAGCTGGCGCAGCCTCCGCAGCAACGCCATCGTCGAGGCCGACTACTGCCGTCCAGCGATCGGATGCCTGAGCGCCGCCCTCCGCTGGTACCGGCGCACCCATATCGGTCGCCCGACTGCGGCGCCGGAGGGTTTCGCTCGCGGACGCGCCGGATGGCAGGTCCTCAGCCCGGGCAGAGTCCTCGAGATCCCGCAGCCGCGCGAGTGCGTCAGGATCGCCGTCGATGTCGGCATCCGGTCCGTACGCGCGCCGGCGCAGTCTGGTCAGCTCTTCGCGGGCGTCGCCATCCATGCTCTGCATCGTCGCACAGTTGCGGATTCGTGCGCCTTCAACGGCGGCGTAGGCGCGACAAGTCGCCGGCGGAGCCGTTCGCGCGGCGATGCTCAGACGTGGGCGTGGTGCTCGCGGTGCCCGGAAGGCTCGAACTGGAACGTCGAATGCTCCACGTCGAAGTGACGGGACAGGCAGCCCTGCAGGCGTGACAGGAGCGCCCCGGTGCCGCCCGCGCGCCCCGCGAGGACGTCATCGGCAACGACGACGTGGGCCGTGAACACGGGCGCACCGCGCGTGAGCTGCCACACGTGCACGTCGTGAACATCGACGACGCCGTCCTCGCCCAGGATGTGGTCCCTGATCTCCGCCACCTCCGTCCCCTTCGGCGCCCGCTCGCCGAGCACCGAGAACACTTCACGCAACAGCCCGACCGCCCGCGGGAGGATCATGACGGCGATGAGCAGCGAGGCGAGGGCGTCCGCAGGCATCCATCCGGTCGTCCAGATGACGATCGCAGCCACGATCACCAACGCCGAGCCGATCAGGTCGCCGAGCACTTCGAGGTACGCACCGCGCACATTGATGCTGCGCTTCTGGGCGGCGCTCAGGAGGTACATGGATACCGCGTTGGCGATGAGCCCGACCGCCGCGACGAGCAGCATGAGACCGCCGGCGACCTCGACCTCGGCCGGGTTCATGAGCCGCTGCACGGCCTCGATGGCGATCCAGATCATCAATGCGATGAGAATCGCGGCGTTGATCAGCGCCCCGAACACCTCCGCCCGCTGATATCCGTAGGTGTTGCGGTCATCAGCCGGTCGCGCCGCAACGGCGGAGGCGATCAGCGCGACGACGAGTGCGGACGAATCCGTGAACATGTGCGCGGCATCCGCGAGCAGCGCCAGCGACCCGGTCAGCAGGGCGCCGACCACCTGCACGAGCATCACCGTCGCGGTGAGGCACAGCGAGATGGTGAGCAGGCGCCGGTTGCTGGAGTTTCGGATACCGGTCGGTGCGTGATCGTGCATATGACGAGGCTATGACCACCGCAGGCGGCGTGCGGCGGTTTCCGGCTAGTCGGGAATGAAAGCGGTTATCGCTCCAGCTCGCTGAGGAGGGGCGCGAGTGCCACGAAGGCTCGGGCCCGATGCGAGGCGGCGTTCTTCTCTTCCGCCGACAGATCGGCCGCCGAACGACCGCCCTCACCGTCGGGCAGAAAGATCGGGTCGTAGCCGAAGCCGCCCGTCCCGGACGGTGCGGTCGCGAGCCGGCCGGGCCAGACGCCCTCCACAGTCTCCTCACGCACGATCGTCCCTTCCGGCCCCGGCACCACGAGTGCGATGGTCGAGACGAAGCTCGCCGTGCGGTGCGGATCGGCGATGTCGGAGAGCTGATCGAGCAGCAGCTCGAGGTTCGCGCGGGCGTCCTTGCGGTGGCCCGCCCAGTAGGCGGAGAACACGCCCGGCGACCCGCCGAGCACGTCGACGCACACGCCGGAATCATCCGCCAGAGCCGGAAGGCCGGTGTGCAGAGCGGCCGCCCGCGCCTTGATCAGGGCGTTCTCCGCGAACGTCACGCCGTCTTCGACCGGCTCGGGCCCGTCGTAGCCGACGACCTCCAAGTCGGGACGGACGCGCGCCACGATCGCGCCGAACTCCTCCACTTTGTGCGGATTGTGGGTCGCCAGCACGATCCGACGGACTCCGGCGGGCAGTTCGGAGGAGTTCGGGACGGTGGTCACGACGCGAGAGCCTCGGTCTGCGCGTCCCGCAGGTCGGCGCAGCCGGCGACGCCGAGGTCGAGCAGGGCGTCGAGCTCGCGCTTGTCGAACGGCGCGCCTTCGGCCGTGCCCTGCACCTCGACGAACAGTCCGCGGCCGGTGACGACGACGTTCATGTCGGTTTCGGCGCGCACGTCCTCAACGTATGCGAGATCCAGCATCGGCTCACCGTCGATGATGCCCACCGACACGGCGGCCACCGAATCGAGGAGCACCTTCGCGTTCTTTCCGACGAGCCCCTTCGCCCGACCCCACTCGATCGCGTCGGCCAGGGCGACGTAAGCCCCGGTGATGGCTGCGGTCCGCGTTCCACCGTCGGCCTGGAGCACGTCGCAGTCGATGACGATCGTGTTCTCGCCGAGCGCCTTCGTGTCGACGACGGCACGGAGGGCGCGCCCGATCAGGCGCGAGATCTCGTGGGTGCGGCCGCCGATCTTGCCCTTGACGGCTTCGCGATCGTTGCGTGAGTTCGTCGCCCGCGGCAGCATCGCATACTCGGCCGTGACCCACCCTTTGCCCTTGCCGGTCAGCCAACGCGGCACGCCTCCGGTGAAGGATGCCGTGCACAGCACCTTGGTGCCCCCGAAGGAGATCAGCGCAGATCCCTCGGCGTGCGCGCTCCAGCCGCGTTCGATCGTGACGGGGCGGAGCTGGTCGACGGTGCGGCCGTCGGCGCGGGCGGTGTTCTCAGTCATGCGGTGGCCTTTCCGGGCTGCGGGAGATCGATGACGCCGGTCTGGACGAGGCGCACGGTGGAGACGCCACGTCCCATGAGACGATCGGCGAGACGGAGGAAGTCGTCGGCGGAGTCGCCGGTCGCTTCGTAGACATGGGTGGCGACAGCATCCGGGCCGGCGAGCAGATCGCGCGACACGAGCTGGCGGTAGACGTCTTTCGCGGTCTCGGAGTCGCTCGACACCAGCGAGACCTCCGGGCCCATGACGTAGCTGATGGCGCCCTCGAGGAACGGATAGTGGGTGCACCCCAGCACCAGCGTGTCGACCCCGGCGTGACGCAGGGGCGCGAGGTACTCCTCCGCGACCGCGAGCACCTCCGCCGAACCGGTCACCCCGGCTTCGACGAACTCGACGAACCGCGGGCAGGCCTGGGTGAAGAC
>Ga0207655_1001199_pt1 | contig 25008 bp, 22 predicted proteins | sample KBSM44metaG_FD_184398 | JGI IMG/M metagenome (GOLD analysis project Ga0207655, IMG submission 184398) | Miscanthus rhizosphere microbial communities from Kellogg Biological Station, Michigan, USA - KBS M4-4 metaG (SPAdes) (version 2) | ecosystem: Host-associated > Plants > Roots > Rhizosphere >... | reverse complement strand
TACCTACTTTGATAGTCATATATTCCACCAGCTATTTGTTAGTGAATAAAAGGTTGCCTGTAAAATTACAAAAACCTTACGCAGCGTCAAGCGGAATCGTGTCAATCATTGCGACAAATCAATCCTATGCACAACCTTTGCGCGACTGACTGCCTCACTCATCCATTGGGCTCATTTCCATATGCGGCCTGCGGCGGGAATTTTAAAGGCCATAAGAGATAATAATGTGATGTGAGTCACAATTACCTGGCTGCCCTTTCGCAACGAATAAGTTTAGAACAAAAGTTCGCACTTCATTGTTAATGTTTTGTTAGAATCGTCGCAGAAGTGGTCCCTTTTACAGCGAGAAGTGAGCATATGGCCAATAAACCTTCCCCGGAAGAGCTGAAAGGCTCTTTGAGCGAAATGCAATTTTACGTGACCCAGAATCACGGTACTGAACCGCCGTTCACCGGCCGCCTGCTGCACAACAAGCGTGACGGCATCTACCATTGCCTGGTGTGCGATGCGCCGCTGTTTACCGCCGAAAGCAAGTATGATTCTGGCTGCGGCTGGCCGAGCTTTTATGAGCCGGTGAACGACGCCGCGATCAAATACCTGAATGATTACTCTCACGGGATGCAGCGCACCGAAATTCGTTGCGGGAACTGTGACGCACATCTCGGCCATGTGTTCCCGGATGGTCCGCAGCCGACCGGAGAGCGTTATTGTGTGAACTCGGCGTCACTGAGCTTCACCGATGAGCAAAATGGCGACCAAACTAAGGGTTGAAGAAACGATTCAGCAAATTATTCCTGAGGAGCGGGCCTGAACGTGGAAATTGAGCAAATTATCGACGGTATGACCGAGGACGTTTATCAGCGTCTGGCCACCGCCGTAGAGCTGGGAAAATGGCCGGATGGCGTGGCGTTAACCCCGGAGCAAAAAGAGAACAGTCTGCAACTGGTGATGCTGTGGCAGGCGCGTTACAACACCGACGCGCAGCACATGACCATCGACACCCAAGGGCAGATGGTGATGAAAAGTAAACAGCAGCTGAAAGAGGATTTTGGCCTCGCGCCGAAGCCGATTGCGACGCTGAAAATGCAGTGAGTGGTTTGTTGCCCGGCGGCGCTTCGCTTACCGGGCTTACCGGCCCAACCGGGCTGATTGCGTCAGCCCGGTTGGTATCGGGTTAGTGTTTAATCCCCAGTGATGTCGCAAGCTGCTTCGCCAGCTGGTTATGCGAGTCGGCGCCATACTCCCAGAACATCGCCCCGCCCAGACCTTTCTCTTTGATGTACTGCGCCTTCAGGTCAACGGATCGTGGATTTTCATACGACAGCGCAAACAGCGGTTTGCCTTGTGCTGATTTCACCGACAGCCACGGCACCTTCGCCTCGTCGTCCCAGTGCTCGGTAAAGCGTTTCTGCGGATCGTTAATCAGTCTGGCGACAATATCGTTGTACTTCACGTAGGTATCTTTGGTCAGGTCATAGCCGAGCGATTTGAACAACTCGACTTCCGGCGCACCAAAGTAGGGCTGGGTCACCGGGTTTTTCGCCGCATCGGGTTTTGACCAGTCGATACCCGGCTCAACGCTGCGTTTTGGCACGCGGCCGTAGAAGCCAATCCCCAGATTCATCTGCTCAGGTTTCAGTCCCGCGGCGAGATAGTTGTTGACCACAAAATCCACGCTGTACTTGTCGGCGGCAGCCACCGTTGGCCAGTGGCTGGAGTCATACAGGTTGGAGTTGAAGTACTGCGTGCCGTAGGCCATATCGTAGGTCATCAGGTTGATGTAGTTCAGATACGGCGCAATGGCCTTCACATCGACCCAGCTTTTCGGACTTTCCGCATTCGCGCCCAGCGCGACGGTGACTAATTTCTCTTTCGGCAGGGCTTCCCGCAGTTCTTTCAGTAGCGCGGTGAAGTTGTCTTTATCCTGCGGCTGCTTATCAACCAGACCCCAGGCACCGTTGACCGGATATTCCCAGTCGAGGTCGATGCCATCCAGACCGTAGGTGTTGACGATGTCATTCACGGAGCGGATAAATACCGCGCGGCTCTCCTGGCTGTCAGCCGCCCCGGAGAATCCTCGTGCCCCCCAACCGCCGACCGACAGCAGCACTTTCAGCTGTGGATTTTGTTTACGTAGTTCAGGGATTTTATGCAGGTCGGCAATCACCTTCGGCGAGAGCCAAATCTGGTGCAGTTTAGTGGCGTCTTTCAACGCCTCGTTGGTTTCGCCCGCTTCATCGTTGTAAATCAGGCCGAACGAGTAGTTCAGGTGGGTAATCTGGCGCACATCCAGCGTGTCGATATCTCCGCCAGGGCCCGCAGTCACATCGCCACCGCCGTTGAAATAGCCAACGGACATCATATCCGCCGCAAAAACGTAGGGCGCGCAGAGCAGGGGTAAGGCTGCCAGAACAGGCATAAGCTTCATACAGTTTCCTCTTTGACTGATAAAAAAATACGCACGCCACACAACGGCGTGGCGAAAAAACAGCCAGAAAAGAGTAGCATTGCCGCTTCGCTAAAACTGCGAGAAAGCTTCAAATTATTGTATTTGAGAGGAATTGCCCGGCGGGATGCCGGGCAGGGTGTCAGGCCTGGGTTTCCTGCCAGTCAGCGAGGGTGTAGAGCGTTGCCCCGGCGGAGGCCATCTCCATAAACGCCTGAACGCTGTCCTGTGGTGTGAGATTAACCCCGCGACAGCCGTCGGTAATCACGTTCACTTCGTAACCCAACGCCAACGCATCGAGCACCGTAAACTTCACGCAGTAATCGGTGGCTAAGCCGAGCACGACAAGCTCGGTGACCTTTTCACCTTTCAGCCATGCGTCGAGACCGGTTTTCTGCCGATGCCCGTTATCGTAAAAGGCGCTGTAGCTGTCGATATTGACGGCTTCCCCTTTCGGAAACACCACATCGACAAACTGCGCGTTCAGCATCGGGTGCAGCGCCCCCCCTTCGCTATTCTGCACGCAGTGATCGGGCCAAAAGGTCTGCGGCAGGCCGTCGAGCGTACCTTGCGTATACGGCTCAACGTCATGCTGGCTGGCAAAGCTGCCGTGATTGGCCGGATGCCAGTCCTGGCTCGCGACAATGGCGTCCCCGCGTACCAGGCACCAGTGGATCATCGCATTTGCCACATCCACCGTGCTGTCGCCTTCCGGCACCGCCAGGGCACCTCCGGCACAAAAATCGTTCTGCAAATCGACCAGTAACAGCGCGCGTCGGTTCATCATGGTTCCTTACTCGTCAGGCGTCAGTTCACCGCGCAGGTTCTGCTGCATCGCGGTTCGCACCGCATCGACATCCAGCCCCTGCGTTAACAGATAGTGTAGCTTGGTCAGCGTCGCTTCCACGGTCATATCAAACCCGCTCACCACGCCTGCATGGGCGAGGGCATTGCCGGTGGCATAGCCGCCCATATTCACCTTGCCGGACATGCACTGCGTCAGGTTGACCACCACGATGCCGCGGTGGCTGGCTTCTGCCAGTTCCTTGAGGAAATCACCGTTTTGTGGGGCGTTACCCACGCCGTACGAGCGCAGGATCAGCGCTTTGACCGGCTGACGCAGGAAGTTACGCACCACGTCGGCGGAAATGCCCGGGTAAATGGTGACCACGCCAATCGGCTGCGGAGTAATGCGGTGGACGATAAGCTCGCCCATGCCGTGCGGCGCAGGGGGCGTACCTAACCGACGAATATGGATCCCGGCTTCCAGCAGGGGTTGCAGGTTCGGCGAGGCGAACGCGTCAAAACCGTCGGCATGGGCTTTGGTGGTGCGATTCCCGCGATACAGGCGATTGTTGAAGAACAGCGTCACTTCGTTAATCGGGTAGTTCGCCGCCACGTACAACGAATTCAGCAGATTGATTTGTCCGTCGGAACGTAACTCCGCCAGCGGGATTTGTGACCCTGTCACAATAACCGGCTTGCCCAGATTTTCCAGCATGAACGACAGCGCTGAGGCGGTGAACGCCATGGTATCCGTGCCGTGCAGGATAACAAAGCCATCGTACTCATCGTAATGCGCCTGGATATCTTCGGCGATGTGCTGCCAGTCTTCCGGCGTCATATCGGAAGAATCCATCAGCGGGGCATATTCATGGATGGTGAAATCTGGCATTTCCGGGCGATGGAATTCAGGCATCAGCGCCAGCTGACGTTGCAGATGGCCGGACACCGGAATGTAACCCTGTTCAGAGCGCTGCATCCCAATGGTCCCGCCGGTGTAGGCGACGTAGATTGATTTCTTTTGCATGATAAGTAACGGATTCAGAATGAAAAAATCCCCTCCGGTGGAGGGGATGTGAATTAGCGTATGTTAGCGCAGGTCAGGCAGAACGCATAACGGTTCTGCGGGTCATTGAAGGCTGCGAGCTTATCGCCCTCGGCCTTCATCGCCGTTGCCGCGGTAACCAGCGGGGCTGGCAGATAGGCCTGCAACGCTTCCGGCAGCGCCGCCCGAACCGAACCGGTCAGGCTGTCGACCACCGAGTTGAACAGCGTTGGCTCTTCCTGGTAATAGTCAATGTGCCACTGCTTGAGCTTCGCCAGTTCGGCGGCTTTGGCGACGGCATCATCAAAATCACCGAGGCTATCGACCAGCCCGTTGGCTTTCGCGTCCTGGCCGGTCCACACGTGGCCCTGCGCAATTTTATCCACCTGTTCCGGCGTGCTGTGACGTGACTGCGCCACCAGGGTGATAAAGCGCTTATAGCCGTTTTCAATGCTCAGTTGCATCATTTCCTGCACTTCCTGCGGCAGGGCTTTGGTCATTGAAATATCCGCCAGCGGAGAGGTCGCGACGCCATCGGTATGCACCCCGATAGAGCCCAGGCTGTCCTGCACGGTGTTGATAACCCCAAAGATGCCAATCGATCCGGTGAGGGTGCTGGCGTTCGCCACGATGTAATCCGCCGGGGTGGAAATCCAGTACCCGCCGGAGGCCGCCATGCCGCCCATCGACACCACGACCGGCTTCCCGGCCGCACGTGCCGCCGCCAGTTCAGAGCGGATCACCTCAGAGGCGCTGACGCTGCCGCCCGGGCTGTTGACACGCAGCACGATAGCTTTCACTTTCGGATCAAGACGCGCATCGCGGATCTGTGACGCGGTGGTGTCGCCCCCAACGTTGCCCGGCGTTTCCGGTCCGTCAATGATCGCCCCGTCGGCAAAGATAACCGCCACGCTGGCCCCTTTATCAGAAGGCGTTTTGCGCGAGTAATCGTAGTAGCTCACGGCGCGATAATCGTTATCCGCTTTGCTCCAGCCAAACTGCTTGGTCAGCGCTTTTTCAATTTCGGTACTGGAGGCCAGCACGTCGACCAGTTTGTTATCCAGGGCATACTTCGCGGTATCGCCATCGACTTTACGCAGGCCGTCGAGCACTCCTTGCGCGCCCGGGAAAATCTGTTCCGGGGTGGTCTGGCGGTTGGCGGCCACGGTGTTCAAATAGTTCTGCCACAGTTCGCCAATCCAGCGGCTGTCGGCTTCACGTGCGGCCGGAGACATATCGTCCCGGATGAACGGCTCCACGGCAGACTTATAGGTGCCGACGCGGAACACGTGGGTCGTCACTTTCAGCTTATCGAGCAGGGATTTGTAGTACAGCCCGTTGGTGGCAAAGCCATGCAGATCCACTTCGCCCTGCGGGGAGAGGTAAATCTTGTTGGCGAAGCTGGCCAGATAGTACTGACCCTGGGTGTAACCGTCGCCAATGGCATAAACCGGCTTGCCGCTGTCGCGGAATTCGCGCAGCGCTTTCCCGATGTACTGCATCGACGGCTGATCGGCCCCGGCAAAGTTTTTCAAATCAAGGACGATCCCGGTGATATTCCGGTCATCTTTCGCCTGGCGAATGGTTTGCACCACATCGAACAGCGAGTTTTCCTGCAAACGATCGGAGCTGGCGCCTAACAGCTGGCGGCCAATGGCACCCACTTTACTGCTGGTCGAGGGCTTATCAACCACCACCCCGGTCAGGTCCATCAGCAATGCGCCGCGGCCCGAGCTTTCCGTGCTGCTGCTACTCAGCTGCATCCAGATGCCCACGCACACCAGCACCAACAGAATAAAGAACACGTTCAACACCAGCTCACGGATGAAGTTCAGTAAGCGCCACGTCCATTTAAAGAATCCGGCAATGAATCGCCAAAGGGTTCGCATGTTTTCTCCCTGCCTGAATGAATAGAGGTCCGCCCGCAAAGGCGCGACGTGTGGCTATCCTAAAGACACCGCCGCCGGTTGTCAGCAGGAATCGCCTCGGCTGCTGTAACAAAATCTGCTCTCATGTTAATTTTATGAAAACCCTATGTCAGGAGCTCTCTCAATGGATGCACTCGAACTACTCGTTAATCGTCGCAGCGCTTCCCGTCTGGCCGATCCGGCGCCGGAAGGCGAACAGCTGGAAAACATTCTGCGTGCGGGCCTGCGTGCGCCCGATCATGGCACCTTGCAGCCGTGGCAGTTCTTCGTGATTGAAGGCGAAGGACGCGATCGTTTCAGCCAGCTGCTGGAAAAAGGGGCCATTGCTGCCGGGCAGGATGAAAAAGCGATTGATAAAGCGCGTAATGCGCCATTCCGCGCGCCGCTGATTATCGCGGTGGTGGCGAAATGTCAGACCGGGCACAAAGTGCCGGTGTGGGAGCAGGAAATGTCCGCCGGTTGTGCGGTGATGGCGATGCAGATGGCGGCAGTGGCGCAGGGCTTTAACGGCATCTGGCGCAGCGGAGCGTTGACCGATAGCCCGGTGGTGCGCGACGGCTTACAGTGCCGCGAGCAGGATAAAATCGTCGGCTTCCTCTATCTGGGTACGCCGCAGCTGAAAGCCTCGACGACGGTCTCGGTGCCGGACACCACGCCGTTCGTGGTGCGTTTTTAAGTCACCCAAAACTGCCCGGCATGCCGGGCAGTCTCTGTTTTACTTCTGCGTTTTAGCAAACTCGTCTTTGGCTTTCTGCAACTGCTGCTGGAAGGCCGGGTTAGTATGCAGCGTGGCGACCACCGCCGAGCCGACAATACGCGCCGCATCGACATCGCTCTGCCAGTGATAACCACAGATAACCCGGCTTTGGCCCAGGTCATAGCCGCGTTTAAGGATCTCGTTCTGACGCGCCGGGTTCACTTCCGCCAGCACCAGCGCGGTTGCCCAACCGATAGACGTATGGCCCGACGGATAAGACCCGTTTTTCGCCAGTTCATCCTGCTCTTTGGTATTACAGGTCGGCACGCCATAGAAGGCAAACGGACGCACGCGCATGTATTTCTGCTTCGCCGAACGGGTCGCCAGGTCTCCGGCATCCTCAATCATATTGGTCAGCAGCTTGTGCAGTTCCGGGCTGTCTTTGGCGGTGATCGGTGAACCAAACGCGCCGGAGAAGGCGTTCGCCACGCCGCCGCTGCTCAGGTTGGCATCTTCCGCCGCCTGCTTGCCGCGCTCGGTGCTGCGCAGCAGACGACCCTGTTCATACATCGCCTGATCGTTCAGGAAAGCAATGCTGCCCACTTCCGGTGGGGGCGGCAACAAGGCCAGGCTGTCGATGGCCTGGGCATTTTTCAGGAAATAGAGGTCAGGTTTAGTGGTGGCATCATTCCCTGTGGGCACCAGTGCAAAGGCATTAACGGAAAACAGGCTGGCAACGCAAAACGCGAGAATACTCTTTTTCATTGTGGTTCCTTTTTTATGTGAATCGTCCAAAGGTCTGGCTGTCACATTTCTGTCATAAATCGACGCTGAAAAAGTTGCGTTAGCTCGCAAAACGGCAGATACATTAGTTTCGTGAATGAATTAAATTTCACGCCGGATGCGCGCCCAACCCCCTAATTGCGCGGATAGTGAGCAACAGTGCGCGAAATCAGACTGTCTGACTTACCACAGTCAACAATGGGCGCTAACATAGCAGGATTGCAATGACAGGAGATGTCCATGAGCGAGCAAGCCATTCGTTTGACGCAATACAGCCACGGAGCCGGTTGCGGTTGTAAAATTTCCCCTAAAGTGCTGGAGACCATTCTCCACAGCGAGCAGGCGAAGTTTGTCGACCCGAACCTGCTTGTCGGCAACGAAACCCGCGATGATGCGGCCGTTTACGATTTGGGTAACGGCACGTCGGTCATCAGCACCACCGATTTCTTCATGCCGATCGTTGATAACCCATTTGATTTCGGGCGCATCGCGGCGACCAACGCCATCAGCGACATCTTCGCGATGGGTGGGAAGCCGATCATGGCGATCGCTATTCTCGGCTGGCCGATCAACACCCTCGCACCGGAAATTGCCCGGGAAGTGATTGAGGGCGGGCGGTTTGCCTGCCAACAGGCGGGTATTGCGCTGGCGGGTGGGCATTCAATTGATGCTCCGGAACCGATCTTTGGCCTGGCGGTCACCGGCGTAGTGCCGACCGAGCGCGTAAAGAAAAACAGCACTGCCCAGGCGGGCTGCAAACTGTATCTCACCAAGCCGCTGGGCATTGGTGTGCTGACCACCGCGGAGAAAAAATCGCTGCTTAAGCCAGAACATCAGGGGCTGGCGACGGAAGTGATGTGTCAGATGAATATCGCGGGCGCGGCGTTTGCCAATATCGACGGCATCAAAGCCATGACCGACGTGACCGGTTTTGGCCTGCTCGGACATCTGAGCGAAATGTGCCAGGGCGCGGGCGTGCAGGCGCAAATCCGTTTTGCCGACGTGCCAAAACTGCCGGGCGTGGAAGAGTACATTGCCCAGGGTGCAGTGCCGGGCGGCACGAGCCGTAACTTTGCCAGCTATGGTCATCTGATGGGCGAAATGCCGGAAGCATGGCGCAACCTGCTGTGCGACCCGCAAACCTCTGGCGGTCTGCTGTTGGCGGTGTTGCCGGAAGCGGAAAACGAAACCAAAGCCACGGCGGCGGAGTATGGCATCGCCCTGACCGCGATTGGTGAACTGGTTACCGCCCGGGGCGGGCGTCTGATGATTGAGATTCGCTAACCGCATGCGCTTGTTTATCGCGGAAAAACCGAGCCTGGCACGTGCCATCGCCGATGTGCTGCCCAAGCCGCACCGTCGCGGCGATGGCTATATTGAATGTGGTAACGGTCAGGTGGTGACCTGGTGTATCGGCCATTTACTGGAACAGGCGCAGCCGGATGTCTACGACAGCCGCTATGCGCGCTGGAACCTGATGGATTTGCCGATTGTGCCGGAAAAATGGAAGCTGCAGCCGCGCCCCTCGGTGACCAAACAGTTAAACGCGATCAAGCGCCTGTTGAAAGAGGCCACCGAAGTGATCCACGCCGGTGACCCGGACAGGGAAGGTCAACTGCTGGTCGATGAGGTGCTGGATTACCTCGAAATGCCCGCAGAAAAACGCCGGGAGGTTCAGCGCTGTCTGATTAACGATCTAAATCCGTCGGCGGTCGAGCGGGCGATTTCTCGTCTGCGCTCTAACAATGAGTTTATCCCGCTGTGCGTGTCGGCGTTGGCCCGTGCCCGCGCCGACTGGCTGTACGGCATCAACATGACCCGCGCCTACACCTTGCTGGGGCGAAACGCGGGCTATCAGGGCGTACTCTCCGTTGGCCGGGTGCAAACCCCGGTGCTCGGGCTGGTGGTGCGTCGTGATGAAGAAATTGAAAACTTCGTCGCCAAAGATTTCTTCGACGTGAAGGCGCATATCGTCACCCCTGCGGATGAACGTTTTACCGCAACCTGGCAGCCGAGCGAGGCCTGCGAACCCTATCAGGACGAAGAAGGGCGGTTGTTGCACCGTCCGCTGGCCGATCACGTCGTGGGGCGGATTGCCGGACAACCGGCGGTGGTCACGGCCTATAACGATAAACGGGATTCCGAACCGGCTCCGCTGCCGTTTTCGCTTTCCGCGTTACAGATTGAAGCCGCCAAACGCTTCGGGTTCAGCGCGCAGAACGTGCTCGATATCTGCCAGAAACTGTACGAAACCCACAAACTGATCACCTATCCGCGTTCCGACAGCCGCTATCTGCCGGAAGAGCATTTTGCCGGTCGCCATGCGGTGCTGAACGCCATTAGCGTTCATGCCTCTGGGCTGTTGCCGCAGCCGGTGGTTGACCCGGAAATTCGTAACCGCTGCTGGGATGACAAAAAGGTCGATGCGCACCACGCCATCATCCCGACCGCGCGCAGTTCCTCGGTCAACATGACCGACAACGAAGCCAAAGTGTACGAGCTGGTTGCCCGTCAGTATCTGATGCAGTTCTGCCCGGATGCGGTGTTCCGCAAATGTCAGATTGATTTGGATATCGCCAACGGCAAGTTTGTCGCCAAAGCGCGGTTCCTCGCGGAAGCAGGCTGGCGCACGCTGCTTGGCAACAAAGAGCGCGACGAAGAGAACGACGGCACGCCGCTGCCGGTGGTGGCGAAAGATGATGAACTGCTGTGCGAAAAAGGCGAAGTGGTTGAACGTCAGACCCAGCCGCCGCGCCATTTCACCGATGCCACGCTGCTGTCGGCAATGACCGGTATCGCGCGTTTTGTGCAGGACAAAGATCTGAAGAAAATCCTTCGTGCGACGGATGGGTTAGGCACCGAAGCTACGCGCGCGGGGATCATCGAACTGCTGTTCAAACGTGGGTTCCTGACCAAGAAAGGGCGCTATATTCATTCGTCCGAAGCGGGACGGGCGCTGATCCACTCCCTGCCGGAAATGGCCGGGCGACCGGATATGACCGCGCACTGGGAATCCGTGCTGACGCAAATCAGCGAGAAGCAGTGCCGTTATCAGGACTTCATGCAGCCGCTGGTCGGCACGCTGTTCGATCTCATCCAGCAGGCGAGAAGCACCCCGGTGAAGCAGTTCCGGGGGCTGGTTGCGCCGGGTGGCGAACAACAGAAGAAGAAAACCTTCAGCAAGGCGCGGAAAAAGAAAACCGAAGCGTCATGATTTAGCCCGATGGCGCCAGCGCCGTCGGGCAATCAAAAACCAAAAACCTTAAATCACACCCTGCGCCAGCATCGCGTCGGCGACTTTGACGAACCCGGCGATATTCGCCCCGCGCACGTAATGGGTGTGTTTATCTTCCCCGCCGTACTCCACGCACGCCTGATGAATATCGAGCATGATGTGGTGCAGACGGGCATCGACTTTCTCCGCTTTCCAGCCCATACGCGCCGCGTTTTGCGCCATTTCCAGCCCGGAGGTGGCCACGCCGCCCGCATTCGCGGCCTTGCCTGGTGCAAACAGCACGCCCGCCTCGAGGAACAGATCGGTGGCGGCGATGGTGGTCGGCATATTGGCCCCTTCGGCAATGGCCTTCACGCCGTTGGCGATCAGCGTTCGCGCTGCCTCGACGTCCAGTTCGTTTTGCGTCGCGCACGGCAGGGCGATATCCACCGGCACCGCCCACGGCTGCTGGCCTTCGAGGTATTGCAGGCCAAATTCGCGGGCGTAATCGGCGACCCGACCGTCACGGCTGGCTTTAATCGCCTCCAGCCGGGCTAATTTCTCAGGCGTAAACCCGGCTTCATCCACCACGGTGCCGCTGGAATCCGAGGCGGTAACCACCCGCGCACCCAGCGCCATCGCTTTCTCAATCGCATACTGCGCCACGTTGCCGGAGCCAGAGACCGCCACGCGCATCCCTTCGAAGCCCAGACCATGGCGCTTGAGCATCGCGTCGGTGAAGTAAATCAGTCCGTAGCCGGTGGCTTCAGGGCGGATCAGGCTCCCACCGAACGACAGCCCTTTGCCGGTAAACACGCAGGCGGTGTTATTGGAGAGCTTTTTCATCATCCCGGCCATAAAGCCGACTTCACGCCCGCCAACGCCGATATCACCGGCGGGCACGTCGGTATCCGCCCCAAGATGGCGGTATAGCTCGCTCATCAGTGCCTGGCAAAAACGCATCACTTCGCCTTCGCTTTTGCCTTTCGGATCGAAATCACTGCCGCCTTTGCCGCCGCCCATTGGCAGGGTGGTGAGGGCATTTTTGAAGGTCTGTTCAAAGCCGAGGAACTTAAGGATCGACAGATTCACCGACGGATGAAAACGCATACCACCTTTGAACGGTCCAATTGCCGAGTTGAACTGCACCCGCCACGCGCGATTAACCTGTACCTGATTACGGTCATCGACCCAGGTGACGCGGAACTGAATCACGCGCTCGGGTTCAACCAGCCGCTCGAGCAGCGCCATCTGACGATAGCGTGGGTTGTCATCGAGGAAGGGCCACAGGGTGGACATCACCTCGCGCACCGCCTGCGCAAATTCCGGTTGATTAGGATCGCGCTGCTGTACGCGGGTCAGAAACGTTTCCAGAGATTCCATTACGATAAGTTCCTCTTATAGTGATAACGGTATGATGTTGGTGTGTTTTTTTTTTGCGGTTAGCTTTCTGTCGACTATCTCCGCTGATGCCGTGGCAGGCAAGAAAAAATCGTCGTCGTGAGGGAAAACTTATCATCAGCGGTCTGTCATAACCAAAAGCGATGACCATGAAAATTTAAGAAAACGGCGTCAGTGTCGATATAGTTATCAGAAGCGTTTTTAAAAAAAGGAATGACGATGAAACGAGTATTGATGACAGGGTTATTACTGCTGGCTGCGTTTGGTGGGCAGGCGGCGCAGCGTTTTGGGCCAGACGTCGAGGTCAATGTGCCACCGGAAGTGTTCAGCAGCGGCGGCCAGCGAGCGCAGCCCTGTTCCCAGTGCTGCATTTATCAGGACCAGAATTACAGCGAAGGGGCGGTGGTCAAAGCGGACGGCATTCTGTTGCAGTGCCAGCGCGATGAGAAAACCATCAGTACGAATCCGCTGGTCTGGCGGCGCGTAAGGTCATAAAAGCTTCCAGCAGCGGAATATCGGCGGGGGCCAGATCCCAGCTGAACGCGGCTTCCGGTTTGACCCACACCAGCTGGCTGTGTTCATGCGCGGTCAGCTCGCCGTGATACTCCGGCACATGCCAGGCGTGGAGATGAATCAGACGCCCGGAAACTTTCCGCTGATGGCTCGCCACATACGCTGCGGGCAGGGCGTCGATACCCAACTCCTCGCGCAGTTCACGCCTTAGCGCCTCGGGCTGCGTTTCACCGGGTTCCACTTTGCCGCCGGGAAATTCCCACAGCCCGGGCTGGTCAGCCTGTAACGGGCGCTGGGCCAGTAAAATCAGCCCGTCTTTTTCAATAATCGCCGCCACCACATCAATTGTTTTGAGCATAGAGGTCAAGTTTCCTTTCCAGAGCGTGTCATACTATCTGAAATATTCAGGGTTTACAGGAGTTTCCGGGTGAAAAAACATCAACCGTGGGTGCCGCCGCTGGACCACATCCCGTCGTCACTGACCCCCATTGTGATGATGCAGAAGAAACATTACGGCGATGTGCTGCATCCGACGCGCTGGTGGGGGCGGATGCCGCGCCTGTTCTGGCTGGTGGCGCTGTTTGTCGGCTGGCTGGAGCGCAAGCAGGCGCGCCTGTCTCCGGAACTGCGCGCCCTGCTGATGACCCGCGTTTCACAGCAGTGCCACTGCGCGTTCTGTATTGATGCCAACACCCTGCGGCTGGCGCAGCGCTGCAATGCGCTGGAGAAAGTGCAGGCGGTGGCGAACTGGCAAGATTCGACGCTGTTCAGCGACGCAGAGCGTGCCGCGCTGGCGTATGCCGACGGGATGACCGCCACGCCGCCGGTGATTAGCGAGGATCAAAAGGCAACGCTCAAACGCTTTTATGCTGACGACGCTATCTGTGAAATGACCGCCCTGGTGGCGTTTCAGAATCTTTCGGCGCGTTTCAACGCCGCGCTGGATATCCCTTCGCAAGGGCTGTGCGACACTCAGGGGAAACCTCATGCTTGACCGTCATCTGCATCCCCGCCTGAAACCGGGGCTTAATCGCCTCGCCGAAACGCTCGACCGGCCGGGCATTTCGCCGGATGGCATTACCCTGGTGGGGTTTGCGATTGGCGTGCTGGCGCTGCCGTTTCTGGCGCTGGGCTGGTATATCCCGGCGCTGGTGGCGATTGTGCTCAACCGGCTGCTCGACGGGTTAGATGGGGCGCTGGCCCGGCGGCGTGGCCTGACCGATGCCGGGGGCTTTCTGGATATCGCGCTCGATTTTCTGTTTTACGCGCTGGTGCCGTTCGGGTTCATTCTGGCCGATCCCCAGGCTAACGCGCTGGCAGGCGGCTGGCTGCTGTTCGCGTTTATCGGCACCGGCAGCAGTTTTCTGGCATTTGCCGCCCTGGCCGCGAAGCATCAGATTGATAACCCCGGCTATGCGCATAAATCGTTTTATTATCTCGGCGGCCTGACTGAAGGCAGCGAAACCCTGGCGCTGTTCGTGTTGAGCTGTCTGTTGCCGCACTATTTTGCATGGATGGCGTGGCTGTTCGGTAGCCTGTGCTGGCTGACGACCTTTACGCGGGTGTGGAGTGGGTATCTGACGCTGAGTCAATTCTCTGGCCCGGCAAACAAAGATGCCGCCGGGCCAGATCGGCCTTAAAGCGAGGCGTCCGGGCCACGGCTGCCGTGGCTTACCGGGTTCTTCGCGTCCTGGCTCCATTCATACCAGCCGCCGTCGTACACCGAAATGTTCTGCCAGCCCATAGACCGGGCGTACATAAAGGTTTCGGAGGCGCGCCAGCCGGTGCCGCAGTAGAACGACACCTGCTGCGATGGCAGGATGTGCCACTCAGCCCACATCGCAGCGATATCATCGGCGCTGCGCATGGTTCCGTCCGGATTGTGGAAATCTTCCATATGGGTGGAATCGCTGCCCGCATGGCCCCAACGCGCCCCGGCGATATCGCCTTTTGGCTTAATGTAGCTGTAGCCGCTGGTGGTGCCGATAAACTCCGGCCACGAACGAATGCTCACCAGCGAGGCATCTTTCCGCTGCAACAGGCTACGCGCCTGGTCGGTGCTCAGCATCAGCTGTGGCTGACCCGGGATCGTCGCCCCAAAATCTGGCGCAGGGGTGACCTTGCCCGGCGTGCCGCGCTCGACTGGCAAACCCGCGTCGGACCAGGTTTTCCAGCCGCCGTCTAACAGGCGCACGTCTTTCACCCCGGCATACAGCAGAATTTGCGCCACGCGGGCGGCGGCGTACACGTCACGGCCATATAAAATCACGGTGGTGTCGTGGCGGATCCCCTGTTTTGCCAGTAATGCTTTCAGCTTGTCGTCGGAGACTTTATTCCACAGCGGCTCGCTTTCGACGTCGTTAGTGTCGATATAACCCGCGCCCGGAATATGGCTCAGCAGATAGAACTTCGGTGCGCCCCAGGCGGCTTCAATCACTTTCCAGTCGCCTTTCGGCGGGGCGGTAACGGCTTTACCCTGCTGCAGATCGTGCAGCCACTGCGGATACACCAGCTGTTCGAAGTGCGGCAGTTTTTGCAGGCGATCCGGCTGCTGGAGCGCATCGCCGAGCAGGCTGATTTGGGTGAGTCCGGCTTTTTTCAGGCGCTCCGCTACCGCCTGGTTATCGCTCTGGACGCCGTATAAGGCGACCGGCGTGGAGGGCTGGAGCTGATGCTGTTTGATCCAGTCGGCAAGCTGCGCGTCGTTCATCGCCGCAAGCCAGGTGGCGGAAAGGTTTAGCGCCGCCGGTTCATGGCCTTGGCTGCCGTTCAGCGCCTGCGGCCAGCCGTTGTAGAACGCGCTCAGACGCGTATCAATCGCGACCCCTTTCTGCTGTTGCAGTTGGGTAAAGGTCAGAGGAGAAAGCATATCAGCGGCGAAGGTAGCCGAAGAGAAAAGCCCGATCAGCAGGGCCAGCGCGGTCAGTTGAGAAACACGTTTCATCGAATTGCCCGTCAGAGGAAAATTGAAGCGACATTTTGAACTCCCGATTTAGGAAAATCCTTGCGCTGGCGCAGCTTAGCTCCAGCTTTCAAGCCGCAGACAGCGGCCACCGGGCGGAATATCGGCCACGTCGTGAGTGACCAGAATCACCGGAATATTGCGCCGCTGCACTTCGGCAAACACCCAGCTACGGAAACTGTCGCGCAGGGTGGCATCCAGCCCGCTGAACGGTTCGTCGAGCAACAGCGCGTCCGGGTGTGCCAGCAGGGAGCGTAACAGCGCCACCCGGGCCCGTTGGCCGCCGGAGAGCGTCGCCGGGTCACGCGCATAAAATCCACTCAACCCAGCCTCTGCCAGCGCGGCTTCAACCTCCGGGCGACGTCGAGCGCGCGGCACCGCGCGAGGCAGGGCCAGCAGCAGATTTTGCCCGACGCTAAAGTGGTCAAACAGCAGCGCGTCCTGGAACAGAATGCCGATTCGCCGCCGTTCGGTCGGCAGGGTGTCGCAGCGCCGTTCGTTCAGCCACAGCTGGCCGCTGGCCTGAAAGGTCTGGTCCAGCGCGCCCGCCATCCAGGCCAGCAGCGTCGACTTCCCGCTGCCGGAGGCGCCCATCAGCGTCAGGATCTCGCCGTTCTCAGCCTGAAAATCCACGCCGTTGAGCAGCGTCCGGCCTCGCAGTTTGAGCGTCAGCGCATCCACGTTGAGCATTAACGGAGTCCTTGTCGAAAATGGCCGAGCGCCCTGAGCAGCAGGACGACCAGCAGGAAAAAAGTGCCGGGCAGCAGTAGTTGCCACAGCGCCTGGGTGGCAAGCATCGGCGTACTGCCCCCGCTGCTGAGCGCCACCGCGTCGGTAGTCAGGGTGGTGATGCGGCCGCTGCCGAGCCACAGCGTCGGCAAATATTGCGCGATGCTGACCGAAAACCCAACCGCCAGCGCGGCCAGGATCGGGCGCAACAGCAGGGGGCATTTCAGCTGCCAGAAACAGCGCCCGCGCCCCCAGCCCAACGTGCGGGCAACGGTCAGTAAACGCGGGTCAATCCGTCGCCAGGCGGGGCGCAGAATAAACAGCGTCCACGGCACCACCCACAGCAGATGGCCCCACAATACCGTGAGCCACTCCCCGTCCTGCCAGCTTAGCAGCGCCAGCTGATATTGCCCGGCGGCGAGCGGCAGGGCGGGCAGCACCAGCGGCAGCCAAATCCACGCCCCGAAGCGCTGCGGGCCGAACTCGAGCCACAGCAGGCCCAGCGCGACGCTCAACAACGATGACCCCAGCGCCAGCCACAGACTGTTGTTGATGCTATCGGGGTTCGCCAGGCTGCTGTCTGCCAGCAGGAATAGCGTTCCGACGCAGACTACACCGCTGAGCGGCAGCAGCCAGGCCAGCACGTTACCCGGGAATGCCACAGGAGCCGGGCGTCGGACGCCGTCCACGTTCGGCCCCCCTGCGCGAAAACCGCGCCAGATAAGATCGGCCCCCAGCATCAGCCCCGCGAGCATGACCAGCAGGAGAAGGCACGCCAGCGAGCCCATCGCCTGCTGCAAGGCATCGCCCTGCGACAACCACTGCCAGGCCAGTACCGCCAGCGTCGGCGGATTGCCCGGGCCGAGGATCAGCCCCACATCAACCGCCGAGAGCGTCCAGGCGGCGGTGGCCAGCAATACAATCCGCAGCTGCGGCAGCAGTCGGGGCAGGACAATCCACGCCAGGCACTGCCAGCGCCCGTAGCCCAGGCTGCGTATGGTCAGGCTTTGTTCTGCCAGCCGCTTCTCACCGAGCAGGGCGTAGACCGCCCACAGCAGAAACACGCTCTCTTTCACCGCCAGCGTCAGGCCGAGGCCAATCCCATAGCGGTCAATAAACGGCGTCAATTGTGGGAACTGATGAAACAGCCAGCCGCCTTCGGCAAACAGCAGTAGCCCTGCGGTGGCAAAGGCGACATGCGGCACGGCCAGCAGCAACGGCAGACGGCCGGCCAGCCGTTGCCAGGCCACCGAAGGCCACAGGGCAGCGACCACCGCACAGGTGATCCCCAGCGCACCTGACACCGCCAGCAGCGTGGACACCAGCGTCACCAGCGCCGCCTGCGGCAGCTGCGGGTCGGCGAATAACGCCTGCCAGTTTGCAACCGTCAGCGCGGGGGTCAGCAACTGAACGACGGCGGGCAGCAGCGGGAGATAAATCAGCCCCATTGCCGCCCACAGCAGGCCAGTCAGTGCGTACCGTAACGGCGCAGCCATTCCTGCTCCAGAGCGTTAACCCAGGCCGCGTGCGGTTCCGCCAGCACCGGCGGGGTGGTTTGCGGCAGGGACGCGGCAGGCCACGGTTCAGGTAATTTTGTCTTGTCGAGCACCGTCGGATCGCCCCAGACCGCCGGGTCAGCCTTGCGCTGCTGCGCGGCAGGCGACAGCAGGAAATTCGCCACCACCTGCGCACCGGCCAGCGAACGGGCGTTGGCCGGGATAGTCACAAAATGGACGTTACCGAGCATGCCCGCGCGGAAGCCAAAGCTGTAGCTGTCTGTCGGCAATTCACCGCTGGCGACTTTCTGGCTGGCGTGCATCGGGTTAAACGTCAGCGACAGGCGCAGGGTGCCATTCGCCAGCATCGCGTCCATCCGTGCCGGAGAGGCCGGGAAATCGCTGCCTTTACGCCACAGCTGCGGGTGCAGTTGGTCGAGATACGCCCACAGCGGCGCAGTCACGCTGGCAAAGGTCTGCGCATCCGGCGGCGGCTTTAAGGCTTCGGGTTGCGGGGTCAGGTTCAGCAACAGCTGTTCCAGAAAGGCGGTGGCGGTGAAATCCGGCGGGCGCGGATAGGTCACCGTCCCCGGATGGGCGGTGGCAAATGCCAGCAGCTCCGCTGGCGAGGCGGGAGGCTGCGGGGTCTGTTCCCGGCGGGCGATAAAGGTTAACTGCGCGCTGCCCCACGGGGATTCCGCCCCATCGGTCGGAATCGAAAAGTCCTCCAGAACCGGCTTTTGCAGGTCGACATAACGCCAGTTCGGCAGGGCCTGCGCCCAACCGGTTTGCAGCAGGCCCGCTTCCTTCAGGGTGCGGAAGTTCTCGCCGTTGACCCACAGTAAATCGACCGAACCGCCCTGGCGGCGTCCGGCGCGGGCTTCGGTCTGAATACGTTTCACCGCATCGGCAGCATCAGCCAGATGGACAATTTTGAGGGTGACGTCGTAGTCGCGTTTAACCTCCCCGCTGACCCAGTCGAGATAGCGATTCACCGCCGGATCGCCGCCCCAGGCGTTGAACCACACGGTTTGCCCGCGAGCCTCGCTTTCGGTTTGCTGCCACGAGGTGTTCGCCAGCAGCGGGGCGCTCGCCAGTAATCCAGCCAATAAGATGCCATAACGCACACGGCGCATACGTACTCCTTTAACGGTGAAGAAAGCGGCCGAACAGCCTGCGTGACACCAGCGGCAGGACGCCGATCAGGGTGAGTGCCAGCAGCATGCCCGGAGAGAGAATATCCTGTAGGGAGTGTAGCTGACTCAGCTGCCGCCCGGCATTGAGGTAAATCAGGGTGGCGGGCAGCATCCCGAGCTGGCTCACCCACCAGTAGCGCCAGATGCCGATGCGCGTAATGCCTGCCAGCAGATTCACCACAAAAAACGGCAGCAGCGGCATCAGGCGCAGGGCGAACAGATAGAACGCACCTTCGCGGGCGATACCCGCGTTCACGGTCGCCATCTGGCGGGCAAAGCGCTGGCTGACCCAATCGGCCAGCAGATAACGGCTGACCAGCATCGCCAACAGAGCGCCGAAAGTCGAGGCGAACGACACCAGCAGCGCCGCCAGCCAGAAGGGCAGCACCGCGGCCCCAAGCAGCGTTAACAGGGTGGCACCGGGAATGGAAAGCGCGGTAATCAGGACGTACACCAGAAAATAGATCAGGCTGGCGAGCAGAGGATGCCGGACATAGCCGTCAACGGCGGCGGCATGGGCGTGTTGCAACGTGCTCAGGGTGAGCAGGTCGCGGGGGAGGAACGCGAACCCCGCGACCATACAGGCTGCCAGCAACGCCAGCAGCACTATTTTGGGTGTGTTCAATTTTACGGGTAATCACTATTTAGCTGACTCAGCCCTTAAACGTCGCCCAGACCGGGGCGTGATCGGACGGTTTTTCCATACTGCGGATGTCGTAGTCGATCCCGGTTTCGATGCAGTACGGCGCCAGGCCCTGGCTGGCGAGCAGCAGGTCAATGCGCAGGCCACGGTTGTCATCAAAGCCTTTCGAGCGGTAGTCAAACCACGAGAAGCGATCCTGGGTTTCCGGGTTGGCGTGGCGGAAGGTATCCACCAAACCCCAGCCCATCAGGCGATCCATCCACTCGCGCTCTTCCGGCAGGAACGAACATTTGCCGGTGCGCAGCCAGCGCTTGCGGCTGTCTTCGCCAATGCCGATATCCAGATCCGTCGGGCTGATATTCACATCCCCCATCACCAGCACCGGATTTTCTTTTTTCAGCTCGCTGGTAAGATAGTTTTGCAGGTTCTGGTAGAACGCTTCTTTGGCCGGGAATTTGGTTGGATGGTCGCGGCTTTCACCCTGCGGGAAGTAACCGTTGATTACCGTCAAATTGCCGAAGGGAGACGGGATCTCCGCCATGATGATACGGCGCTGGGCCTCTTCATCATCGCCCGGGAAGCCACGACGCACGGCAATCGGCGTCTCTTTGGTGAGCAGCGCCACGCCGTAGTGGCCTTTCTGCCCGTGGTAAAACACGTTGTAACCGAGCTTCGCGACATCCTCTAGCGGGAACATATCGTCGTGAACTTTGGTTTCCTGTAAGCCAATCACGTCCGGCTGATGCTTTTCGACGATGGCTTCCAGTTGATGTGGGCGGGCGCGCAGGCCGTTGATATTAAATGAAACAAATTTCATAGTCGCTGCCACTGTGCAAGGTGAATGATGCACGGATGTTAGCAGAATTTCAGACGTCGGTCAGGCAGATAAAAACGAACAGGGTTGTGCCAACCCGATGCGCTGGCACAACCACGACGTTATTCAATCAGTGGTCTGCTGACTGACGCTCCCAACGCGGCGCTTTCATATCTGCCGCGAACATCCACACCAGCTCACACAATAAGCCGCGTAGCGTGACCTCCATTTCAGGGGGCAAAGTCTGCTGGCACAGCAGCTGCGTCAGTGCCTGGCAATACTCGCACAGCGCAGTGTGGTCCGGGTCGAAAAAGGATTCTGGCTCAGGGAATTTATCGACGGTCAGACGATCAACCAGATGCGGCGGAATGGGGTCGTTCAGCGTCGGGGCCAGCAAAGCCAGACAGGCGCCGAGGCGACCTAACAGCGCCAGCTTATAAACGCCTTCGTCACTGCCACATTCAACCAGGGTTTCAGCAAAACGGTCACAGCATTCGGCCAGATCGAGAAAATCTGATGAGGCGCTAAAAGGGAGTGTCAGTAAATCGCAGTCGAGGGAAAGGATAGTCGTCATAAAACAAACTCCGGTGAGAGATTTTATGACCGCCAGCGGAGAGGCTAATCTCACGGGTGGCGGACCGAACAGGGTTAGCCTTACTGGTCTCACCGATCCAGCGCGTCTTGCGACGCCCCTGCCCGGCCCACCATTGGGGTGTAGCCGTGCGCACGACACAAAAAAGGCGCTAACGCGCCATTGAGTCGTCGGTGAGTGTAAATCAGGAGGCTAATCCAGGCACCTGATTTTGCAGGTGCCGGGCGAGAATACTGCGATGAGGGTAGGTGAACAAGTGTGTTTCCGGAGGTTGTAGGGGAGGGTTGGGGGCTGGTATGAGCGAGGCGCTGACGTTACTACGACATTCAATTTCAAGTTGACTCTGTGGCGTCTATTAAGCCATGTAGATTCACTTATACAAAAATCCCCGGCCGTAGCCGGGGATGAGTTAAGGATTGGAATAATTCTACAGATTATGAAACCTGATGAAGCTCCACACCATGCTGTACCAGTAGCTCAACATTACTGCCAGCGTTCTGATAAACCTCGTACTGAACACCGCCCGCCGTGACCTGACCAGCATCCTGCCAGGTGTTATGCGCCAGGTCTTCAACCTTCAGCTCAACCACATCACCGGCATCACCGGTTACCGCCAGTTGCTTATGACCATCCTGAATAAACAGGTTGTCATGCGCCTCGCTGAGGATGTCGTTTAATGTGAGGGTTTGTAGTGAGTTGTCATGCGTTTCAATTAAGTTAGATTGAGGTAGCTCGACCTGAGCAGGCTCATTTTTATGCGTTTCAACCGGGGATAATGTTTCAAGCATGTGTTCTGATCTGGCATCCTGAATGGAGATGCCATAGCCTGTAATATACGAGAGGCTTGCATGGACGCCTGAAGCATTGTCAACAACTGGCCCTGAAGAAGTATAATCGCTCGCTTGGAAGTAGCCAACAACATCACTTTGCCCAACGAGTTGTAACTGGCCCGAACTATTTTTGCTGTATAAGTCCCAGTAGACAGAAGCGCCACCACCATAAGGACCATCAGGATCTGATACATGTGCAGTAAAGGTCCAGTGGCCGCCACTGTTAACTTTCACTGAACCGACTGTGTTGTAATCATCATACTGCTTAAAATAAATAATCTGACCAGCCACACCGCTGCCATGTAATGTTGGCGTTGAGTCATTAATGGCTTTGTACCCTAAATGATTACCATTTGAATATATGTTTTGGCTGTACTGGTAATTATCTTCAATATAATCAACCGTCGCCTTAGCCGGTGCTTGATTAGGAATATCCACATTCACCACCCAGCTGTTGCTCTCCGCACCCAGCTTACCGCCCTTCACTTCCTGAGCGGTAAAGACGTGCTGTCCTTCCGTGCGTGGCGTGACGGTGCTGGTCCACACGCCCTGGCTGTTGGCGTACACCGTGTCAAATCCTTTGGTGTCGGCATACACATAGACCATGCTGCCCGCCGTGGCGGTGCCGGTCAGGGTCACGGTGGTATCGTCGGTGGTGCCCCCGTTGATGACATTGCCCGTACTCGGCCCGACGTCATCATAGACGCTGGTGATGTGTGCCTGGCCCGGACCCGGGTCAGGAATATCCACATTCACCACATATCCGCCGGACTTGCCGCTGGTATTCCCGGCTGCATCCGTGGCGGTGACCCTGAAGGTGTGCTGACCTTCGCTGCGCGTCGGCGTGGTCCAGCTCCAGTTGCCGCTGCTGTTGGCGGTGGCGGTGCCAATAAAGGTGTTGTTGTCGTAAATCGTCACCTTGCTGCCCGCCTCGGCGGTGCCGCTCAGCGTTGGCGTGGTGTCATCGGTGGTGCCACCGGAGGTGATATTCCCTTTGGTGCCCACGTCGTCGTACGCGTTGGTGATGTGCGGCGTGGCCGGTGGCGTGACGTCGGCCGTATTCACGTTGACAACCCAGCTGTTGCTCTCCTCCCCGGTGACGCCGTTTTTCACTTCCCGGGCAGTGAAGACATGCTGTCCGTCCGTGCGTGGCGTGACGGTGCTGGTCCACACGCCCTGGCTGTTGGCGTACACCGTGTCAAATCCTTTGGTGTCGGCATACACATAGACCATGCTGCCCGCCGTGGCGGTGCCGGTCAGGGTCACGGTGGTATCGTCGGTGGTGCCCCCGTTGATGACATTGCCCGTACTCGGCCCGACGTCATCATAGACGCTGGTGATGTGTGCCTGGCCCGGACCCGGGTCAGGAATATCCACATTCACCACATATCCGCCGGACTTGCCGCTGGTATTCCCGGCTGCATCCGTGGCGGTGACCCTGAAGGTGTGCTGACCTTCGCTGCGCGTCGGCGTGGTCCAGCTCCAGTTGCCGCTGCTGTTGGCGGTGGCGGTGCCAATAAAGGTGTTGTTGTCGTAAATCGTCACCTTGCTGCCCGCCTCGGCGGTGCCGCTCAGCGTTGGCGTGGTGTCATCGGTGGTGCCACCGGAGGTGATATTCCCTTTGGTGCCCACGTCGTCGTACGCGTTGGTGATGTGCGGCGTGGCCGGTGGCGTGACGTCGGCCGTATTCACGTTGACAACCCAGCTGTTGCTCTCCTCCCCGGTGACGCCGTTTTTCACTTCCCGGGCAGTGAAGACATGCTGTCCGTCCGTGCGTGGCGTGACGGTGCTGGTCCACACGCCCTGGCTGTTGGCGTACACCGTGTCAAATCCTTTGGTGTCGGCATACACATAGACCATGCTGCCCGCCGTGGCGGTGCCGGTCAGGGTCACGGTGGTATCGTCGGTGGTGCCCCCGTTGATGACATTGCCCGTACTCGGCCCGACGTCATCATAGACGCTGGTGATGTGTGCCTGGCCCGGACCCGGGTCAGGAATATCCACATTCACCACATATCCGCCGGACTTGCCGCTGGTATTCCCGGCTGCATCCGTGGCGGTGACCCTGAAGGTGTGCTGACCTTCGCTGCGCGTCGGCGTGGTCCAGCTCCAGTTGCCGCTGCTGTTGGCGGTGGCGGTGCCAATAAAGGTGTTGTTGTCGTAAATCGTCACCTTGCTGCCCGCCTCGGCGGTGCCGCTCAGCGTTGGCTTTGTGTCATCGGTGGTGCCACCGGAGGTGATATTCCCCTTGGTGCCCACATCGTCGTACGCGTTGGTGATGTGCGGCGTGGCCGGTGGCGTGGTGTCCCTGTCACTGTCCTGATTACCCTTAACCAGCTCAATGGTGAAACCCTTGCTGACTGGACTGATATTCCCGGCTGCATCGGTCGCCGTGGCGCTGTAGATGTAGTTAGTGTTGAAGTAACCAATCGCCGGTGACGTCCAGGTCCAGTTGCCATCCGCATCCGCCTCCACGCGGCCCAGCAGGCTGTGTGTACCATTGGCACGGTCGACATAAATACTGACGAGGCTGCCTGCTTCCGCCATACCATGCAGGGTTGGCGTGGTATCATCGGTTTTGCCACCTTCAGGCACATCGCGCTGCAGTACGCCGACATCATCGTGAATGCTGGTGATAACCGGAGCCGGCGGCGGCGTGGTGTCCGGCAGGTCAATTTTCACCACAAAGCCGGCTGAGCCGAGGCTGACATTGCCTGATGCATCCGTGGCGGTGGCGGTGAAAGTATGATTGCCCTCGCTGCGCGGGGGCGGGGTGATATGCCAGTCACCGTTGCTGTTTGCCGTGATGGAGCCCAGCAGGGTGGTGCCTTCGTACACCTTCACGAGGCTGCCCGCTTCCGCATGGCCGTTCAGCGTTGGGGTGGTGTCATCCGTCACGGTGCCGGAGGCCAGGTTGCCCGTCGAGGTGCCCACAT
>Ga0207655_1001198_pt1 | contig 25016 bp, 19 predicted proteins | sample KBSM44metaG_FD_184398 | JGI IMG/M metagenome (GOLD analysis project Ga0207655, IMG submission 184398) | Miscanthus rhizosphere microbial communities from Kellogg Biological Station, Michigan, USA - KBS M4-4 metaG (SPAdes) (version 2) | ecosystem: Host-associated > Plants > Roots > Rhizosphere >... | reverse complement strand
CGCCTGAACACCATCATCAGCGAAGCCTGCGAAGGCCTGGCCGAAGTCGATGGCGACCTGATCCAGCGCGAAACCCTGAAGAACCTGTACGACGGCGTGGCCATCAAGGACGTCAACACCGCCCTGGTGATGACCGCCCGTACCCTGGTAGAGCGCGAGCCCAACTACTCGTTCGTTACCGCACGCCTGCTGATGGACACCCTGCGCGCCGAAGGCCTGGGCTTCCTCAACGTAGCCGACAGCGCTACCCACCACGAAATGGCCGACCTGTACGCCAAGGCCCTGCCAGCCTACGTCGCCAAAGGTATCGAGTTCGAACTGCTGAACCCGGCGCTGGCCGACTTCGACCTGGAAAAACTGGGCAAGGCGATCAACCACGAGCGCGACCAGCAGTTCACCTACCTGGGCCTGCAGACCCTGTACGACCGCTACTTCATCCACAAGGATGGCGTGCGCTTCGAGCTGCCGCAGGTGTTCTTCATGCGTGTGGCCATGGGCCTGGCGCTGGAGGAGAAAGACAAGGAAGCCCGTGCGATCGAGTTCTACAACCTGTTGTCGTCGTTCGACTACATGGCCTCGACCCCGACCCTGTTCAACGCCGGCACCCTGCGCCCGCAGCTGTCCAGCTGCTACCTGACCACCGTGCCGGACGATCTGTCGGGCATCTACCACGCGATTCACGACAACGCCATGCTGTCGAAATTCGCCGGTGGCCTGGGCAACGACTGGACCCCTGTGCGCGCACTGGGCTCCTACATCAAGGGTACCAACGGTAAATCCCAGGGCGTCGTACCGTTCCTGAAAGTGGTCAACGACACCGCCGTTGCCGTCAACCAGGGTGGCAAGCGCAAGGGCGCCGTGTGTGCCTACCTGGAAACCTGGCACCTGGACATCGAAGAGTTCATCGAGCTGCGCAAGAACACCGGTGATGACCGTCGTCGTACCCACGACATGAACACCGCCAACTGGATCCCCGACCTGTTCATGAAGCGTGTCTTCGATGACGGCAAGTGGACCCTGTTCTCGCCTTCGGAAGTGCCAGACCTGCACGACCTGACCGGCAAGGCCTTCGAAGAGCGCTACGAGTACTACGAAGCCCTGACCGAGTACAACAAGATCAAGGTGTTCAAGACCATCCAGGCCAAAGACCTGTGGCGCAAGATGCTGTCGATGCTGTTCGAGACCGGCCACCCATGGCTGACCTTCAAGGACCCGTGCAACCTGCGTTCGCCGCAGCAGCACGTGGGCGTGGTCCACAGCTCGAACCTGTGCACCGAGATCACCCTGAACACCAACAAGGACGAGATCGCGGTCTGCAACCTGGGCTCGATCAACCTGCCAAACCACATCAATGATGGCAAGCTGGACACCGCCAAGCTGCAACGCACCGTGAACACGGCTGTGCGCATGCTCGACAACGTGATCGACATCAACTACTACTCGGTGCCGCAGGCGCGTAACTCGAACCTCAAGCACCGCCCGGTCGGCCTGGGCATCATGGGCTTCCAGGACGCACTGTACCTGCAGCACATCGCCTACGGTTCCGACGCTGCCGTCGAGTTCGCCGACAAGTCGATGGAAGCGGTCAGCTACTTCGCGATCCAGGCATCCTGCGACCTGGCCGACGAGCGTGGCGCCTACGAGACCTTCCAGGGTTCGCTGTGGTCCAAAGGCATCCTGCCGCTGGATTCGCAACAGATCCTGATCGAGGCCCGTGGCCAGAAGTACATCGACGTCGACCTGAACGAGACCCTGGACTGGGCGCCGGTGCGTGCTCGCGTACAAAAAGGTATTCGTAACTCGAACATCATGGCCATCGCGCCAACCGCGACCATCGCCAACATCACCGGCGTGTCGCAGTCGATCGAGCCGACCTACCAGAACCTGTACGTGAAATCGAACCTGTCGGGCGAGTTCACCGTGATTAACCCGTACCTGGTCCGTGACCTGAAGGCCCGCGGCCTGTGGGACTCGGTCATGATCAACGACCTGAAGTACTACGACGGTTCGGTGCAGCAGATCGAGCGTATCCCGCAAGAGCTGAAAGACCTGTACGCCACCGCGTTCGAAGTCGAGACCAAGTGGATTGTCGACGCAGCTTCCCGTCGCCAGAAGTGGATCGACCAGGCTCAGTCGCTGAACCTGTACATCGCTGGCGCCTCGGGCAAGAAGCTGGACGTGACCTACCGCATGGCCTGGTACCGTGGCCTGAAAACCACCTACTACCTCCGTGCCCTGGCCGCGACCAGCACCGAGAAGTCGACCATCAACACCGGCAAGCTCAACGCCGTTTCCAGCGGTGGTGACAGCGCCCCGGTCCAGGCAGCCGGCCCAGCGCCAGTACCGAAGGCCTGCGCAATCGACGAGCCTGACTGCGAAGCCTGCCAGTAAGGCCTTAATGCCGCGCGGGGTGCCTACGGGTGCCCCGCGCGGCATTTTTGTATCCGTGCCCCAGAGAAACCTTGCCCTTTGCCCACCGCTCGTGCGGCTCGGTAAAAGAACAGGACCTCTCAAAACAGGACGCAAGCCCATGGCGCGGAAAAAAGTGGCAACTCGCAAGATTGGTCGTAATGCTGAAACCGGCCGTTTTACCTCGGTAGAAGTCGCACGCAAACACCCCAAGACGCATATCGTCGAAACGCTACGCAGCCACCGCTGCTAGTGTTGCCTGCCCCGGCCTCATTGCCGGCAAGCCAGCTCCCACAGGTACTGCATCGCCCTGCGGTCAGGCGCGGTGCCTGTGGGTGCTGGCTTGCCGGCGATGAGGCCCGGCCACCCATTTTAAACCCCTCAAAAACACTATATGGTGTGCCTGAAATTTAAATTGGCACAATATATAGGTTAGCGCTACACTCTCCCCCCGTAGAAGAACACAGCCATTTCGTGAACGGACGCACGCAAAACCGGTCGAAAAAGTTACCCTCGCCCGCAAGACATGCGCCCCGATCGAAGGTGAATTCCGGTATACTTTGCGCCCTCTGAAAAGAGCGCCATTCAATTGTCCTGGCCCCTCCCCGAGGCCTGGCCAGGTACAAGCCAGAACACATTCAGATGTAAACGAGAGTCAGCCTCTCGAGCTGTCCATTCGCCGTTACCGGCCTTGCGTCAGGCATCACATTTTTAAAATCCAACCGGTTGCCCCAGGGCGACCCTCAAGCAGGAGCCAAACCATGCTGAGCTGGGACGAATTCGATAACGAAGACGGCGAAGTAGCCGCCAAAGGCAACACCCCTGCGCAGGCCGCTGCCGCCGCCACCCTCGACAAGCTCGACAGCGCAGGTGGTGCCGCCGCTCTGGAAGCTCGCGCTGCTACCGCGTCTGACTCCGAAGCCGTCAAACGTGCCAAAGCTGCCCTCGACGCCCTCGACGTTGCCGAAGGCCTGGCCGAGCTGGAAGGCTCCTCGGCCCGCGTTGCCGTAGATGAAAAGCGCATGATCAACTGCCGCGCCGACCTGAACCAGCTGGTACCGTTCAAGTACGACTGGGCCTGGCAGAAGTACCTGGACGGCTGCGCCAACCACTGGATGCCGCAAGAGGTCAACATGACCGCCGACATCGCCCTGTGGAAGAGCCAGGACGGCCTGACCGAAGACGAGCGCCGCATCGTCATGCGCAACCTGGGCTTCTTCTCCACCGCCGACTCGCTGGTTGCCAACAACCTGGCCCTGGCCGTGTACCGCCTGATCACCAACCCGGAGTGCCGCCAGTACATCCTGCGCCAGGCCTTCGAAGAAGCGATCCACACCCACGCCTACCAGTACTGCATCGAGTCGCTGGGCATGGATGAAGGCGAGATCTTCAACATGTACCACGAGATCCCGTCGGTCGCTAAAAAAGCCGCCTGGGGCCTGAAGTACACCCGCGCCATCTCCGACCCGGAATTCAACACCGGCACCGTCGAAACCGACAAAGAGCTGCTGCGCAACCTGATCGCCTACTACTGCGTACTGGAAGGCATCTTCTTCTACTGCGGCTTCACCCAGATCCTGTCCATGGGCCGCCGCAACAAGATGACCGGCGTTGCCGAGCAGTTCCAGTACATCCTGCGTGACGAGTCGATGCACCTGAACTTCGGTATCGACGTGATCAACCAGATCAAGATCGAGAACCCGCACCTGTGGGACGCGGCGATGAAGGAAGAAGCGACCCAGATGATCCTGCAAGGGACCCAGCTGGAGATCGAATACGCCCGTGACACCATGCCACGCGGTGTATTGGGCATGAACGCCGCGATGATGGAGGATTACCTCAAGTTCATCGCCAACCGTCGTTTGACCCAGATTGGCCTGAAAGAAGAGTATCCAGGGACTACCAACCCGTTCCCATGGATGAGCGAAATCATGGACTTGAAGAAAGAGAAAAACTTCTTTGAGACCCGTGTGATTGAGTATCAGACGGGTGGTGCTTTGAGCTGGGACTGATTGTCCGGGCTGAACATCGAGGAGGCTGCCAATTGGCAGCCTTTTTTATTGGTGGAGTGAGCCTAGGGGTGAGCGGACAGCTTTGCCTGTGCTGGCCTCTTCGCGGGTGAACCCCACATAAGCAGAGCTGCTGAGCAGCTCGCGTAATCGCCGTAGGAGATGCCTTATGTCGCGCAGCGGCCCCAAAACTCCGCACCTGTGATATTGCCGGGGCCGCTGTGCGGCCCTTTCGCGGCACAAGGCCGCTCCTACAGGGAATCGCGTAGCAGGGGAGATTTGCCAAGGGAGCTGGCGGCCGTGGCGCCAGGGAGCGCTCGATATTAGCCGATGAGCGTTGCGAAAAAGGAAGAGGCCCCGCCCACGCCGACAGGAGGGGTACGGCACCAACGAGGATGCCGGGACTGGACATGCCAGTCTACGTGGTCGAGGGCGAGGCCAGATCTGAAGATAGCGCAGGCTAGCGGCAGGGTCCACAGCCAATCGGATTTGATTTGTAAACCATGTCCCGCGTGCGGCGCGTGGAATGCAGCAACTGGGACCCTACCTGCTCAGCTATCAGCCGTTGACAGCCCGCCTCCCCCTTGATAATAATCGCCCACAGTTGTACGACAACACATAACAAAAACAACAATCAGTGGACGATCCCATGTCGACACCCATCCCGCTCCACCCACGTCTGTTGCACACCCCTCTTTGCCCTGCCAGCTCGCGTACACCTGCCAGTACGTAGCGCCGGGTTACCGCGCATTCACCCCTGGCCCTGACCGGCCCGTTAACTACCCGCCCCTGCCGCAGGCCGCTTGCACGTGCCCGGTGGACGGGCTGCCACACCCTTCGGGAGCACAACAATAATGAAAATCTGCCACACCCTGCCTTTCGCCCTGCTTGGCGCCGGGGTCATCGCCGGCCTGCCGGGCACCAGCCTGGCTGCGGGCTTTGTCGAGGACAGCAAGGCCACGCTCGGACTGCGCAACTTCTACATCAACCGCAACTTCACCAACCCCAGCAACCCGCAGAGCAAGGCCGAGGAGTGGACACAAAGCTTCATTCTCGATGCCCGTTCAGGGTTCACCGAGGGCCCGATCGGGTTTGGCGTGGATGTGCTGGGGCTGTGGTCGGTCAAGCTCGATGGCGGCGGCGGTACCTACGGCACGGCGTTGCTGCCACGCCATGACGATGGCAAGCCGGCAGATGACTATGGGCGCCTGGCAGTGGCGGGCAAGGCGCGGATCTCGAAGACCGAGCTGAAGATCGGTGAGTGGATGCCGGTGCTGCCGATTCTACGCTCGGACGACGGGCGCTCGTTGCCGCAGACATTCCGTGGCGGGCAGGTCACCTCCAATGAAATCGCAGGGCTGACCCTGTACGGCGGCCAGTTCCGCGGCAACAGCCCGCGTAACGACGCCAGCATGGAAGACATGAGCTACGGCGCTGGCGTGTCGGACCGGTTCAACTTCGTCGGCGGCGAGTACAAATTCAACCAGGACCGCACGCTGGTAGGGCTGTGGAATGCGGTACTGAAGGACGTGTACCAGCAGCAATACCTGCAACTGAGCCACAGCCAGCCGGTGGGTGACTGGACCTTGGGTGCGAACCTGGGCTACTTCCATGGCGATGAGGACGGCTCCGAACGCGCCGGCGAACTGGACAACAAGACCTACTCGGGGATGTTCTCGGCCAAGTACGGCGGCAGCACCTTCTGGGTAGGTTTGCAGAAAGTGGATGGCGATACCTGGATGCGGGTCAACGGCACCAGTGGCGGCACCCTGGCCAACGACAGTTACAACTCCAGCTTCGACAATGCCAACGAGCGTTCGTGGCAGGTGCGTCATGACTTCAACTTTGTCACCGTCGGGGTACCGGGGTTGACCTTGATGAACCGCTATATCAGCGGGCGCGATGTGCACAGCGGGGTGGTGACCGATGGCAAGGAGTGGGTGCGTGAGACGGAGCTGGCGTACGTGATCCAGAGCGGGGCGTTCAAGGACCTGAGCGTGAAATGGCGAAATTCGTCGATTCGGCGGGATTACAGCAATAACGAGTTCGATGAGAACCGGTTGATCTTCAATTACCCGTTATCGCTCTTGTAACCGAGAAGCCCGGCACTGATTGAAATTAGGGCCGCTTTGCGCCCCATCGCCGGCAAGCCAGCTCCCACCAGGCCGCGGTAATTTCCAGCCAAGTGGAGTATCTGTGGGAGCTGGCTTGCCGGCGATAGGGCCCTGACAGGCCATAAAGAGACGCAGGCCTCATTGACAACAGCCGAACCCACCGCCAATAATCAGCAAAGTCATACGACAACCTACAACAATTAACAACAAGAGCCGGCCATGACCACTACCCCCCTCAATCGCCTGCTGCTCACCGGAGCCGCAGGCGGCCTGGGCAAGGTCCTTCGCGAACGCCTGCAAGGCTACGCCGAGGTCCTGCGCCTTTCCGACATCAGCGCCATGGCCCCTGCTGCGGGCCCACATGAAGAAGTCATCACCTGCGACCTGGCCGACAAGGCTGCGGTACATGCCTTGGTCGAAGGCGTGGATGCCATCATCCACTTCGGCGGCGTGTCCACCGAGCACTCCTTCGAAGACATCCTCGGCCCCAACATCTGCGGCGTGTTCCATGTTTACGAAGCCGCACGCAAGCATGGCGTGAAGCGCATCATCTTCGCCAGCTCCAACCACACCATCGGTTTCTACCGCCAGGATGAGCGCATCGACGCCCACTCCCCGCGGCGCCCCGACAGTTACTACGGGCTGTCCAAGTGCTACGGCGAGGATGTCGCCAGTTTCTACTTCGACCGCTACGGCATCGAGACCGTCAGCATTCGCATCGGCTCGTCGTTCCCCCAGCCGCAAAACCCGCGCATGCTCTGCACGTGGCTGAGCTATGACGACCTGGTGCAGCTGATCGAGCGCGGGCTGTTCACCCCCAACGTAGGGCACACCATCGTCTACGGCGCCTCCGACAACCGCACCGTGTGGTGGGACAACCGCCATGCCGAGCACCTTGGCTATGTACCCAAGGACAGCTCCGAGCGATTCCGCGCCGCCGTGGAAGCCCAGCCGGCGCCCGCCGCCGATGACCCGAGCATGGTCTACCAGGGCGGCGCCTTTGCCGTGGCCGGCCCGTTCAACTGAACCCACGCACGCCAGGAGGCACGGCCATGAACTGCGAACTGATTGTCGACGCCCGCAACGGCACCGGCGAAAGCCCCGTGTGGCACCCCAGCGAACAGGCCCTGTATTGGGTCGACATCCCCGCCCGCCAGTTGCACCGCTGGCAGGCGGCCGACGGCAAGCACCAGGTTTGGCAGGGCAACGAGATGCTGGCCTGCATCGCCCGCAGCGGCCAGGGCTGGGTCGCCGGCATGGAAAGCGGCATCTTCCAGCTCCAGGCCAAGCCCGACGGCAGCCTTGATAGCCGCCTGCTCAGCAGCGTGCCGCACGCCCAGGCCGGCATGCGCTTCAACGATGGCCGCTGCGACCGCCAGGGCCGCTTCTGGGCCGGCACCATGCTGCTGGACATGCAGCAAGGTGCCCATGTGGGTGCGCTGTACCGCCATGATGGAGAAGGCCAGCTGCACCTGCAGCAAGACGGCATGATCGTGCCCAACGGCTTGGCTTTCAGCCCCGACGGCACGCGCATGTACCTGTCCGACTCGCACCCCAACGTGCAGAAGATCTGGGCTTTCGACTACGACATCAACAGCGGCACGCCGTACAACAAGCGGCTGTTCGTCGACATGCGCGGCTACCCAGGCCGCCCCGATGGCGCAGCAATCGACCAGGACGGCTGCTACTGGATCTGCGGCAATGACGCCGGGCAGATCCACCGCTTCACCCCTGACGGCCGCCTCGACCGCTCGCTGAGCGTGCCGGTGAAAAAGCCGGCAATGTGCGCCTTCGGCGGCGCCAACCTCGACACCCTGTACGTCACCTCGATCCGCCCCACAGGCACAGACCTCAGTGACCAGCCCCTGGCGGGCGGGGTATTTGCCCTCAACCCTGACACCAAGGGCCTGGAGGAACCTGCCTACCGGGGCTGACACCCCTTGCCGCACCCACACTTGCACACACGAAACCGGATAATAAAAACCACGGAGTTTCATCATGACGTTCAAACGCAAGCTGCTCCTTGCCGTACTCCCGTTCGCCTTCAGCGTGGCCATGCCCGCCTCGGCACTGGACATCAAGTTCGCCGAAATCCACCCGGCCGGCTACCCGACCGTGGTCGCCGAGCAGAACATGGGCAAAAAACTCGAGCAGGCCAGCAACGGCGACATCACCTTCAAGATGTTCGCCGGCGGTGTGCTGGGCTCGGAAAAGGAAGTGATCGAACAGGCGCAGATCGGTGCGGTGCAGATGACCCGCGTCAGCTTAGGGATCGTCGGCCCGGTGGTGCCGGATGTGAACGTGTTCAACATGCCGTTCGTGTTCCGCGATCATGAACACATGCGCAAGATCATCGACGGCGAGATCGGCCAGGAAATCCTCGACAAGATCACCAACTCCGATTTCAACCTGGTGGCCCTGGCCTGGATGGACGGCGGCTCGCGCAGTATCTATACGAAAAAACCGGTACGCAGCCTGGAAGACCTCAAGGGCATGAAGATTCGCGTACAGGGCAACCCGCTGTTCATCGACATGATGAACGCCATGGGCGGCAACGGCATCGCCATGGACACCGGGGAAATCTTCAGCGCCCTGCAAACCGGCGTGATCGATGGCGCCGAGAACAACCCGCCCACCCTGCTTGAGCACAACCACTTCCAGAGCGCCAAGTACTACACCCTGACCGGCCACCTGATCCTGCCGGAACCCGTGGTGATGTCCAAGACCACCTGGAACAAGCTCAGCCCCGAGCAGCAGGCGTTGGTGAAGAAGGTGGCGCGTGAAGCACAGATGGAAGAGCGCGCGCTGTGGGACGCCAAGTCTGCCGCCAGCGAAGAGAAGCTCAAGGCCGCTGGTGTCGAGTTCATTACCGTCGACAAGAAGCCGTTCTATGACGCCACCGCCTCCGTACGGGAAAAATACGGTGCGCCGTACGCCGACCTGATGAAGCGTATCGACGCCGTCCAGTAACAGCGGCCCCAGCCCAATCGACCTCGGCAGTGCGGCGCCCGCCGCCCTGCCGCTTTGGTGATGCCCATGAAAAACCTCTTCCTGCGTGTGAACGACACGCTGTACCGCGCCTGTATCTGGATCGCCGGCCTGTCGATCCTGACCATGACGCTGATCATTCCCTGGGGCATCTTTGCCCGTTACGTGCTCGGTACCGGCTCCAGCTGGCCGGAGCCGGTGGCCATTCTGCTGATGGTGGTGTTCACCTTCGTCGGCGCCGCTGCCAGCTACCGGGCCGGGGCGCACATGGCGGTGGCGATGATCACCGATCGCCTGCCACCGCTGCAGCGCAGCATGGTCGCGCTACTGGTGCAGGTACTGATGATCCTGGTATGCGTGTTCATGACCTACTACGGCACCAAGCTGTGCATCACTACCTGGAACCAGTTTCTGGCATCCCTGCCGGGTGTGCGGGTGGGCCTGACCTATGCGCCGATCCCGGTCGGTGGCGTGCTGACCCTGGTCTTTGTGCTGGAAAAACTCCTGATGGGCGACCAGAGCCACCGCAAGGTGGTGCGTTTCGACCACGTAGAAGAAAGCGAAGGAGCGGCATAAATGGATGCGTTCATTCTGTTGGGCAGTTTCATTGCACTCATCCTGCTGGGCATGCCGGTGGCCTACGCCCTGGGCCTGTCGGCGCTGATCGGCGCCTGGTGGATCGACATCCCGCTGCAGGCGATGATGATCCAGGTGGCCAGTGGGGTTAACAAGTTCTCGCTGCTGGCCATTCCATTCTTCGTCCTGGCCGGCGCGATCATGGCCGAAGGCGGTATGTCACGGCGGCTGGTGGCCTTTGCCGGGGTGCTGGTGGGCTTCGTGCGTGGCGGCCTGTCGCTGGTCAACATCATGGCCTCGACCTTCTTCGGTGCGATTTCCGGCTCGTCAGTGGCCGATACCGCCTCGGTGGGCTCGGTACTGATCCCGGAGATGGAGCGCAAAGGCTACCCGCGCGAGTTCTCCACCGCCGTGACCGTCAGTGGCTCGGTACAGGCGCTGCTGACCCCGCCCAGCCACAATTCGGTGCTGTACTCGCTGGCGGCGGGGGGCACGGTATCCATTGCCTCGCTGTTCATGGCGGGTGTGATGCCTGGGTTGCTGCTGAGCGCAGTCATGATGGGGCTGTGCCTTATCTTCGCGAAAAAGCGCAACTACCCCAAAGGCGAAGTGATCCCGCTGCGCCAGGCGTTGAAGATTGCCGGTGAGGCGCTGTGGGGCCTGATGGCCATGGTCATCATCCTCGGCGGCATCCTGTCGGGCGTGTTCACCGCGACCGAATCGGCAGCCGTGGCGGTGGTGTGGTCATTCTTCGTGACCATGTTCATCTACCGCGACTACAAGTGGCGCGACCTGCCCAAACTGATGCACCGCACGGTACGGACCATCTCCATCGTGATGATCCTGATCGGCTTTGCCGCCAGCTTCGGATACGTGATGACGCTGATGCAGATCCCGTCGAAGATCACCACGGCGTTCCTGACCCTGTCGGACAACCGCTACGTGATTCTGATGTGCATCAACTTCATGCTATTGCTGCTGGGCACGGTGATGGACATGGCGCCGCTGATCCTGATCCTTACGCCGATCCTGCTGCCGGTGATTACCGGTATTGGTGTGGACCCGGTGCACTTCGGCATGATCATGCTGGTGAACCTGGGCATCGGGCTGATAACGCCACCGGTGGGCGCCGTGCTGTTCGTGGGCTCGGCCATCGGCAAGGTAAGCATCGAGTCGACAGTGAAGGCGCTGCTGCCGTTCTACCTGGCGCTGTTCCTGGTGCTGATGGCGGTGACTTACATTCCGGCCATCTCCCTGTGGCTGCCTAGCGTGGTGCTGTAACTGCAATCGGGGCCGCTCTGCGCCCCATCGCCGGCAAGCCAGCTCCCACAGGATTGTGCAGCCTTCCAGCCCTGCGCAACCCCTGTGGGAGCTGGCTTGCCCGCGATGGACTGTAAAGCAGCCCTCTGGTTCTTTCTGCAAATGGATCCTGCACATGGCTGTTCCCTCCTCGGCTGTACCTCTATTCCCGCGCAAACTGGCCATCGCCCTGCTCGCCCTGCTGGCCTGTTCATTCGCCGGCAACCACATCGCCGCGCGCATCGCCTTCGATGACGGCACCGGTGTGCTGCTGGCGATTCTCTGCCGCTCAGGCATCACCTTGCTGGTACTGGCCTGCCTGCTGTTGTGGCAACGCCAGGCGCTGGGCCTGCCGGCAGGCACCCGGCACTGGCAGCTGCTGCTGGGCCTGCTGATCGCCACCCAAAGCCTGTGCCTGTACTCGGCGGTGGCGCGCATTCCGGTAGCCCTGGCGCTGCTGGTGGGCAACACCTTCCCGATGCTGCTGGCGCTGCTTACCTGGGCACTGGGCGGCGCACGCCCCACGGGCCGCACTGTGCTGTTCATGGGCCTGATCCTGTGCGGCCTGGTGCTGGCGCTGGATGTACCGGCACGCCTTGCCGACAGCGGCACGGCCAACCCGCACTGGGCGCTAGGGGTCGGCCTGGCCTTCGGCGCTGCCTGTGCTTTCGCCTGCGCGTTGTGGATCACCGACCACAAACTGGCCAGCGTGCGCGGCCCCGTGCGCAGCCTGCTGACCTTGCTGATCGTGTTCTCCAGCATGCTGGTTGCAGGCGCAAGCGGCGTGATGCCGTCCGGCTTGTCACTGCCGGGCAGCAGCAGTGGCTGGGTGGCTTTAGCCAGCCTGGTGGTGCTGTATGGCCTGGCCTTCACCTTGCTATTCGTGTGTGTGCCAAGGCTGAACATGGCGCAGAACGCACCGGTGATGAACGTCGAGCCCATCGCCACGCTGCTGCTGGGCTGGGCCTTGCTCGACCAGCAGCTCGGCACCCTGCAATTACTCGGCGGTGCCGTGGTGGTGTGCGGCATCGTGCTGCTCACCTACCGTCGGGCCAGTTGATTGTTCATTTGAAAGGAGCCTTGAATGGCTGTGACCGAACTGCACCTGCAAGACCACCTGACCCGCCTGAGCCTGGCGCCGGAACTGGGCGCCAGCCTGGTGAACTGGGAAGTGAAAGCGACCGGGCAAGCACTGCTACGCCATTCTGACCCGGCCGCGCTGGCCAGTGGCACCCCGCGACGCCTGGCCTGTTACCCGCTGGCGCCATGGTCCAACCGCATTGCCGAGGGTGGCTTTGCCCGACCGGATGGCTGGCAGGCGCTGGCGCCCAATACCGGGCACGACCCCTACCCGATTCATGGCAGCGCCTGGCTGCAGGCCTGGGAGGTAGAACACCACAGTGAACGACGGGCCCGGTTGACGCTGGACAGTTCAGTGCCGTTTGCCTACCAAGCCACGCTGGATGTGCACCTGCAGGATGGCTGCCTGAGCCTGGACCTGCATGTGACGCACCTGGATGAACCAGCTACCTGGTATGGGTTGGGGTTGCATCCTTACTTCCCGCGGTATCCCGATACTCAGCTATATGCAGTGGCGCGCAAGGTATGGCTGGCGGAGGACGGGCGGTTGCCGTCGTACCAGGCCGAGGTGCCCGAGCAGTGGTGTTTCAATGCCCTGGGGCGTTTGCCCGAGACGGTGGTCGATCACGCCTTCAGTGGCTGGCCAGGAGAGTGTGTGATCGAACAGCCAAGCGCGGGTTATCGACTGGCGTGCAGTGCCAGCGGGGCTGAGCACTTCTTGCTGTTTTGCCCGCAGGGGCAAGGTTTTTTCTGCTTTGAACCGGTAAGCCACCCGGTCAATGCGCATCACCTGCCCGGGCGGCCGGGGTTGCGGTTGTTGCAGCGGGGGGAAGGAATGAGCCTGGGATTCAGGATGCAGTATCGACCCCTTTGATTGTGTTGCCTTGGCTGGGGCTGCTGCGCAGCCCATCGCCGGCAAGCCAGCTCCCACTTGATCGTATAGACCTCAAGCCTTGTGCAGTACCTGTGGGAGCCTGGCTTGCCGGCGATGGGCCGCAATGCGGCCCCGAAATTTCAAGCCTTATGCCAATGCCCCGGTCGGGTTTGCCATCGGCGTGACCGAAGGTTCGCCCCGCACCTCCCGCGCCACCTTCCACACCAGCACTGCCGCCACAATATCGAACGCGGCCAGCACCACAAACAGCGGGCTGTAACCAATCTGCGTGACCAGCACCCCGAACACCAGGGTAAACGCTGCTGCCCCCAGGTAACCGCACATGCCGCCCATGCCGGTCGCCGTGGCCACCTGGTCCTTGCTGAACGAGTCGGAGGTGATGGAGTACAACGCCCCTGACAGCGTCTGGTGGGCAAACCCGCCAATGCACAGCAGCAGGATCGCCGTATACGGGCTTTCCACCAGGCCGATGCAGGCCGGGCCGATCATGCAACTGGCACCGAACACCAGCACCATCTTGCGCGAGGTGAATAGCGACACCTTGAGGTAGCGGTGGAACAGCGGGCTCAGATACCCGCCCAGCACGCAGCCGATATCGGCAGCCAGGAACGGCAGCCAGGCGAACATCGCCACTTCCTTGATGTTCATGTGCCGCTCGGTCATCAGGTACAGCGGAATCCAGGCGTTGAAGGTTTGCCAGGCCGGCTCGGAGAGGATCCGCGCCGAAGCGATGGCGTAGAAGTTGCGGGCCTTGAAAATGCGCTTCCACGCGCCTTTCTCGCGGCTGTCCTGTTTGAAGTGCGCTTCCTGGCCGGCCAGGATGTAGTCGCGCTCTTCATCACTCAGGCGCTTCTGGTCGCGCGGGTGCTTGTACAACAGCATCCAGAGCAGGGTCCAGACAATGCCGGAGACGCCAACGATCACGAATGCCAGCTGCCAGCCACTGTGCAGGATCGCCCACACCACCAGCGGCGGCGCCAACAATGCGCCAAGCGACGAGCCGATATTGAACCAGCCGATCGCCACCGAGCGCTCTTTGGCCGGGAACCACTCGGTGGTTGCCTTGACCCCGGCCGGCAAGCCGGCGGCTTCGGTCATGCCCAGCAGCCCGCGCATGAAGGCCATGCTCTGCCAGCCGGTGGCCAGGGCCGCGCCAGCACAGGCCAGCGACCAGGCCATGGCAAACACGGCAAAGCCCAGCTTGGTGCCGATGAAATCGATGAACCAGCCGGCTACCGGCTGCATGAGGGCGTAGCACACCTGCCAACTGGCAACGATCTTGGCGTATTGCTCGGTACTGATGGAGAGGTCGGTCATCAAGGTGGGGGCGGCCACCGAGAGGGTGTTGCGGGCGAGGTAGTTGACGACGAGCCCAGCCGTGACAAGGCTGACCATCCACCAACGGATGCCTTTCATCTTCATGGTTCACCTGAGTTTCTTGTTTTTAGTGTGGCGAGCGATTGTCGCGAACACCGGCAGCGGTATTTGCGACAAATTGTTTCAGGCGAAAGAGTGCCACGTCATAGGTCGTCGTACAACACTTATTATTTCTGAATGTTTCACCCTGTGTTGTACGATCTCAATCCAGCTGCTGCGCCCGCAGCGCCTGCGCCAGCATGTCGATGAAGGCCCTGACCTTGGCAGAGCCGTACTTGCTCTCGCGATGCAACACATGGATCGGCCAGGGCGCCTCCTCGTACTCGGCCAGGATCACCTGCAATTGCCCACTGGCCAGCTCATCGGCCACTTGGTACGACAACAGCCGGGCAATCCCCAGCCCGCCACTGGCGGCAGCGATCGCCCCGTCATTGCTGGTCACCGTCAGGCGCGGCTTCATGCGCACCAGGGTTGGCTCTTCCGTCACCCCAAAGCGCCAGCCGGCACGGGGCGACAGGTTGGTGGTGCCGATCACCGCATGCCCGGCCAGGTCGGAGGGATGCTTGGGCACGCCATGGCGCGCCAGGTAGTCGGGGGACGCACACAACATGCGCCGTACCCTGCCGACCCGCAATGCCTTCAACCCGGAGTCGGGCAACGGGCCGATGCGTACGGCCACATCCATGCCCTCCTCGACCATGTTCACTACACGGTCGAGGAAGTAGGCGGAAACATCGACGTCCGGGTACTGCTGCAGGTAGCGGACGATACACGGCATGACGAACTTCTTGCCGAACAGGATCGGGGCGGTAACGGCCAGGTCGCCCTTGGGGGTGGCGTTGATGCCGGCGGCCGCTTCGTTAGCCTCGTGGATGCTGGCGAGGATATGCCGGGTGTCTTCCAGGTAGCGGCCGCCAGCTTCGGTCAGGCGCACGCTGCGGGTGGTGCGCAGCAGCAGCTTGACGCCCAGCTGGTCTTCCAGGGCGCTGACGGCGCGGGTGACGGCGGCCGGTGAGATGTCCAGGCGGCGAGCGGCAGCGGCAAAGCTTTCCAGCTCCCCTACCGCGACGAACACCTTCATCAGGTGGATCTGGTCCATGCGGGCTCCTGGGTATATGGGGTGCCGGGATTATCGGACATCCGGGGCGTTTTGTGCTGCCTGCCTTGGCCTCTTCGCAGGCAAGCCAGCTCCCACCTCGACCGCATGGAACTCAAGGTATGTGCGATCCCTGTGGGAGCTGGCTTGCCGGCGATGAGGCCGGGACAGGGATATCAGATATCCAGCACCAGGGCCTGTATCCCCTCCTCCACCTGCGCCGGCACCGCACAACAGATCAGCACCGACCCCGCCTCCGGGAGCTCTGCCGGTGGGTTCGGGTAATGCACCTGGCCGCTCACCAGCCTGGTCTTGCAGGTACCGCACGACCCACCCCGGCAACTGAACTCCGGCGCCAGCCCCCGCGCCTCGGCCAGCTCCAGCAGGGTACCGCTGCCAGGTGCCCAACGCGCCTCCTTGGCCGACGCCGCGAAGTACACAGGCACTGGCTCGCTGGCCGCAGGCGGCTGTTGCAAGGTGGGCTGGCCTGCATCCGTGTGCCGCCGCAGCGTCGACGGGCCAAAGGCTTCAGCGTGAATGCGCGCGTCCGGCACATGCACCGTGCGCAGCCCTTCATAAAGGTCCTGAGTAAAGCTGCCCGGGCCGCACAGGTAGAAATCGTAGTCGTCCAGCGCCAGCGTCGCCTTGACCTGCTCGATGCCCAATCGGCCGGCAAACTCATAATCCTGCCCGGCCACGGCATGGTCTTCTGGCTGGCTCAGGGCGCGATGAACGTGCAGCAAGCCGCCGGCCTGTTGCCGCAAGCTTGCCAGCTCCTGCCCAAATGGCAGGTCGGCCAGGCTGCGTGCGCCATGGAACAAATGGATGTGCCGTGCCTGGCCTTTGCTCAGCTGCTCACGCAGCATGGCCAGCAACGGCGTGATACCCACGCCCGCACCAATCAGCACAAGCGGGCGGGTACTCTGCTCATCCAGCGTGAAATTACCCATAGGCGAGCGCACATCGAGCACATCACCTGGCTTGACGCGCTCATGCAGGTGCCGGGAGGCGGGCCCCTGCGCTTTTACGCTGATGCGCAGGTAGCCGTCGGAGGGTGCGCTCGACAAGCTGTAAGTCCGGATCATCGCGGCCTCACCGTCGATCTGCACTTGCACCGGAATGTGTTGCCCTGGCGCAAAGGCCACGCTGCTATCGCTGGGCGGCTCAAGGTAGAACGAGCGGATATCGCGGCTCTCCTGCTCCACCCGCAGCACACGCCAGGCCTGCCATTGGCGCTGTCGCTGGCGTTGCTGCAGGCGTGCGTCGGCCTCGACCCAGGTGCCAGTCATCAGGCTGGTCGGTGCGTATTCCTTGAACGCCCAGCGCAGGGAAACCGCCGCCGGACGCCACACTACCTGCTCCACCTCCAGCGTCCACAGCCGCTCGGCACCTTCGAAATCCTGGATGGCCGGGCTGTCCAGCAGCACCTCTGCACGCCCGCACAGCTGCAGCACATTGCCGTTGCTGAAATCGATGAACAGCAAGCCGGCCCGCGGGTTAACCAACAAGTTGCCCAAGGTGTTGAAGTGCAGGTTGCCCGCGTAGTCGGGAATGATCAGCCGATTGCCCTCGACCTTGACGAACCCTGGCCGCCCGCCACGGTGAGAAACATCCACAGCGCGCTGGTCGTCGCCTTGCTCGACATAACTGGCGACGAAGAACGTGTCGGCGGCCTGGATCATGCTGACGGTTGTGGCATCCAGTGTTGTCGCATCGACACGCGCCTGGGCGGGCTTGGCGACGCGGGTGTAGTCACGTAACTGGATGTACTGCGGGCAGTTGCCGAACGACTGCTCCACCCTCACCTCCAGCTGCCCTTCTACAGCCTGGCGGATCTGCCCGTTGATGCGATTACGCCGACGGCTGTGCAGTTCGATACCCAGCAGGCCGACCGCCTGCCCGGCTGCCAGCCCCGGGGTAGCGGGGTCATCTGCTGGCAGCGTGGTGTCGATCGTCAGCACGCGAGGGTCGGGCGAGCTGACGAACCCTTCTGGCCCTTCCAGCAGCGTGGCCCAAGGCCGACCCAAGGCGTCCACACTGGCGGCGACCATGAACGGCAACTGGTGATAGAAACTACGGTGCTGGTCGGGCATGTAGTCACGAATGACCTTTTGCCCGAACGCCTCCATGCGCTCTGCTACACCGACCTTTTCCTGCAGGGTTTTCTCGCCCGCATGCCAGGGCGAGGGGCGGTGGTCCGGGGACTGTTGCATGGTGGCGTTCCTCTCGAAGGCGAGGTATCAGGCGCTGGTCTGCAGCCCGATCACAGTACGTGGCATGGGCACGAAGCCCGGCAGCGACTCGATCCGTGCCAGCCAGCTGCGCACGTTGGCATAGGGCTCCAGCGACACGTTGCCTTCGGGGGCGTGGGCGATGTACGAGTAGTTGGCTATGTCGGCGATGGTGGGCGTACTGCCCGCCAGGAATGGCGCCTTGGCCAGCTCGGCGTCGATCACCTTGAGCAGGGTATGGGCACGGGCGATGACTTCGTCTGTGTTGAACGCAGCGCCGAACACGGTCACCAGGCGCGCAGCAGCGGGGCCAAAGGCCAGCGGGCCGGCAGCCACCGACAACCAGCGCTGCACACGGGCGGCGGCAGCGGGTTCTTCGGGCAACCAGGTGCCGTTGTCGTACTTTTTGGCCAGGTAGACGAGGATGGCATTGGAATCGGCGATCACCGTGCCGTTGTCATCGATCACCGGGACCTGGCCGAACGGGTTGAGGGCCAGAAAATCCGGCTGCTTGTGCGCGCCTTTGGCCAGGTCGACGAACACCAGCTCGGTGGGCAGGTTAAGCAGCGAGAGCATCAATTCGATGCGATGGGCGTGGCCAGATTTGGGGAAGTTGTAGAGCTTGATAGGGTTCGACATGGGTTTGGCTCCTGGTCAGCACCGGGATGGGCTGGTGGAGCCTATGCTGCACTGGATCGGCTGGCAGCAGAATCAGTGCGCAAGGGAAACCATAATTTCGCGGGGCGCAATAATGGTTTCCAAAAGATGTGCAGGTAAGTGCGGGGGCCGCCAGCCAACGAATATCAGGTCAGTGCAGCTTCTTGAAATACCGGAACAGCCCACGTGCGGCCTCAACTACCTGCGGAACGCAGGCCTGGATATCGACTTCGCTCATCTGGTCCAGCAGCTCGAAGTTGTCCTCTAGCCCGTGTAGCGAAATGGCCTTGAGCAATAGGTCCTGCTCCGGCGGCAACTCGCCCCAACCGGCAATCTGGGTGCCGCGCATATAGCCGAAGCACCACTCCTCCATGACGATCACAGTGCCACCCTCGCCCTCGCTTTCCTCGAACAGCGGCTCGAAGTGGTCGACGTCTTCAGTCAATGCCTCTTTCACCTGATCGGCATAGCGCAACATCAACGCGGTGAACGCTTCTTCATGCGCTGGCTTCTTGAACTTCGGCACCTTGCCACCGGCCACCGCGGGCAGCCATTGTTCCGGGAAGACGGCGACAGGCGAACTGGCCAACGCGGTGAAAAAGCCATTGAGTTCGGCCAGGTTCAGCACGGAATAGTCGTTGCCGTAGGTGATCAACAGGTCTTCGAGACGGTCGAGTTCTTTTTCGCTGAGTACGGGGAGCATGGGTGAGAATCCTGGGAAGCAAAAGTGTGTGCACCCTAGCACAGCAACGCCGGAAGGGGTGCCCGCGCGAACTACCGCGCGGGCAGAGGGCTCAGACGTGCAACCAGTCGTGCAACTCATGTCGCCTATCGGTGCCAATCAACAGCCACAGCAAGATTCGGCATTTGCGCGGGCAGAGGTGCCCTGCCATGTATACGCCTTTTTTATGCAGGTCGATTTCTGCACCCGCAAACCCATAGGTTGTCCGGGCGGTAGGCCCATTACCTGTGCGTGTAGCAACAACTACTGGCAAGGTGGGCGCCAGGTGTTCCAGCACATCGGACCAACTAGCAGCAACATGCCCAGCGCCGAAGCCGGCAATGACCAACCCTTCATAACCCAATGTAGCCACAGCCTGCAGCAGCGCCGTGTCTGCGTCCAGGCAGGCTTCCAGCAGGGCAATGCGCTGGTCGGTGCGATGCGGTACGGGCAGCACTTCCCGTCGTACGGGCGGATGGCGATAGACCACTTCCCCCTCGACCACTTCGCCCAATGGGCCACATCCCGGCGACTCGAACGCGGCTATCGCCATGCTGGCCGTCTTGCGAACCCTTGCCGCGCAGTGAACCTGGTCATTCATCACCACAAGCACACCTCGCCCGCAGCTGCCTTGTGCCAATGCCACCTGAGCCGCAGCCAACAGGTTGGCCGGCCCATCATTGCCCGGCTGGCTGGCCGAGCGCATGGCACCGGTCATCACCAATGGCGCATCGAATGGCCATAGCAGATCGAGGAAATAAGCCGATTCCTCCAGGCTATCGGTCCCTTGGCTCACTACCAAGGCCTGGGCTCCGCGCTCCACCTCGCACCGGGCCCATGCCAGCACATCCAGCAACGTCGCGAAGTCCAGCGATGCACTGGGGACCAGGCACAATGAAGCAACATTCAATTGCGCCATCTCGCGCAACTGTGGCACCTGAAGCAGTTGCTGCTCGCAGCCCAGGGTAGGCGTCACACCACACCCAACAGCCTGGGCCTGCATACTGACCGTGCCCCCCAGGCTAGCGATCGACAGCCTGGGCAGGCTCGAATGTTCGGTCATGCTTCTCCCCCCACAAGTAACCCGATCAGAGGCACGATCGCCAACGTGCTGATGGCCATCGACATCACGTTGCCGATGTAGCCATGCACATAAGCCGGCAATCGCTGGGTGATTGCCACTGCCAGCGGCGGAGCCACCAGCGCACCCAGTACTGCGCTGGCCACCACCACTTGCCAGCTGCCGCCATGCATCAGCACTGCGGCCGGAACGATCGAGACAATCGGAATGTAGGTAGGGTACCACCCACGGGCTTGCCACTGGCCTCGCCAGAATACGACCCCAACCAGCGATGCCAAGGCCTGCCCGGCCACTATCTGCATCACCAGCATTGAACCGTACGACGGTGCAGCCGGGGCCAACAGGTAAGCCAGCAACACGCCCAGCAGCAGCCCGAGGCTGGCCAGTTCATTGCCGAAGAATGGCGCTTCGCTGAAATCGGCCAGCACGCGCCGCAAGGTCCAGACCACACCGTAGTCTGGCGGGTTGACGACCGGCGCCACTACGGCGTGTTCACGGCATTGGCGTACCCATGAAGGAAAGCGCTTGCACAGGATGAAGGCCACGACACTGGCAACCGCCATGCCGCTCACATTGCCAACTACTACGGGCAACTGCAGGGGGTAGCACAGGTAGTTGACTATCAGCAGGCTGGCCGGTGTTACCAGTAGAGCCCCCAGTAACGCCCCCGTGATCGTCACCCGCCAGCCCGCACCAAACAGCAGCACCATGGCGGCCGGCAATGACACGAAGGCGACGAAGGTGGGTTGCCAGTTGCCACTGGCCAAGGTCCACCCCCACAACGCGTGGCTGAGCAGCAAGCCCAGGAACGAACTGGTGAACACCCATGGCCATAACCCGCTGCCATAGCAAATGGCAAAGCCCTGCCAGCGATACCCTCGCACGTGGGCCCAGTGCGCCAGGCAAGCGCCTAGCAGTAGGCCCAGTGCGGGCAGCTCGTGCTTGTAGAATGCCACTTCACTGATATCTCCGACGATCCAGCGCAAGCGGCTCAGGGGCTGATCGAGCGTCGCCACCATAACTGCATAATCCGGCCATTGGCCATGGGCAAGGCTCGCAGCGAGTACCAGCAGCAGACAGGCAAAAATCAACACAGGCCAACGCTGCTGTCCTGAGAAGAGTAGCGTGTTCATTTGCGACTCCTCAACGTGGCATTGGCGCGTGCAAGCGGTAGCCAAGATTGGCATCGTAGAGGTCGGTACGCCGGTCCCGCGGCAGGTCGTTGAGGTTGTTCCAGATCGGCGCCGAGCGTGCACTGCTCAGGTCTACATTGGCATAGAGAATTTCTTCGGCCTCTGCACTGCCCACTTCGCCGATCGGCCAGCCATTGGTACCGGCGATCAGCGAGCACCCCAGGAAGCGCCCGCCCCGCTCGCTCCCGATACGGTTCGCGGCGGCGATATAAACGTTGTTGACATGCGCTGCGGTCATGGTCAGGTACGAGGCCATGCAGCGCCCTGCATCATCGAACAATGGCGGCGGGGTCCATACCCAGTTGTTGAGGCTGCAGATGATATCGGCGCCTTGCGCCGCCATCAGCCGCGGTACTTCGGGGAACCAGATGTCCCAGCATATGAGCAGGCCGATTCGCCCGATTGGCGTCTCGAATACCGGGAACCCCAGATCGCCGGGGGTGAACCAGAGTTTTTCCTGGTTCCAGAGGTGCGCCTTACGGTAGTGCCCGAGTCGGCCTTCAGGGCCAAACAGTACGGCACTGTCGTAGAGCTTCAGCCCATCGCGCTCGGAAAAACCTGCGGCCAGGTAAACCTGGTATTCCCTGGCGAAGTCCGCCCAGGCTTTCAGACTAGGGCCGTCGTGCAGCGTCTCTGCATGGGCATAGGCTTCGGCGCGGGAGTTGAAGGTGTAGCCGGTATTGGCCAGCTCAGGCAGCACTATCAGGTTGGCGCCTTCGCGTGCTGCGCGGCGGGCCAGTGCCAGACCTCTACCCAGGTTGCGCTCACAATGCTCAAGACCGACCTGGGGGTCGTACTGGATGACAGCGATACGTACAGGGCTGACGGGGGAACAGGATTCAGACATGGCGGCTTCCTTTTTGTGGTTGTTTTGGAAGGACGCCAGTAAAGCGATGGTGGGCCTGGGAGGGACAGTCAGGAGGGTCCTATGGGACCGAAGGAAAATCACATGATCGCAGTAGGACTCCCCCTACAAAGTGCCCCGTACGCCGCTATTTCCCAACCTGGTAATGAGGGGGGGTTATGCACCACCCGCCGGCACCTACAGGATCTTGAAAAACCTGAAGGGGCCGGCTTGCCGGCGATACATTCTTCGGTGCTTACACCGCCAGCGCGCGCTCACGCAGCTCGCTGTTGAGGATGCGGTCGTTCTCGCTGTAATCGACCGGGCAGTCGATCACGTGCACGCCTGGGGTCTTGATGCAGTGTTCCAGCAGTGGCAGCAGGCCTTCGGCGCTTTCCACGCGGTGGCCGTTGGCACCGTAGGCTTCGGCGTATTTGACGAAGTCCGGGTTGCCGTAGTCCAGGCCGAAATCGGTGAAGCCCATGTTGGCCTGCTTCCAGCGGATCATGCCGTAGCCATCGTCACGCAGGATCACCACGGTGATGTGCATGCCCAGACGTACAGCCGTTTCCAGCTCCTGGCTGTTCATCATGAAGCCGCCGTCGCCGCATACCGAGATCACCGGGCGGTCCGGATGCACCAGGTGCGCCGCCATGGCCGATGGCAGGCCAGCGCCCATGGTGGCCAGGGCGTTGTCCAGCAGCACGGTGTTCGGCTTGTGCGCCTTGTAGTTACGGGCGAACCAGATCTTGTAGATGCCGTTGTCCAGGGCAACGATGCCTTCGGACGGCAGTACGCGACGGATGTCGGCAACCAGGCGCTGCGGGTAGACCGGGAAGCGGTTGTCGTCAGCGCCTTCGGCGATCTGCGCTTCGTTGGCTTCACGGATGGCCATCAGGCGGGTGAAGTCCCAGTGCGAGGTCTCGGTCAAGGCTTCGCCGATCTGCCACACGGCGTTGGCGATGTCCCCGATCACTTCCACCTGCGGGAAGTAAACAGCATCGACTTCGGCAGAGCGGAAGTTGATGTGAATGACTTCGGTGCCACCACGGACCATGAAGAATGGCGGCTTCTCGATCACGTCGTGGCCGATGTTGACGATCAGGTCGGCGGCTTCGACGGCGCGGTGGACGAAGTCACCCGATGACAGTGCAGCGTTACCCAGGAAGCGCGGGTGGCGCTCGTCGACCACACCTTTACCCATCTGGGTGGTGATGAACGGGATGCCAGTCTTGTCGATCAGCTGCTTGAGGACCTTGGCGGTCATCTTGCGGTTGGCACCGGCACCAATCACCAGGATCGGGTTGCGCGCATTCTGCAATTTTTCGACGGCAGCCTGGATGGCCACATGCTCGGCCAGCGGGCGGCGGTGCAGGCTACGCGGGATCGGCAGTGCGTCGGTCTGCTCAGCGGCGATGTCTTCCGGCAGTTCCAGGTGTACCGCACCCGGCTTTTCTTCTTCAGCCAGGCGGAAAGCTTCGCGCATGCGCGACGGGATGTTGTCGGCCGAGGCGAACTGGTGGGTGTACTTGGTGATGGGGTCCATCATGCCGCACACGTCAATGATCTGGAAGCGGCCCTGCTTGGACTTCTTGATCGGCTTCTGCCCGGTGATCATCATCATCGGCATGCCGCCCAGGTAGGCGTAGGCGCTGGCGGTGACCAGGTTGGTGGCGCCAGGGCCGAGGGTCGACAGGCTGACGCCGGTCTTGCCGGTCAGGCGGCCGTAGGTGGCAGCCATGAAGCCTGCAGACTGCTCGTGACGGGTCAGTACCAGCTTGATCTTCGACTTGCGTAGGGATTCGAGCAGGTCGAGGTTTTCTTCACCGGGAATGCCGAATACATACTCGACACCTTCGTTTTCCAGGCATTGCACAACGACATCGGCGGCCTTGGCCATCTTGCTTGCTACCTCAAGTGATGGGACGGTGGAAGTCCAGAAATGCGCAGCACGGTGCGCTGGCATCGCTCGGTCCAGGGGTAGGAATGCCCTGAATCAAAGTCTTGACGTAGGGTGGGCGTGGGAAAGTCACGTTCATGTGACTGCAATATTGTCGCAGAGCTGCGCTGGCGCCGTTGTAGAAGCAACTGGCTTGCTCAGACGTTGAAAAGCGCGCTCGTCTAGTGTTCTGGTTCGAATTGTGGGAGGCGACTTACCACAGATCCCTGTAGGAGCAGCCTTGTGCTGCGAAGAGGCCATTGCAATCGAAGAGAATCTTTAGCCTTACCGGCCTCTTCGCAGCACAAGGCTGCTCCTACAGGGGGGCGGCAGGGCTTGAATATTTTTGGGCGGAAAAGACAAAACCCCTACCTGCATGTGCAGATAGGGGTTTTGCGAAATGAATCTTGACGATGACCTACTCTCACATGGGGAAACCCCACACTACCATCGGCGATGCATCGTTTCACTGCTGAGTTCGGGATGGGATCAGGTGGTTCCAATGCT
>Ga0207655_1001196_pt1 | contig 25074 bp, 22 predicted proteins | sample KBSM44metaG_FD_184398 | JGI IMG/M metagenome (GOLD analysis project Ga0207655, IMG submission 184398) | Miscanthus rhizosphere microbial communities from Kellogg Biological Station, Michigan, USA - KBS M4-4 metaG (SPAdes) (version 2) | ecosystem: Host-associated > Plants > Roots > Rhizosphere >... | reverse complement strand
CCACCCTTATGTATGGCTGGTTTGACCGCAAGCACCTCGGCTGGCTTGCCCGCTTCATGAAAAAAACGCCAGTGTACCCAATCCCCGGCGACGGTAAGTTTATGCGCCAGCCTCTTTACGCCGGTGACTTCTCCAACATCATTATCAATTGTATCGAGCAGCAAGAAAAACAAGGTATTTTCAATATTTCCGGACATGAAAAAATTGATTACATTGATATTATCCGCGAAATAAAACGAGTGACTCACTCGAAAACAAAAATCGTAAAAATACCCTATACACTTTTTTATGCCTTGCTTTGGATGTGGGCACTCGTTGATAAAAACCCGCCCTTTACAACGCAACAGTTAGCGGCCCTGAGTACAAAAGATGAGTTTGAAGTCATCGACTGGCCTTCAATCTTTGGGGTTCCCTACACCCCCTTTGCCATCGCCATAGACGAAACATTTAATAATCCAACTTATAGCAATATTGTGCTGGAATTTTAATGATGGGACAGCGAATCGCCGTATTAGGCGCAGGACCAATGGGATTGGCAGGTCACTTCGCAAAGCGCACTGGGCAAGGCCGTTAATTATCTGGCAAGCATCTGGAGCCGGCTGGAGCGTTACGTGGAGGCAGTTTTTTTACCGATCGACTACAACAGAGCCGAGCGCGCAATAAAACTGTTTGTCATAGGGCGCAAGGCATTGCGGTTCAGCGATACGCCCAAAGGCGCCACCGCCACCGCCAGTGCTCAGATTTACAACTTGGTCGAGACCGCCAAGGTCAACGGCCAAGAGCCCTATACGTGGCAGCGCCACGTACTTGAGCGGTTGCCGCATGCATCCACGGTAGAAGACTACGAAGCGTTGTTGCCGTGGAACTGCTCACCGGAAATGCCAAGGTAAACCAAGGCCTCACCTTGCGGTGGGCGGAGTTTATGGATCTGTTACGAAGTAGCTGATCCATAAACCGGGCATTATGAAACCCTGGGGGGGGTAGGATCGTCAGGCGTCTGCGCTGTCGCGGCAGCCCCCTTTAGCTCTTCATAGGTGACCTGAGTGACTGTTACATCATAAATACATACACTTGCTCAAGCCCCTGAATTGAGCTTTTCACCCACAACAGGATTGAACGCCGAATAGGCATCAACACCATTCGATACAGACCTGACTTTATTTTTTGGCTTGAATTTGAGAACCCTTTTCTCTACCAAATGCCAAGAGCTGTATCCCAAAATCAGAGTAATGACCACTGTAACAACAAGATAGGTTGAATAGGCAATACCAGGGAATTTTAGCAAAACAAACTGCTGAACCGGAAAAGCATAGATATAAACACCGTAAGAGCAGTCACCCACTTTATTAACCAAACTCCCCAACCAACTTTTGGAAAGTCCATATGCCAAAACGACATACGGTAACGTAAGCCATAACAGGGCTTTCGAAAACGATAAATACGGAGCCAGAAGAAGGGTAATCATCACCATGACAGTTACGCCGGAGAGACTGAACCACCGTTCGAGCCCCCACTTCGCATAACATGCCCCAATCATGAAATAGATGCCTATTAACGGAATGTTTCTTACATCAGTACCGTGAACCACCAGCAAAGGCGCATCTCGCCAGCACCAAAAAACTACAATCAGCGCAAACAATGCTGCGGTAACTGTGTATGCAAGACGACCGCCTTTGAATAGAAGCCCAAGCGCCACCACGACCAAATACATGAAAAATTCAATAGGCAAACTCCATAGAGGACCATTGATCACATTGGCAACTCTGGAGTGCTCCAGCACGCCCGGCAAATAAAATACCGGACTTAAAATTATGTTCTTCAAGTACATAATAAATGCCAGATCCGAGAAGTACTGCTTGACTGTCAACGTCGAAAAAACCGGACCAAGAAGAAACGAAGTTAGCACCACAACAACAATCAGGGCTGGAAATATTCGCAGCGATCGTTTAACTAAAAAGCTAATGACCGAAGGATCAAAACTCCAACTTTTCGAAATCAAATAACCACTAATTATAAAAAATATTGCGATCCCGAGCCCACCATAGGAATCAATACCGATAAAAATCTCCGGAGTATTACCGTAAATATCGAATGAATGTGCATATAGAACCATCAGCGCGGCAACCAACCGTAACAAGTTCAAGTTATTATCCTTGTGCAGCATGTATTTCCGCCCTGATTTTAATTACAGATGATAAGAAATTTCTATTCTTGCAACAGCTCATTGGTCGCGCAGGGTAATACCCGGCGCTTCCTCAGGCCCTGGGCAAATGTCTTCGCTGGAGGACTGGATCACACGTATTCCCGTGCCATCATTGATGACGCGGTGAGGATGATACAACGCTACTTGGTCCTCTTGCAGCTCAATCAGCCTTTGCACCTTCCAGATGCTAACTGGAGCGCGCCGCTTTTGAAGGCGCTTGTGCTGCTCTGCCAAGACGTCGTTGCGATAAAGCGTGTCGGGGAGGTCAGGAGCGTAGGAGTTCCTGAGCCTTGGATCGCTCGTCGCCTGTCGCTTCGGATCCGGCAGGTCTCGGTATTGCGAGCTTCGAGGAGCTCACACTATCGTGGCACAGGTCGCGCCCGGCGCTGCTGAGAGACGCCGTCGTTTATTCGTATGCAATCCACGAAGTACACCTACCGCCAGATGTGCTTCCCGTTTACCGTGACAAAGACTTCGAGGCCTTGCTGCCGCGGAACTACACGCCGAAAATTCCAAGATAGCCATAGATCCCCACCTTTAAAATATGGGGTTAATGGAGCGCTTACGATACGTTCAGCTCTTGTACGGTCAGCACGATCACCTCATCCGTGATGTCGGGCGAGGTTTTGAACCATTCAGACTCCAGGCGCTTAAGCCAAAGGCAAAACCCGTTGCGCTCCCAATAAAGGATTTTCACTAGATTACGAGGGCGATTCAGAAAGACGAAAAGTACGGGGTCAAATACCTGTCAAAAATGTGTCCGCTACAGGATATGAAACAATCAGGGCTCGAGTCGAAGTTGCTGGTAGATTCAGTCAACGATATCGCCATCGGGGGATGTTGCCACTGACGGCTTCGCGTAGGACCTGTCGAGCGCGGGTGTAATCGTCCAACCGCGCCGAGCGTTCGCCTTCCTGTCGTAAACCGGAGTTGCGAGCGAATGCCACTGACCTTGCGCGGCGGGGCGGAAAGATCAAATTCAGCAATTGCGAGAAGCGGATCGGTGCCCGGAATCGACTCCAAGGCGAGCGGAGTGATCTACGGAGAGAACGGTGAAAAATGGATGATTCTCGGGGGTTACTGACGCACCTCACTCTTTGTGCGGGGATCGAATCAAGTTGACCAGGTCAGGGATCGGCTGCGTTACGACTCTGTGATCACCCTCATCACCACATGCCCTGTCAGTCAATTTATTAGCCACTTCCCGTGAATCCATGTGTCAACCGTGGTACCATTTCGCGCAAATTAAAGCCTGACGGCCTTTTAGTAGCCTTTGCTAAGATCTCCGTTGTTTTCCTGATCTTATTTTGTTTTTGTTTGAGTCGCCAATATTCAGGAAGAGCTCTTGTGACTGTCCAAATTACATCTCCCACTATTCCGCTTATTGTCGATCTCGACGGTACCCTGCTGCGCTCCGATCTGCTGCTGGAAACAGGTATGGCTTTTGTTCGGCATAAGCCATTGAGCCTGTTTAAACCCTTTATTTGGTTGACCAAAGGCAAGGTGGCTTTAAAGGAAGGCCTCGCCCATGCCACCCATATTGACGTCAGTGTCCTGCCTTTCGATCCTGCAGTCATTGAACTAATTGAAGTCGAGCGGCGTACCGGTCGGACCGTAGTGCTGGCGACAGCCAGCCATTACAGCCTGGCCGAACGCATTGCTGAACATCTTCAATTGTTTGACCTGGTGCTAGCCTCTGACAGCAAGCGAAACCTGTCGGCCCATCGTAAACGCGATCTGTTGGTCGAGCACTATAGTGAGCAGGGCTTTGATTACGTGGGTAACTCTCATGACGACGTCCCAGTTTGGGCGGTTGCCCGGAAGGCTTATGTGGTCAATCCGGAATCCGGTGTTGAGCGTGGCGCTCGGGCACAGGGCAATGTCGAACAGGTGATTCACTCCAATCCTTCCAGGGCGAAGGACTGGTTGAAGGCGTTGCGGCTGCACCAGTGGATGAAGAATGCGCTGATTTTCGTGCCTCTAATGGCGGCGCATCAACTGACCAACCCCATGCTCCTATGGCAGGGAGTATTGGCCTTTCTGTTTTTTGGACTATGTGCCTCTAGCGTCTATCTACTTAATGACTTGTTGGATCTCGCCGATGACCGGCATCATCACTCCAAACGACATCGTCCATTTGCCGCTGGACGATTGTCGATCAAGTCCGGGCTACAGCTCTTTCCCGTATTATTGGTTGGCGCTTTTTCCGGGGCTGCATGGCTTCTGCCTTGGGAGTTTTCCGGAACCCTCATTGCATACTACATATTAACTCTCGCCTATTCGCTGTCATTGAAACGACGGATGGCTATCGATGTGATCGCCCTGGCTGCGCTTTATACCCTGCGCATCATAGCTGGCGCGGCAGCATTCGGCTTGGAACTGACATTCTGGATTTTGGCGTTTTCGATGTTCATGTTCCTGAGCCTCGCACTAGTTAAGCGCTACGCGGAACTGCGCGAAGCAAGGCGCAAGGGCGATACCGGGAAAACCCGTGGGCGAGGCTACTATCCCGCCGACCTGGAAATGATTTCCTCGCTGGGCGCGTCTTCCGGTTATCTAGCCGTAATGGTCTTGGCTCTATACATCCATGATCAGGCTACAACCGGGCTTTATGCCCACCCACAGGTGATCTGGCTAGCCTGCCCGCTGCTCTTGTTCTGGATCACTCGAGTGTGGATGCTCACTCATCGCGGGCAAATGCATGATGACCCTGTAGTGTTCGCCATCCGCGACCGCAGCAGTCTGGTCGTTGGCGCTTTGTTTGGGCTGGTGTTCTGGGTAGCAGCATGAGTCGTCCGCTGCACTCTTGGGGATGCTATCCCTATGCCCCGCAGACTGCACACGCTTGTAGCTGGCGTAGCGAAGTCGAGTCTCTGCGCGATGCGGTGGCAGCCACGCACGGGAGCACCCTGCCGTATGGCAACGGACGTAGTTATGGAGACAGCTGCCTAGCCGCGAGCGATCAAGTGTTGCACATGCGAGCTCTTAATCGCTTCATCCAGGTTGATTGGCAGCAGGGAACCGTACAAGCAGAGGCCGGTGTAACCCTCGCCGAGATCCTGGCAATTTCCATCCCGCAGGGCTGGTTCCTGTCAGTCACACCTGGCACCCAGTTTGCCACCCTCGGCGGGGCCATCGCTAACGATGTCCATGGCAAGAACCATCACCTGCGCGGCACCTTTGGCAACCATGTGCGGCGTTTGGGTTTATTGCGCCATAATGAAGGAGTGCTGACCTGCTCTCCTACCGAGCATCCCGAATTTTACACCTCTACTATTGGAGGTTTAGGTCTGACTGGGATTATCGTGTGGGCAGAAATTCAGCTTATCCCCATTCGCACCAGCCAGATCGACAGCACCGTAGTGCGTTTCGGCAATCTGGGCGAATTCTTCAGCCTGTCCGCCGAACTCGATCACCAGCATGAATACAGTGTCGCCTGGATCGACTGCCTGGCAAAAGGCACTCAGACCGGGCGGGGCGTATTCATCGTAGGTGACCACGCACGTTATGGTTCACTGGAAGTGGACGAGCGAGCGAAGTTGAGCATGCCGCTGACACCGCCAGTGTCTCTAATCAACAACCTGTCATTGCGAGCCTTCAATGATATGTATTGGAGGGTGCATCCTGCCCAGAGCACATACAAACGCGGTGACTACGAGCCCTTCTTTTATCCGCTGGATCGCATACTGCACTGGAACCGTATCTACGGGCGCCGAGGTTTCCAGCAATACCAGTGCGTGATACCCGACGCAGTGGCCGAGGTAGTCATGCACGAGTTGCTGGAAGCCATTGCAGACTCTGGCCAAGGCTCGTTTCTCGCCGTGCTCAAACGCTGTGGCAACATCGCCTCGCCAGGCCTGCTGTCCTTCCCTCTCCCCGGCACCTCTCTAGCCTTGGACTTTCCGCAGAAGGCTGACTTGGTGCGGCTGTTTGCAAGGCTGGATGCCATCGTTCGCGAGAGTGGTGGTCGCCTGTATCCGGCCAAGGATGCCCACATGACCGGCGGCGATTTCCGCAAAGCATACCCTGCATGGGAACGACTGGAAGCACTGCGTGATCCCTCTCTGAATTCCCACTTCTGGAAACGAGTTACTGCATGAAACGAATTCTAATTATTGGTGCAACATCGGCCATTGCCGCTGCCTGTGCACGTCTATGGGCCGAACAAGGCAGCGAATTTTTTCTCGTGGCCCGTAACCTCGAAAAACTAGAACAAACCGCAGCCGACCTGAAAGGTCGAGGCGCCAAATCAGTAACACTTCACTGCATGGATGCCACCGACTTTGTAGCACACGGCGCAATGCTCGACAGTTGCCTAGCGACCTTACAGCAAATCGATATTGCGCTCATTGCGCACGGCACATTGCCCAATCAAAAAGTCTGCGAGCAGGACGTCGGCGTAGCGCTCCAGGAATTTGCCAACAATGGTACGTCGGTGATCGCCCTGCTAACGCTGCTGGCCAACCAATTTGAAACCCAGCGTTGTGGCACCTTGGCTGTGATTTCCTCGGTAGCTGGCGACCGCGGTCGTCCGTCCAACTACTTATACGGTACCGCCAAGGCTGCGGTTTCCACCTTTTGCGAAGGTCTACGAGCACGGCTGTACAAAGTCGGTGTACATGTCATCGACATCAGGCCCGGGTTTGTCGATACACCGATGACTCAAGGTCTATCATTACCTGCTGCACTGCTGGCCAAGCCTGAGCAGGTGGCCCAACGCATTGTAAAAGGTACCGACCGAAAAGTTGACGTCCTCTACGCCCCGGGATTCTGGGTATTAATCATGATGATAATTAAGTTAATTCCTGGCGCACTCTTCAAAAAAATGAATATGTGAAATCACTCACTTCCAGACGGGTGGGCAGTGCGAATGTTGTAGTTATGCTACAGGCGCAAATTGTTGCGCAATAACAATGTACCGCGCTTCTGGTCATTGATCATGATGGTCATCCGGAAGTTGCCGCAATTCATATTCAAAAAAAAAAAATTCTGATATTCAAACTTTTAGACGGGCTGGGGTGGATCCTTGAAGCTATTCAAGTTGGCAGATAATGAGCTGCTGATCGAGCGCAGTATCAAATGCATTGCCGTATTGACGGTGCTTTACGCGACCTATTTGGCGTTTCGCTTTTCGGGGCAGCCATTGCTCGAATTGTTCGGCTTTCGCCAGACCCAAACAGCGCTGACCTCCTTCTGGTTCATCAAGGAGGGTTTCAAGTTCGCCTACGAAACACCCGTCTCCGGCGCCCCCTGGTCAATCCCGTTTGAATTCCCGCTCTATCAGGCGCTGGTGGCGCTGATCAGCAAGTTCACGGGCATCGATCTGGGCAAGGTCGGCAGGATCGTTTCTTTCGTGTTCTTGGTGCTGTGCCTGCTGCCGGCTCGCTCAATCTGCCAGTCGTTGAAGCTAGCCCCGCGCAGCTTCTATATTTTCGCCGGTCTGCTGTTCTCCAGCCCTCTTTACCTGTTCTGGGGTCGCACCTTCATGATCGAGACGGTGGCGGTGTTCTTCGCCGTTGCCGCGATTAAGTATTTCCTCGATTTCCTGGCCGCAGGTCGCCACCGGGACGCGATTTATTTCACCACTCTGATTTCGCTTTCGATCCTGCAAAAAGCCACCACCGGCCTGCCGGTGCTGGCGGTAATGGCACTGGTATTCCTGGTCCACGAAATCCAGCGCAATGGGGGCCTGTTCAAGGCCATCAGTGCACGCAACATCACGCTGGGCATTCTGCTGTTCGCACTGCCCATCGTGTTCGGGGTTGCCTGGACCCACTACACTGACGTGCTCAAGAACCAGAATGAATTCGGCAGCGCCCTGACGTCCAGCGCACTCTCGACATGGAACTGGGGTACTTTGCCTCAACGCTTTTCCAAGCTGTTGTATGGTGAGGTCATCTGGTCACGCATCGTCAAGGGCAACCTGTCGGGCGTCTTCGGTATCGCAATCATCCTTTGCGCCCTGTTGATGGCTCGCGACACCAGAACTCGCCTAGTGGTGCTGATGAGCTGCGTCCTGGCATTGTTGCCCCTGTTCCTATTCACCAATCTTCATCTAGTCCATAGCTACTACCAGTCGGCCAGCGTCATTTTCATCATCTTCGCACTGGCTGTGGCGCTGTCCGAAGGCCTCGCTCATCCGCAGTCTCGCCTGTGGATATTGGGGCTGTTCGTAGCCTTGCTGGCCAATAACTACAGCACCTTCGCACAAGGGTACGGCGAAAACCTGCGGCAGAAGATTGACCTGAGCAACTCCAGAGACCTGCTGGTGGCTGACACGCTGAAGCACAACATGAAGGAAGGCGAGGCATTTACCCTGTACGGCAACGACTGGAGTTCGTCGATCGTCTACTACGCACAACACAAGTCATTCACCATTGCCAACAGCTTCAAGGATCTGGACAAGACCATCGAATCCCCCGAGACCTTCCTGGGTGGCGCGCCCCTGGGCGCGGTAGTCGCGTGCCCGCCGGTTGAGAAGCCCAGCCTTGGCCAATTGGTTAACCAGCAACACAAAGACGGTCAGTGGAAGGTCGCCGAAGTATCAGGCTGCTACATCAGCCTGCCACAGACGAACGTGGGCCTGGACCTACCGAAGGCCCCAGCGCAATGCATTGGTAGCCTTGACTTCGCGAACCCGACCACGCAGAAGCTCGCAGGCGCCATTGAAGCCAAGGGCTGGACCGTCGTGGATGCGGCCCGCAACCAGCTGCCGTCACAGGTCTACATCACCCTCACCGATGCCCACCAGAACGTGCGTTACTATGATGCGACCCAGTACGCACGCCCTGATGTAAACGACTTCTTCAAAAAATCCGACCTCGGCAACGCCGGCTTCGGCCGCGTTATAGACACCCGCGACCTCAAGGGCAGCTATGCCGTTGGCGTGGCCCGCGTGGTAGGCAAGGAACTGCAGTTGTGCCAATTTCGCAAAGACATTCAGGTTAACCCGCAATGACCGCTATTAATCTTGATGAACGTATCATCCTGCCCGGCGGTGCCGGGCTGGTCGGACAGAATCTGGTAGCTCGCCTCAAAGCCAAGGGCTACAGCAATATCGTGGTCATCGACAAGCACCGCGAAAACCTGGAGATCCTCAAGCGCGTGCAGCCTGACGTGATCACTATTTTTGGTGACCTGTCCATGCCCGGCGAATGGCAACAGGCCTTCGCCGGTGCCAATGTGGTCGTCATGCTGCAGGCACAGATCGGTGGTATTGACTATCAGGAATTCGTCAAGAACAACGTTGATGCCACCCGCCTGATTCTTGAACAGATCAAACTGCACAGCATCGACTATCTGGTGCACATCAGCTCTTCGGTGGTCGAATCGGTGGCCGACGACTTCTACACAAAAAGCAAAATAGACCAGGAAAAGATGGTGCTGGAAAGTGGCATCCCCTGCCCGGTGCTGCGCCCGACGCTCATGTTTGGCTGGTTTGACCGCAAACACCTGGGCTGGCTGTCGCGCTTCATGAAGAAGGTTCCGGTCTTCCCTATTCCTGGTCATGGCCGCTACATGCGCCAGCCGTTGTACGTGGGCGATTTTTGCAATGTCATCATCAGCTGCATACAAAACCGTGTGCGCGACGGCATCTATAACGTATCGGGGCACGAAAAAGTCGACTACATCGATATCATTCGCGAAATCAAGCGTGCCACCGGCGCCAAGGCCGTGATCGCATGCATTCCCTACGGCCTGTTCTACAGCCTGATCTGGACATGGAGCCTGTTCGACAAGAACCCACCCTTCACCACCCAACAGCTGGCTGCACTCAGCGCCAAGGACGAATTCGAGGTCAATGACTGGCCCGGCACCTTCGGCGTGACCTACACGCCGTTTGCCAAGGCGATACAGGAAACCTTCAACGACCCCACTTACAGCAAAGTGGTTCTGGAGTTTTGACGATGGGACAAAGAGTTGCCGTGCTGGGCGCTGGCCCCATGGGCCTGGCAGTGGCCTACCAGTTGGCCAGGGACGGGCATAAACCCGTGGTATTCGAGGCGGATGACCGTGTGGGTGGAATGACCGCGGCGTTCGATTTCTCGGGCACCACCATCGAGCGCTACTACCACTTCCATTGCATTTCTGACCACGCCTTCCTGAAGGTACTGGACGAGTTGGGCTTGGCCTCGAAAATGCGCTGGGTCGAAACCAAAATGGGCTATTGGTATCAAAACCGCTTGCAACCTTGGGGTAACCCCATTGCTCTGCTCAAGTTCAAGGGCCTAAGTCTGACAGCCAAAGTCCGTTATGGCCTACACGCATTCCTGTCCACCAAGAGAAATGACTGGAAGCCTCTGGACAACGTCGAAGCCACGGGCTGGATCAAGCGCTGGGTCGGGGCCGAGGCCTGGGAAGTGCTATGGAAGCGCCTGTTCGACTACAAGTTTTACCATTACACCGATAACCTATCGGCAGCCTGGATCTGGAGCCGCATCCGCCGCATCGGCCGCTCGCGCTATAGCCTGTTCCGCGAAAAACTCGGCTACCTGGATGGCGGTTCTGACACCCTGCTGCAAGCGCTGAAGGCCGACATCGAAAAACACGGCGGGATCATTTGCCTGAAGTCGCCGGTCAACCGCGTGATCATCGAACACGGCAAGGTTCAGGGTGTGGTCTGCGGGGAAGAAATCCAGCGCTTCGACAAGGTCATCAGCACCGTGCCGCTGCCCTATGTGCCCTCCCTGATGCCGGACCTGCCACAGGATATTCTCGCGCGCTTCGCAGCCCTCAAGAACGTCGCGGTGGTCTGCGTGATCGCCAAGCTACGTAAGCCTCTGACCGAGAACTTCTGGCTCAATACCAACGACCCCGAGATGGATATCCCCGGACTTGTCGAATACACCAACCTGCGCCCAATGAACGAACACATTGTCTATGTGCCGTTCTACATGCCCGGTGAACATCCTAAGTTCGCCGAACCGGACCAGGCTTTCCTCGACAAGGTGCGTCGCTACTTAAAGAAGATCAACCCGACGCTGAACGATGAGGACTTCATCGATATCCGCGCCAGCCGCTATCGGCATGCGCAGCCCATTTGCGACCCGGGCTATCTGGACCGGCTGCCGCCGGTTTCGCTGCCCGTGCAAGGCTTGTGGGTAGCCGATACCTCCTACTACTATCCCGAGGATCGCGGTATTTCCGAGAGCATCGATTTCGGTAGAAACATGGCAAGGGATGCAGTTAAGTGAAACAACTGCTTAATCGACAGTTCCTTGCCTTTCTGGTGACGGGGGGTAGTGCAGCTGCTGTCAACTTCTTCTCGAGGATTCTTTATAACCAATGGCTGAGCTTTTCAGTCTCGATCGGGCTCGCCTACCTGACCGGCATGATCACCGCCTTTGTACTGGCACGAATGTTTGTCTTTACCGAAAGCCAACAGCCCATCCATCACTCGGCAATGTTCTTTGTACTGGTCAACCTGGTTGCGGTCGTACAGACATGGATCATCAGTATTGGCCTGGCATCGTACATCCTGCCTGCAATGGGCATGGAGTCCTTCAAGCATGAAATAGCGCACGCAGTCGGCGTGGCTGTGCCGGTGTTTACCAGCTACTTCGGCCACAAGCGCTGGTCATTTCGCTGAAATCGCACGTAGAGGAGCCCGGACCACACGGCCCGGGCTCCGGCAATTAGCCGCCTTGGGCGGCGCCCATGGCACCTTCAACAATGCATGCCCATAAGCGGGCAATTTTAATGTGAATTGGTCTATGGGGTGTTAGAGGTAGCGCTTGACGCCCCACGAGACCGCGTAACTCGCTGATCGAGAACCCGTTCTGCAACAGATGAATGCGCAGCATGCTCTCCAACGGATAGGGTTTGCGACCACCGCCTGCCTTCGGGTAATACGTTCGTATCAACCTCTTCAGACCGCTTGCAGCTCCTGCACTGTGCTGGTGGGCTTTGACATAGCTGCCATCGATTTAAACCCACTCCATATCAGGATCAGTCACAAGCGTTTGAACCACATTGAGCCGCTTGTTTGTAGACCCTGCTCCAGCCGCCGAATGCTTCGGGCAAGTCACTCCAGGGACAGCCTGTGCACATGCAATACAACATGCCTTCGACCGTTATCCGTAGATCACGCTTGTTGTAGCTGGTCTTGTGCAGCAGAATTTCCCGCCGCTTCGACCAGTGCTCATCGCTGAGCATCAATCGGGGCATTGCAAGCTCGCACTGTCCGAGAGCTATTACAATGCAATTTTACATTTATAATTCAATGAGTTAGGACGAGAAGAAGATAGGCCTTAGGCTTTCCATGTATCGCAAAAGTCGATGGTGGTATCAACGCTCTAATCCTCCAGTACCGACCCAAAGGCACGCACTTGTCGGTTCGCAACCGGGAGACACGAACGACATTGCCTAGCAATGAACGAGGGGGCCACTAAAAAGCTTCGACTTCAAATGCCCACTCAGGTCATGGGTGAGGTGATGCAAGGCGTCATGCCATGCAGCATAATGCCGCCTACATCCATTCAATGACCGTGTTGCACTCAGTTCCTGCATTCACCCTGTTTACCAGCGCTGAATTTTTTCCAAGGACGATAGCCATTTGACTGCCAAGAAAACAACCATGGTTCTGAGCATGCATCGCAGCGGAAACATCGCACTTGCGCGTGCACTCAGTACCATGGGCGTTGAGCTTGGTGCCCCCCTCCATCCGATGGATATGGACCATACGGCCAGTTTTTGGAAAGACAGAGACGTCACTGCTGTCAATAACAAGCTGTTAAGCCGGCTAGATTCTGCCTCGGCGCTTGACCTGCCAGCGCCGACCGAAGATGAGATATCGAAATACATCAATGAGTATCCAGACCCTGGCTCCCGTCACGCTCAGCACCTCGAAAGCGTACGGCTCAACAGCCAGACTGAACCAAAAATACTCGCCAATGCCAACCTGGAAAGCATTTCTTTAAAAACGCAGATCAAAGCGCTAAATACCGAGAATGTAGTGGCACACGGCGCCACAACATCCACAGCAACTTACCGTCGAAGACGACCATGAAAAATAACGAACAAGTAGACCAAGAACAAACCACCATCATTAAACTTTCCGATGAAAATGCCCGCCTCAAATCTGAACTGGCGGATCTAAGCTCCCAGAACAAAAAACTGGAAATTAATCTGGAAAAATGGAAAGCCTCTGAGGCGGGGCTGAAACAAGAGTATATTCAAACACTGTCCAACTCGTGGGAGCGCTTATTTAACTCACGATTCTGGCGCCTGATCAGTTTAACGGACATAAAAAAAAGGCTTCCGTCGATAATTCTTCCCAATGGAGAAGCTTTTGACGAAAACTACTACCTCGAAACTTATCCCGATGTTAAAGCGACCGGCATTCCCGCAGTCGTACACTATCTTTGCCACGGCATCCAGGAAGGCCGCATAGGTGCTCCAAAGCCGATATCGCAGGCTTCTCGCGACTATGCAGGCGAAAATGGCGGACTGCTCCATGAACCGACAGAGCCATTCAACGCCGACTTCTATCGAGCCATGTATCCAGTTCTCGCCTCGCTCGCTGATCCGGAACGGCACTTCCTGGATCACGGGCGGGCCGAAGGCCTGCTTGGCAGTATTCCATCTGTCACTTTGAGTCGACCCGTCGAGTCGCTGCATAATGATAAGCCTACCATTCTGCTAATCAGTCATGAGGCTTCGAGAACCGGCGCCCCTATTCTTAGCCTGAATATCGTTGAACACCTCACCTCGCAATTCAACGTAGTAACCCTGCTGCTGGGTGGCGGACCATTGGAAAAGTCTTTTATAGAGACTGGAGCAATAGTTGCCGGCCCGGTGAATCTTTACCAAAACCAGACATACGCCGATTGGGTAATAGGCAAATTCCTCGATACATACTCATTTCAATTTGCAATTGTGAATAGTTTGGGATCCTATGTAGCACTCAAGCCCTTGGCTGATCGCTATATCCCAACAATAAGTTTAATCCACGAGTTCGCTGAATATAGTCGACCGCGCACGGCCATGCAAAATGCATTGTTGTGGGCAAGTCAAACCGTTTTTTCTGCCGATATTACACTTGACAGCGCAACACAGGTATTGCCAGAACTAGCTTCGTGTCAACTTCCTGTATTGGCGCAAGGCAAAAGCATTATTCCGGGCGACGCACATGATCCAGATCATATTGAAGCAGAGAAGGCGATGCTGCAAAAAATTATGCGCCCGGGTGGACCTGAAGATGACACGATCGTTATATTAGGCGCCGGCTGGGTACAAATCCGCAAGGGTGTGGACCTATTTATCGAGTGCGCGACCCGCGTAATAAATTCACCTATAGGTCATAAGTGCCGTTTTGTCTGGATCGGTAATAACTACAATCCGGAGCAAGATGTTCATTACTCTATGTACCTTCAGGATCAGATTCAGCGTGCCGGAATCACGGAGCAATTCAAGATCATTTCCGAAACAGACGCCATCGAGCATGTCTACGCCCTGAGCGACATGATGCTTTTGACCTCCCGTTTGGACCCATTGCCCAACGTTGCCATTGACGCCATGGTCTTGGGCCTACCGGTTTTATGTTTCGACAAGACAACAGGTATTGCAGACATCCTTAAGCGCAATGGCCTCCAGGAAGAGTGTGTCGCGCCTTATCTAGACCCCCACAGCATGGCCAACAAACTCATTCGATTGGCCTCGTCGCAAGAAGCTCGGGACAAGGTCGGAGAGCAGGCCCGATCTCTGGCTGCACGCGAATTCAATATGTCCCGTTACGTCGAACAATTACTTGCCCTTACAGAGGATAATGCAGCTCTGTCCCGTCAGGAGCATGTTGACGCAACCACGATACAACAAGCCGGGGTTGTTGATTTAGACTACTACCCACCGGCAGGTGTGCGGCTATCAACGGCTACGGAAGCTATTCGCCGATACGTACGCTCGTGGACGCGCGGCGTGTTGCGACGCAAGTTATTCCCAGGCTTTGATCCCCGCGTTTACCAGGATATGAATGCATCGGCGATAGGAGCTCAGGATCCATTGGCGCACTTTCTGAGTGCCGGCCGCCCCGAGGGACCATGGAATTGGAAGAACCTTTCGTGGAAAGATCATTCCTCCACCTCCACCTCCACCGATAGTAAGTCGTTGATATTTATAAGCCTGCGCTCTGCAGACTCTATCGAGCAAATCGTCAAGCTTCTCGTGAAAAAGTCAGCCCAGATTAATGTCGTCATTCTTGCTCCGGACGAGCTGGCAGCTATCACCATGAAGGAACGCCTTCAGAAGGAGCGATACTCTGTACTGAATATACTGGTGAGTGAAGATCAGCCATTACTTGCGACTCTCAAACACCTGGCGACCATTCCTTACCAGGATTACACAGCGATCGCGCACATCAACCTGAGTACCGACCCGATCGACATCGATTTCAGCGACCGGGAAACCTATCAGCAGTACCTGATCGAAAACATGATAGGCGGCAAGTATGATGCATTGGGGATCATCGCAGGTCGTCTGAGCGGCGAATCATCCGATATGGATCTGGGACTGGTTTTCCCTGAAGACCCTAACATTCATGACGTTACCGCCAATGCCGAAATCATTTCAAGCCTATGTCAGTCTCTTGGATTCGACGCGCCAGCGTCACACCACCTTCCGTACCCGGTGAGTGGGTCATTCTGGGGGGCACCAACAATTTTGAGCAAGCTGCTCGCGGATGCCGACTGTTGGAAGTCGACGTTAAAGAGCCTGAAGCTTACTGCCGCGGAGCAGGAGCGGATCCTTGCCCGTCTGTTGGCTGAAGCCTGCCACCACCATGGCAAAGACATCGTCACCACCGTGGTCCCGGGCATCACCTATTAACACACGTGCAGGGCACCTTTAAAAACAAAGGTCGCGGTAGGAATGGCAGGTGACTGCCATTCCTACCGCGACCGGTCCAAGCCACTGCGATCTGGCCGGCAAGACTTTCTCCACGCGCCCCCCCCCACAAAGTGCGGGCGAGAATGTCTCGATCTTTTTCGGTGATGGGCATACTTTTCTCCGGGCATAAAAAACCCGCCGGAGCGGGTTTATTTTAATTATTCGATCAGGTTAATGCGGTTGGGCTTCGACTCTCTTGCTTGCGGCCCAGCTCAAAAAACAGACTCTTAAGTCGCGACTGCGCCGGCAACTCAACAAATCGCCACATGCCATATGCAAATACAAAGGTAACAGTTACAAGCACAGGAAATATCGCATCACTTGGCAAAGGCTCAAACATAGCCCTGTTCGCATCGTAGAACCTCAACACAACCTGATGAATAAGATACATGGAAAAACTTATTTCACCCAAAACCACAAAAAGGCGTTGTTTTAGAATTTTTGATATCAAGCCTTTGTTTATGGCAAAGCACACAATCACCAAACCGAAAAATAGGCCTATTGCACAGTGCGACCAAAACTCACCTGAAGCATCATTCCCAGATCCAGAAAGCGAATATGAAAGATCCACAATACGCTGTATCAAAAACACAACACAGGCTACGGACAAAACCTCAAGCGCGGTGCACAGAGCTAATCCGAACCCCCTCCACCCTTTAATATAATCAAACACTCTAAATAGCAACATGCCCATGAAAAACTCTTGAACCCTGAATAGCGGACTAATATATGCCAGGCCGTGCCCTGAAAATTCCGTCCATTTATCAGGAGAAAAATAATTGCTGCCGCTCAAATCAAAAATATAAAGAGACACACCACCCAGCAGAAGCAAAGCCGCCAGCTTAAAATGCCAATTTTTATTAAGGCCTGATAGCAGAAATGGAAACGCCGCATAAAAAAACAGCTCTGCAGAAATACTCCAAGAGACGCTATTTAATGAAAAATAGTATGCCGGGACAGGAACAACAGATTGGAGAAGTGTTGCGTTTAGAAACGCTACCAACCACCCTTCATTTGAGCCATTCGGCCAATGATACGTAGGGAATAAGACCAGAGCCAAGATAAACGTAAAAATATGTGGAGGCCATATTTTTGAAAACCGCGAAGTATAGAATTTATAAAGTCCGATAGACTCAATTTTCCCGGAGTATACATAGCTTAGGATAAAGCCTGATAAAACAAAGAAAAAAGTCACACCAGAAAAAAGAGGAACTCCTTGCATGAACTCATTGGAAAAAACCAATCCTTTTGCGTGATGCAAGACGATGGCAAACGCCGCGAAAAAACGGAGCGAAGTCAGGCTGTCGATCATACCCTTACTGTCCATTAAGGCTAATATCCTGGCGATAAATTGTTGACGGCCGGGATGCTACCTTATCCTCACTCGCTCCGTCTCGCGTCTATCCTAGATTCAGTTTGCTGGGGCTATCGGCCAGTCAACGGTGGCTGGATAACCTGGTTGCTGATCAATCTTATTCAGGGCAAGTTTGTACGCGGCATAGGCCTTGAACATGGCTTTATCAGCACCGCTGATAAGGTCAGCCAAAAAGGCGTCAGCCATGCCCGCAGCAGCCTCGTTGGCCTGCGCCAGCAGAGCATCACACGCACTAGTGCGGCGGCTCTCAGCTCGGCGTCTGTCGGTACGGGAAGAAATGGCGCAGCAAATCTCCATATGCCATCTGCTTCCACAGCAGTCCATCTAACTGCCGGGACTGGGGCGGCATCCGTAACGGCCACCCAGATCATATCCGGATGAAACATCTCAGTGATGTCACCATCCGTAGGCAACAGGTATTGCACGACACCATTGGCGATGTTTGCGTACGTTTCATCATGCGTGTTCCCATACGATTACAATGCCAGGAGCGCCAGCCCCCCCCAGTTACTGCTACTGAACTGGCTATATTCACTGTCCCAGCACCTCCAGCACGTGGTGATACAGAGGCGGAACAGATTAAAAAAAGGGGGATTACCGAACACTGCGACCTTGATATCCGGCTCGACCAGAGCGACCAAGCCGTCGATGGATTTAGGGAAGCCCAATACCTTGAGACAAAGGGGGACTAAAGATGGTCACCCCCAAACCCTGCGAGAGCTACGCTTTCGCAGGGTGTTTTATCTTCGGAGGCATCGTCATGATCGATTTAACGCTAGTAAGCATCGATCTCGGCAAGCATAGCTTTCATCTGCACAGCTGCAGCGGGCTTACCGGTGGGGATCGCCAAACCCGCCGTCAACGCGAAAAACGCACGAGTTCGGTCGGCCACGGTACGACGTCGCTGTTATAAGCGCGCGCGCCTTGTGTTCCAAGTCGGCGGCGTATCATATGCACTGTTTCCGGTACGGGCTTATGCGGAAAGCCTTTTGAAAGGGTCGTACAGTTCCAGTGCCAATCCTCGTGCCCATACCCCGACGCCAGTTCGTTCTGGTGGAACGGGAAATCCGCATAGATCTCGCGCGGCGCGAACGACAACGCCTCCCAATAATTGCCTATCTGTAGATAATCCCGTTCGAACTCCGGGTGATCCGAATCGACATGCAACCAGAACAGCCGCTCACGCCCGAACATGATGCTCAATTGCGAATGCGCGATAACTGGTCTACCTATCTCCGTACAGAAACGGTGAGCAGCGACGAGCCAGTTGAAGCTCCACAGGTCGTCCGCATCCAGAAACGTCGCGTAGCGCCCCGAAGCCATGCTGATCCCATGATTTCGAGCGAGTCCCGGGTCGCCAAAATCGGTCACGACGACCTTCGCTCCCCAGCGATCCGCTTCGGCGAACATGGTGCATGTCAACGCATCGGGACGATCGAGCACAACGATTGGTTCGACAGTAATGCCTTGATCTCTTGCATGATCGATCGCCTCGCGGAAGCTCGAGATCGACGGGCCGCTAAGCACTCCTTCTCTATGGGCCGTCATAATTGCGGAAACTTCCATCACGCACCCACCTTTTCATTCAAAACATCCGACACTTGCTTCGCATAGGCCTGCATGCTGTGCCGACTACGTGCCCGTTCTCGCAGACGCTGCGCCCGGACAATTCGTTCGTGAGGTGCTTCAAGCGCAGCATGAATTGCGCCAACATAATCATCGACACTGCGAACGCCGTCAACCGGCCACCCAGTCTGCTCGTCGATCAGCTCGGGAACCCCGCCCACAGCGCTCGCGACTATACTGACGCCGCGTAGCGCGAGCTCGATGATTATCGTCGGCATGCCTTCCCAGTCCGACGTGAACAGCCAGAGATCCGCATCGTACAGCGGTAATTCGTCGTAGGATGAAAAGCCTTCATGCAGAATCAGGTTGGCCGGAGAGCGGCTGTAATCCGGCGGAGAATTGAGCAGCGGCGTTCCCCAGCACAGGAATTCGACCTCAGGCATCCTGTGCGCGATCTCCTGCACAAGATCGAATCGCTTCTGCCGATCGAGACGGCCGGCCCACAGTACCCTTCGGCGTAGGCGTTTACTCTCGGTCTTGATACTTTCTTCGGTCGCCGTTTGCCCGCCGATATCCCCACGCGGCGGCGAGAATAGTGGAACAATCCGCTCTGAGAGTGACGCAGGCAGGTTGTAGATCTTCGCCAGTTCGCTCTTCATATAGATCGTATCGGTGAACACTGCTCGCAGATGGCCCATCGTTTCCGGGAAAAATATACTCGGATAGCCGGCGCGAAAGCCGCTTGCCGTCTGGTCCCAGCAGAAGAGGTATGAATAAAGATCGATGCTTTCGGACAACCGTGCTCCGAAGCGTGCCATCACGTCCCAGCACAACCGGCTGTTGATGTTGATGATCCAGGACGGCGCGAGCCCCATGAACAGGCCGTATAGCAGAGTTTGCGCTTGGTGGGGTGGAATATCTCGGAATATGCCTGATGCGTCGACAACGTCGACACCAGCAGAGACCCATTCCGGGCGGTCGAAGTGCGATTGATCGGTACGGAGCAATAAAACCGACTTGCCAGGAAACGCCAAGGACACTGCTTCGCAAATCTGGCATGCAACGAGATCAGCGCCTCCCGTGCGAATCCAAGGCACGCAGACGATCATATCGTAGTGATCGCGCGCGAACAGCGCGCGCAGCGCACGACGAGCTATGTTGCGAGCGTCGTGGAATGGCGCTACCTGCACATTACAGATGTCCGATACGTCACCGATGGCGGGCTCGATCTCTAAAGCGCGACTTATCGTCTTCGCGAATGCTGTGGAACGAAGGATGTCTTCGATGACCTGCGTGTAGTGGGGCACACCGCGATACAGTTCACCGAGATCGCCGCCATTACCGCAGGACGACAGGAAATACTTCCAATTGTTAAGACGTGCTGTGCCATCCTGCATGGAGGAGGTGGTTGGCTGAACTACGACCAACCGCGGCTGACTCGATGCGCGCCACCCTTCGAATACACCCTGACTGACGAAATGTTCGAACGCCCACATGTCGGCCGCAACAGATGGATATTGCGCCCGATAGTAAATCTCGTCGAAATAGGGTGTGGGGATGATTTGCTTATCAATACCCTCGCGAAGGAAATGCTGCAAGAGGGTCTCCCCGTCCTGCAGCACTAGACCGCGGTCCTGGATGATACGTCGGTAATGCTCCACGCTGAATAGGGGGCCAGGGGCGATTTCCATTTCCCACGCGGCCGACAGAAAGGCGATCAGACGCTCAATAGCGTCGTCGCTTTCCGTACAGATTCCAGGATCGTCTTCGTAAGGCGAGAACAGCTCCACTAAAATCGCAAATTTGTCGCGACCAAATCGCGCCCACCATGGCTGGGCCGCTGCAACGAGTCGCATGTACTGGTCACGGCCGTCCTTCACCAGGTTGCTCCGACACGCATAAAGCGGCTGGAGTTCAGGCAATGGCGGATGCATGGCTGCGTCACGCGACCAGAAAAACGCGAATGGCGTGCATCCCGCGTCCTCTTCAGTCCGGACGATGAATCTTTCATACCAGTCAGAGTCAAAAAAGGCGTTTGGTGCGCGTCCTTCAGCCTGCCCAGAACGGACGTAATGCAGCAATGGATTGATGTCCGCCTGCGCAACATCGGGATTGCGACCGAGATACCAGGCTCCGTCGAAGAACGCGCTCGGTTGACGCCCTTCCTTCCATCCGTGTTCGAAATAATGCGCAAGTGGATCAGTGACGCTCGCGGCGATGTCAGCGTTCGTTGTTAGATACCACTCCCGGTCAAATAAACCGGACAGCTCCAACAATGTGAAATCGACCGTTCTCTGGCTGCTGGCCACACCCGGCATAAACAGCCCCACCAACCTCTTGATTCTCGATAAAATCATCTCGCAGTTCCTGTTGACGCGCATTATTGTTGAGCAGCCAGCTTGCAGTCCTCTCTACATGAGAGCCACAAACGACGCATGCAACCTATAGTTGGATAGCCCGCGCATGCGACGCTTTACAAGGTCGGAATGAACGATGCTATATATCTTCCGGACGCCGTCGCGCTTGCGATGTCCGAGTGGAAGGGGCGCGCCTAGTATTTCTCACCCGTCGTCCATAAGTGGTAGGTGAGGATCGCCGCCAACGAACTTTACTCATCGCTGAGTGGCCAGACTCAACATCCTTCCGGTGACGGTGCTCGATATCAGCAGGATTAAAAACTGCCCGACATCCGTTTGAGTGCAGTCTAGTTTCGCGATGCGTTGGCAACGGCGGCGCTGTTGAAGCCACCACACTCAACGTGCAAACAGTGTATATGTTACCGTTTGAGACGTAAAAATCTTATTGATTACCCAAGCTTGCGCTTAACCGGCCCCAATACGGCCGACCCAATATCACCGTAGCGAACAGAAACGCCGCCTCCCCCCTGCTCTCGACCATACAATCCGGTGCCTATGTGGCTGCGCACCCAAACGCCAGAAGAACAGCTTTTCCGAAGCAGCCTCCCAAACTTGGGTGATGGGGAAGTTTTGCAAAAAATGTGTCCACTACAGAGTGCGCAAGGATCAGGGCTCGAGGCGACGCTGCTGGTAAATCAAGTCCACGATTTCACCGTCCGGCGCGTAACCACTGACAGTGTCACGCAGAAGTTGGCGAACCCGCGAATAATCATCCCGCTCAACGGCAGACAGCAACTCCATCAAGTTGCGCTTGAGCACTTCCCAAGGCAAATGGTCCTCTTTGGCACTCATGATCATCGGGTGCCGGGTAGCGGACACGTTGTCGCCGATCAGCAACTCTTCGTAAAGCTTTTCCCCAGGACGCAGTCCAGTGAACTCGATGGCAATATCGCCTTGCGGATTTTTCTCCGAGCGAATGCTCAAGCCAGACAGGTGAATCATCTTCTCCGCCAGCTCAATGATCTTGACCGGCTCGCCCATGTCCAGCACAAACACGTCCCCCCCCTGCCCCATTGAGCCGGCCTGTATTACCAGTTGTGCCGCCTCGGGAATGGTCATGAAGTAACGGGTAATCTTCGGATGGGTAACCGTCAAGGGCCCGCCTGATTTGATTTGGCTGTGAAAGCGCGGAATTACCGAGCCAGACGAGCCCAACACATTACCGAACCGCACCATGGTGAAACGGGTCTTGTTGACCCGGGACACATTGGACTTGTCCCCGAACAACACCGGTGCCAACTCACGACTGAGGGCCTGCAAGGTCAACTCGGCCAGCCGTTTGGTGCTACCCATGACATTGGTCGGGCGTACAGCCTTATCGGTCGAGATCAGTACAAAGTTTGCAACACCTGCCTCCAATGCAGCCTGAGCGGTATTGAGCGTCCCGATCACATTGTTCAGCACACCTTCGGCAATGTTGTGCTCAACCATCGGCACGTGCTTATAGGCCGCCGCGTGATAAACCGTGTCCACGCTCCAGGTCTTCATTACATCCAAAAGTTTATGTGGATGACGAATCGACCCCAGTATCGGCAACAATCGGACAGACAACGACTCACGAGCAATGCGATGCTCGAGCTCAGACAAAATACTGTAGAGATTGAATTCGCTATGATCGAACAACAATAGCGTGGTTGGCCCCAGGGAGAAAATCTGACGACAGAGTTCGGAACCGATCGAACCGCCCGCACCCGTCACCAAAACCGTCTTGCCCTTGACGCATCGAGCCAACAAATCAGGCTGCGCCGGCACCGAATCCCGCCCCAACAGGTCAGCAATGTCGACTTCCTGAATGTCATCCACCTTGACCCGACCACTGGCCAGATCAGTGAAATTCGGAACACTGCGCACATGAAGCGGGAAGTCCTCCAGAAAATTGAGAATCTCCCTACGCCGCGCACGAGTCGAAGACGGCAACGCCAGAAGGATTTCCTGAGCACCAGTCACGTCGATCATCTGCTGAATATGCTTGGGCTTAAAGACCTGCAACCCAGCAATCGAACGATCCGCGATAGAGGAGTCGTCATCGATAAACGCCACAGGACGCATCACGCGCCCCATGCGCAACGCTGCAACCAACTGGTTGCCCGCGACGCCAGCACCGTAAATGGCGACCTTGGTCAAACCATCGTCTCGATTGACAAACGGTACATGCTGCGCAGCGGTGAACCAATCGCCCATGAAATACTGACGCATGCACAGACGCAGGCCGCCAATGATTACCAGGCTTAGCCACCAATAATTGAAGATGATGGAGCGCGGCACCACGACTTCGTGATTGCTGTACCAGTAGACGACCACGGCGAGGATCAGCGAGGACAGACTGACTGCCTTGACGATGGCAATCAGCGCGTCATTGCCGAAGTAGCGCATGACGGCGCGGTACATGCCAAAGCGCACGAAAAGGGGAATGGCAATAATCGACGCACTGACGAACAGCCAGAAATGCGACTTTAGCGGATTGTACATGTCGTCGATGCCGAGGCGGACGATAAAGGCCAGCCACAAAGCGACCCACACCAAAACCACATCGGTGGCGACCTGTATCAGTCTTTTTTGCCTACGAGGCAAACCCAGCAAAACTCTCCGTACTTTATCCATTCAAACTTTCGAGCACGCAGCCCCCCTCCTTTTTACGCGGTCGTTGGTCAGCATTGTAACCTCAATGAGGACGAGATCGCCCAATACTTGCACATGGCAGGGTCCAGGAAGGAGCATTTAACTGAAAGCGCCGCTATAATTCACCCCTCTGACCGGCCTGCCCGACAGACAGCGCACGGAGGCGAAACTCGCTTGAAAACCACGAAACGTTGCTGCCGCGAAACTGCTCGTCGGCAACCATTGGCTAATCGCTCCGCCCGCTTCCGAGCAGGCGATTTATTGGAGCGCTGACGATCAGACGCCGTGACTTAACCCAAAATGCGTTTCTGGAGTGAGGGAAATTTCTTGGGAGTTCACATCTGACCGTGGGATGATGGGATGATAGAGAAAGTGCGAATCATCTGACAGAGATTCTATTTATGATCGCTAGCACACCTGACCCGCTCGACACAAGCACTTATTTTTTGAGCGAATAGCTCAAGCTTGGCATGATAGCGAGCGCGCGCCATACGAAATAGCTGCAGGCTTTATGCTCCCTCCTTGCAACAGGGGGAGGCACTCTACGTGGAGTACATCCCGCGATCGTAAAAAACTGGAAACCAGACGGGATGGAAAAAGTGACACCCCCCCCTCCTACAAGATTACAATCATTGACTGTTTTGACAACCCGGTGTTTCGAATGCTAAACAACTCAATTACCGCCGCCATGGCAGATATAGCGACAGCTGTAAAGCGCTATTCTCTGGTAGGCATGCTCGGATGGCAGGATGTACGTCAACGGTATAGACGCTCTGCTGTCGGACCGTTTTGGCTAACCATCAGCATGGGCGTTATGATTGGTACCATTGGCCTCGTATTTGGCCAAATATTTAACTCCCCCATGAAAGACTTTCTGCCATTTCTTGCAGCAGGTATGATTCTCTGGAGTTTTATTTCTACCTGCGTGTTAGAGGGCTGCACCAGCCTCATCGCCGCAGAAAGCATTATCAAACAACTCCCCATCCCATTATTCGTGCATATTTTACGCACAA